>SKEU01001074.1_pt1 | contig 14738 bp, 12 predicted proteins | sample 4819571 | NCBI WGS metagenome assembly SKEU01 (sample SAMN11008801, study PRJNA524170) | human gut metagenome | biome: Human fecal sample; material: Feces; isolation source: fecal sample from pouch patient p8, p16 | host: Homo sapiens | place: Israel: Tel-Aviv | collected 2015-06-23
TGTTACGGACAATTGGTCGATTAACGCATCTACTTGAGGGTTAGAGTAGCCACCAACGTTTGATTTCGCACCAGTTTTGTAGAATAAGCTGAGGAACCAGTAAGGATCGTTTGTAGACATAGTCACTACATTGCGTTCTACTAAATCGAAACCATCTGTACCAAGTGTATCTACTTCATCAGGACTTTGTAGTTTTTTTAGTGTTACATTGATTCCCGCTTTTTTCAATTCTTGTTGAATTTCTTCGTATAAGCTTGTGTCTTTACCCCAAATAGCAATAGTAATCGCTAATTCTTTGCCATCTTTTGCATACATGCCGTTTGCATTCTTAGCGTAACCAGCTTGAGTCAAGATTTGGTCAGCTTTTGCTACATCTGTCATCGGTTTATTAGCAATCGCATCATAGCCTAAGTTGGCAGATGGAGGGAATGGTGCCGCCCCTGGTGTAGAGCCATTGCCAATGATTTTAGCCATGGAATCATAGTTAATAATATGAGCAATAGCGGAACGCACAGCTTTATCATGTAATGGAGATGCTTCTGTGTTGTTTGCTTTCAACATAAACACACGAACGCCAGCAACGTCTTGAATATTGAAACCGTCTTTGAACAAGCTGCGGTTAGCAGAGTCCACTTTTTGAATTACGTCTACGTCTTTAGATTGCAACGCCATAGCGCGTTTGTTATTGTCTTCGATGTCTTTTACAGTTACAGAGTCAAGACCTGGTTTGCCGCCCCAGTAATCTGCGAAGGCTGCAAGTTCAATTGTTTCACCTTTTTTGAAAGAAGTGATTTTGTAAGGACCTGTAAGAACTGGTTTAGATGCTACATCTTTAAGATCTGCAGTGTCCATGATAACGAAAGCTGGTTCAGTCAAGCTGGACAATAAGGAGCCGTTAGGTTCTGTTGTTTTAATAATCAAGTTTTGACCATCTACTGTGATGGATTCGATTTTAACAGCTTTAGCAGAACGAGCACTTTGTTTCATTGTGTACTCGATGGACTCTTTAACCTTTTGTGGAGTCATTGGAGTGCCATTGTGGAATTTAACATTTTCACGGATGTGGAATTTCCATGTTGTAGGGTCCACATTTTCCCAGGAGTCTGCTAATTGTGGAGCAAATTTCATATCTGGTGTTACCGTTGCCAATGTTTCACCAGCGCCGATACGCGTCAATGTCCACGCATCCCACTCGTGAGTTGGGTCTAATGTTTCACCAAACCAATACAAACCAACATTCATATGCTTCCCTTGTTTGCCTTGTTTAGCGGTATCACTTCCGCAACCTACCAAGAGAGCTACCATGCACAGCATAGTTAGACATGCTAATAACCAACGTTTCATAACTTCTCCTTTTTGAACATCGCCTCTGTGAAAGAGGCTTTCAACATAAACATCTATACACAGCGCGGTTAGCGAGATACATCGAGGGCATCGCGCAACGCATCACCAATATAGTTAAATAAAACAACAGTAATAAAAATAGCGAGCCCCGGGTAAATTAGCAGCCACGGCGCCGTTTGTAGAAAATCTCGGGAGCTCAACAAGATAGCGCCCCACTCCGGATCCGGCGGTTGCACACCGATGCCTATGAGCGAGAAACTGGCTACCAAAATGATGGCATCACCTAGATGTTGAATAATAACAATCACCAACGGTGGCAATACATTCGGCAGAATATAGCGCCACAGAATTCGTAGATTTGAAGCACCTGACATACGAGCAAAGGTAATATACTCCGCATGGCGTTCAATCTGTACGAGGCCTCTCGTGATACGGGCATATTCCGCCCATTTCGTAATGCACAAGGAAATAATGACATTCGTTATGCTAGGTCCCATAATACCGATGAAAGCAATGGCAATCACCATGTTCGGAAACCCTAGTACCAAATCAATCAAGCGAGATAACCAACGGTCAATGCTAGGTGTAGAGAATCCTGCTAACCCACCAATAGCGATACCGATGGCCCCACTAATGCCAATGATGGTGAAAGCAATCCCTAAAGAGGCTTTACCACCGTACAAAATACGAGACCACACATCACGACCGAGCTGGTCAGTACCTAATAGATGGGTACTACTAATATCTTGTAAGCGGTCCGCGATATTCGTCGTTTCAGGATCAAATGGTGCTATATAGGGAGCGCATAAGAAAAATGCGATCCATAGAGCTGCTAATACTAACATAACGTATAAAGTATAGGGCTTTTGTCTATTCATAAGAGCCTCCTTTTATGGCGGCTCTTCGCTTCGGATTCAGCCAAACACTCAATACATCAATGATAATATTAATTACGATGAACACCAAGGTAATCCAGATGATATAACCTTGCATCAATATATAATCGCGAGCCATAATGCCTTGTACCATCATGTAACCAATACCTTTTATGGAGAATACCGTTTCAATAACGGCAGACCCACCTAGCATGGCACCCATCGTTACCCCCATCATGGGCAATAACATAAGTCCCACATGAGGGAATATGTAACGGGTGTAGACCATCCATTCTGGCAAGCCTAATGCTCGCGCCCCCTGTACAAAGGGCTGTCGCGACACTTCTAAAATAGCATTGCGCAATCGACGAATATAGAGGCCACATATCCATAAAGCAAGGGTTACCGCGGGCAATACATAGGCAGAAAAGCCATTGGTATTCGTTACCGACACTAGCTGTAATTTAACACCGAATAAGTACAGTAATAATAAACCGACCCAGAACCCAGGAATAGCTAAGGCCAAAAACGTTACTAGACGTATACCATGATCGATCCAAGAATCCTGATATTTTGCAGATACTATACCAAGAGGTATTATTACTGCAACCCCCATAACAAGAGCTAAGGATACTAGCCCCAAGGTATTAGGCAAGGCGCCACCAAGAATGGTCGCTACTGGTAAAGCATACAGAATAGACTCACCAAAGTCCCCTTGTACAATTTGACCTAACCAACGTAGGTATTGTTGCCACCAAGGGTCATTGAGCCCTAACTGCTCTCGTATCTGTGCAACTACAACTGGATCTGGTGTAGCCCCTACAAGATTAAACTTCATCGACACGGGGTCGATAGGAGATAATTTTATCAATACAAATGTACCGATAGTAACTACCAATAAAATACCTACAATACTCGCCAAACGCTGTAGTATTAATCGATACAATACATCACCTGCCTTCTTTATCACAAAATAGCTATATTTATATTCTATCAATGTAATACTTATATAGATATACCCATGCGGGTATTTAGAATCGTTATCATTATGAAAGTTTTGCATACCAGCAAAAACGGCCCCTCATGAGAGGAGCCGCTTCTTATATAACCCTTACAGTGTCCATGCGAGTGCTTCACCACAGCTCGCATGCCTATCCCACTAGGCTGGACTGTTATATTATTTTGTATGTGCTGTAGGTGCTACAGTGTTAGTAATAATCGCTTTTGCCATGTCGCGATTTACAGGACGTTCAAAGTATATCGCATGGTTTTGACCATCTTTTGTCCACCCAGCGAGGTATACCATTTTTTCGCCACCTTTGAAAGTAACCTTTGTACCGTTTACTTTTTCTGTAGCTGTAACGCGGTAATCGTTATGATTACCACTGATATCACCTTTTGTAGTACCTACGCGATACACGATACGTTTGCCGGCTGCTTGATTGCGAGTAGAATCTTCGCCAGCTTGGTATACATATACTACTTGTAATACATCTTTATTGATTGTGCTTACAGACTCAATATTATAGCCTACAGGTAATACTTTAGGTAGATGAGGCATAATATTCATGTATTTAGCAGCTTCATTAATAGTAGCAAATTCATGAATTGGGCTTGGCATACTAACTATAGGCGCTGCCTGTTCTGCAACTACAGGTTTAGCTGGATCTGGTTTCACATCAAAAGTACCTTGCGCACCAGCAACAGTGTAAGAACCTACACAAGCACATGCAATTGCCATTAATACAAATTTTTTGACCATGGGTATAATCTCCCTTCGCGTAACATAAAAATTATTAAAAACACATTTATTTTGTATGTGATTTTTCCTCAACAATATTACGGATAATAGCCTTCGCCATATCTCGTGTAACGGGACGCTGAAATTCTAAAGAGTGATTTTGTCCATCTTTCATCCACGATGCAAGATAAACCATTTTCTTACCACCTTTGAAAGTAACCTTTGTACCATCTACACGTTCAGTTTCTATCACCTTATGAATCTTACGGTCATCGCTGATATCACCTTTTAATGTAGTAGATGTACGATAAAAAATAAGAGCACCACCGGCCTTATTTACGTACGGATCTATACCGGGTTCATACACGTACACAACCTGCAAAATGTCTTTCTCAATAGTAATGACAGATTGAATATTAAATCCTACAGGCAACAGCTTTGGCATCTGAGGTCGAAACCCTATATATTCAGACGCTGCTTCTACAGTGGTAAACACATGTACAGGACTTGGCATAACAACGCCAGGAACAGCTGCTTCAACAGACATTTCTAGGGGTTCAGAAACTCTAGTTTGTGCATCCGTAGTACCTTGAGCTTCAACAACTCCATAAGTACCTACACAGACGCAAGCTAAAGCCATCAACAAAGATTTCTTTAGTATTGAGGTCATAATAATATACTCCACAAAATATATTTTGTAAAATTATATTTATTAAAACACGCTTAATAAGTATATATTAAATGATATAGGATTTCAAGTAATAAATACTACGTATATCATTTTAATAAGCTAGGTATTTAGCCTGTTATTTCTTATGAACCATAAAGCCTGCCGCTTGTTGGTTCGCCATGATGGTTACATCAGAGATTTGCAAACGTTTAGGTTGGTTTGTTACATATAGTACTACATCGGCTACGTCTTCTGGTTGAACAGCCTCAATGCCAGCATAAACGGAAGCTGCTCTTTCAGCATCTCCGTGAAAGCGAACTTCACTAAATGGAGTTTCTACGATACCTGGTTGAATGGTAGTAACCTTAATATCTGTAGCTATGGTATCCATACGAATGCCATCGGCCAACATTTTGACAGCTGCCTTTGTAGCACAGTACACAGCGCCGCCTGGGTACGCATAAATCCCAGCAGTAGAGCCCATGTTCACAATATGACCACTATTTTGAGCCATCATGAACGGCAATACAGCCTTAGTCACATAAAGAAGTCCTAATACATTCGTATTAATCATTGTGACTGCATCTTCTACGGTACTATCTTGAAATGGATCAAGACCTTGTGCAAGGCCCGCATTGTTCACCAGTACATCAATGCCACCAAAAGCTTCTATAGCTGGTTTTACCTTAGCATCTACATCTTCACGTTTGCTCACATCAAGTACAAGCGTATCCACACGAATGCCATATTGCTGTTCAAAATCCTCCTTAATCGCCGCCAAGCGATCTGCACGACGACCAGCAATCAATACATTATCTCCATCTTGAGCGAAAGCACGGGCACACTCAAGGCCGATACCAGAAGTAGCACCTGTAACGAAAATTTTGCGGTTCATATGTATTCCTCCTTCTATTTAACAGTGATGACAGGGGCGGAAAAAAGACACGCTATCGCGCAAGCGGGACCCGAAGTCTTTTTTCCGCCCCTATCATCACAAGCTTTAAATACATAGGTCCTGAGACTCATAGCCCCAGCGTTTTAGCATGGTTTGTTGTTCTTGTTTTAGGAAATCGAAGAATTGAATGCGATGTTGCTCTGGGCTTTCATAATATCCAATTAAAGCAGTCCGATATTCTACTTCGCGAGATTTCGTTATCGTAATTGGACATAATCCATTCTGAATAAGGTTTCCATTCATCATGAGCAGAGCGGTTCGTTTATTGCCATCGCCAAAGAACTGGTTACGAGCCATCTCGGCATATAATAGAAGCGATTGTTCCAACGGATTATCCTCTAGCTCTTGGCACCTAGCTATTAATTCATCCCAACAGGAATTTAAATCCAAAGGATTAGGCGGTGTGTAACTTGTACCACCTATAGCTACTGGTGCATTGCGAAAACCACCAAATCCTAGGCGGTTCTCACTTTCAGAAACTAACTTATTATATTCGATAGCCACTAACTTATTAATCTGAAATCGTTTTAACCGCAAATCCTCTATCAAGGCTTGCCAGCCACGATTAATATTATCTATTTGTCGAGTTTCACTCACACTGAGCCCCGCCACCGAAGTACCACACACAATCGTCTCAACCTGCGGATACGTCGCCGTGTTTCCCTCCATCTGTGCCATATCAAACACAAACTGAGCACGCAACTTCTCAGCAATAAACAATGCCAAATCAAAACCTACATAACCATTACTATCAGCAGTCACAACATCACCTCCCTACGTCCATTCAACTATGATATGTATAACACCATTTTACCATATTTCTACTTATATTATTTCAACGAACATGTTGGCGCTAATTTAAGGGGAAACATAAAAAGATTGGGCCTATGGCTGTATTGACTGTAGAGATAAGAAAGAACCCCTTTCGAAAAACGACTTTACCCTCACTGTGGATTTCCAACGATTATGCTGGCGCTAAAAATAGACTAATGTAGATGGCAAAGAACCGATAGGGTTCTGAAAACGACTTTGGCCCGGTTCCTACCAACAAATGTGTAGGCGCCAATTTAATAGAAACATAAAAAGATTGGGCCTATGGCTGTATTGACTGTAGAAATAAGAAAGGACCCCTTCCGAAAAACGACTTTGGCCCTGCGGAGGCCGCAGGCCGGAGTCAGACCCGGCCGGTGGAGTTTTTCGGAAGGGGTCCTTTCTACTACGGCAATTAAGCTAAGGGCCCAATCTTTTTATGTTCTATTTTAAATGCGCCAACATATCGTTGAGAACTTCCATACAATCCCCAACAATCCCATAGTTCGCGTGTTGGAATATTTCCGCCTTCGGATCGTTGTTAATGGCCACGATTGTATCGGCACCAGAGATGCCGCTTACGTGTTGGATAGCACCAGAGATACCAAATGCCAAGTATAGTTTAGGGCTTACGGTTTTACCGGTTTGACCTACTTGGTATGGAAGATCAATCCATCCTTTTTCAACGAGTGGACGGGTAGCACCTACAACGCCGCCGATAGCATCGGCGAGTTCGTAGAGTTTATCAAAGTTTTCCTTTGAACCCATACCACGACCGCCAGCTACGATGATATCCGCTTCTTGGATATTATAACCAGACTTGCTGAATGGAATAAAATCTAGCCGTTTGGTGCGAATGTCTTCGGACTTGAGGTCAAATTGTTCAAGTTGGATACGGCCCCAACTGTCCGCAATGCGCTCAGGTTTTTTGAATACATTAGGACGAACAGAGCCCATTTGTGGACGATGGTTTGGCGAAATAATTTCCGCCAAGATATTGCCACCTAAAGCAGGACGGGTCCATTCTACAAGGCCTTCTTCTGTATCTACGGTTAGGATAGTGCAATCTGCTACAACGCCATTTTGCATGCGACCAGACATGCGCGGTGCTAAGTCACGACCATTATTGGTAGCACCAATTAAAAGGATATTCGGTTTATGGTCTTCAAAGAAATCCGTCAATACCTTTGTATAGCCATCTGTTGTATAGTATTTCAAGAGGGGACTTTCAAAAACGTGAACAATATCGGCGCCATGAGCCACAAGTTCCTCCGCCTCAGCTTGTACGTTTTCACCGAGGAGCATGACTTGCACGAGCTGGCCCAGTTCCTTGGCGATGCGGCGGGCTTGACCGATAAGTTCATACGTAACTGGATGCACTACGTCATCGATGGTATCAGCTACGACAAAAACGTCTCTGTATTCATCAAAATTTGTCATTATCGGTCACCTCCTTCGGAAACAGCATCAGCTTTAGCGGCCTCTGCTGCAAATGTATTTGGATCTACCGCCTTAGGTTCGCTAGGCACCACGCTTTCAACAGACGCAGCTCGCTGTACGGGGTCATTTACGTCAATGCCCTCATCGTCTTGCGCCTCTACAACCGGTGTGTCATTTGGCACCAAAAGGTGTGCGAACTTTTCAGGCTTGATGTGGTACGCCAATTCGAGCACCTTTTTGGCACCTTCGTCGACGGATGAAAGCATTTCTACCTTGCCACGAAGCGGTGGTTGGTATACCTTGCGTACCCGTGTTGGGGAACCGGTAAGGCCAATGCGGCTTTCATCAATATGAGGCATATCACGCAAGGTAATATGATTAATAGTATATCGTTTCGCGTAAATGGAGCTCCAAAGGCCAGGTTGACGTGGCTCGTTAAGTTCAGCTGTCGTCGTCACCAGCAATGGCAACGGAGCTTCAATCACTTCATAACCATTCTCGTGCTCCCGCTTTACAATCGCCTTTTGAGAGGCTTGGTCTACAGAAAATTCACAAGCATAGGTAGCTTGCGCCATACCGAGTTCCTCTGCGATTTGAGGGCCCACCTGTGCTGTATCGCCATCGATAGCTTGTTTACCGCAGAAAATGATTTGGAATTGACGGTTCATGGTTCGTTGAATATGACGAATAGCGGATGCAATCGTATAGCTTGTAGCCAATGTATCGGCACCACCAAAGGCACGATCTGTTACGAGCACCGCATCATCAGCGCCTAATGCCAAGCATTGACGCAATGCCTCTTCCGCTTGAGGAGGGCCCATGGTCACAACCGTTACACGGCTGCCCTCAATTTGGTCTTTCACAGTCAAAGCCGCCTCAAGCGCGTGCATGTCGTAAGGGTTTACAATACTAGGCAGACCTGTGCGGATGAGATTATTTGTTTCCGGATCTAGTTTAATTTCCGACGTATCCGGTACTTGTTTTATACAGACTAATAATTCCATGCACTCACCCCTGTCTAAACTCTATGCCCTTGGCATTACGAGGATATTTCCAAGATTTAACAATCGTATGTCCGCACAACACACGACATGTGCCACATTCGAGACAACCTGCAAAATCAAAAGCAAGCGTGCCGTCCTCTTGCAATGTGTATAAACCTGCAGGACAACCATTCACGAGCTTCATCGCCTCTTCGCGGCTTACGCTTTCACCATCAATAATGATGTGAGGACACGTTTCATCTACATAATATTTATTCGCGCCCAAACGCTCTTCTAATTTCATAGGGAACGCACCCCTTTCCATGCATCACGAATCAATCTGAATAGGCCTACATCCTTGACGCGGCGTAACAATTTTTTCATCAATGGCACCGCACCATCACCATTTACGGTGAATACATCACGCATAAGATTGTTTACAAATGCAGGATACTCATTAAAAATACGCGGATTAGAGGCCAAGAATTTCGGCATATTTTTATACAATTTCATATCGCGACGCAACCAAGACGCCTTGATTTGTTTTTCGTACAATTTAGTAACGCGATCCATATTTTCGTCGCGTAGCGCCACATTGACCGCCTCAGCCGCGCACATGCCGGACTCGATAGCCAGATCCATACCACGAATCGTGTACCCTAGATTCATACACATCCGCGCCGCATCGCCAACAACGATGTAACCCTTGCCGCCCAATTTTGGCATCGCTTTATAACCGCCTTCAGGCACAAGATGCGCGCTGTGTTCCTTTAATTGACCATTTTTCAAAAGTGGTGCAATTCTAGGATGACTGGTGAAAGCCTCCAACATTTCGTCAACAGACTTATCTGCCAAGCCGATGTCCTCAAGGCCTACTACCATGCCTACGGAAAGGCTGTCCTTGTTCGTATATATAAAGCCGCCGCCTAGTAGACCATCTGTCATATCGCCCAACGTAAGCCATGCCATGCCTTCATCACCAGATAACATAAGGCGATTCTCGAGGTCCTCTTTTTTGAATTTATATACCTCTTTCACACCCACAGCCATCGTCTTAGGATCGGTCGGGCCAGTTAAACCAGCCTCTTCTAAGAGCACTGTGTTAGCACCTTCTGCGATGATAACGAGTTTTGCATACACCTCGTCATCGTGACAACGTACACCGACAACGCGGCGTTTTTTGCCTTCCCCTTCGGTGATGAGTTCCGTTACCTGCACATTAGAAACGAGCAAAGCCCCTTTCTTCTCAGCCTCTTCGGCCAGCCATTTATCGAATTTAGCACGTAACACAACATAGGATTCTTCATTTTCTTTCACATCTTGGTAACTATATTCGATGGTCGTCATCTCATTGCTAGCACCGATAGAAATACGTTCCTTCGTCACCTTTCTTTCAAGAGGCGCACGATCCCTAAAATCCGGTACCAATTTCTCTAGGGAATGCGTATAAATACGGCCGCCCATCATATTCTTAGCACCTGGTGCCATCCCGCGCTCAATGACCAACACCTTCACACGCTGCTCCGCCAAACGTAACGCCGCTGCAGCACCCGCCGGCCCTGCCCCCACGACGATAACGTCAAATCTCTCATTTCGATCTATTGCCATATACTCAGCTCCTTTTTATGAAAGCCTAACTTACATAAGTCTATATATTATATATTCACGATACAGATTGAAAATACCTTTTTAACATACCACATGTACATGAAAATTGTATAAGAAAATAAAAAGGGGCCTTTCTCTTCTAGCACATAAAGTTTTTGGAGAGGCAATGGGGACTGCCAAAAGCTGACTTTGGCCCTGCGTAGCCCGAAGGGCGAAGTCAGACCCGGCCGGTGGAAGATTTTGGCAGTTCACATTGCCACCCCATAAAAATTTATAAATTCCTGGCCGGTGGAGACTTTTGGAAGCCCTCACCTCCACCCCCATAAAAATTTATAAATTTTCCTAGCTTTCACATAAAAATTAGCGTATGATAAATGTAAGTAATATTCTCTATACGGAGCAAGACGCGTATATAATACGACCGCATAATGCAAGACCACGGTCAAAGTAAGGCACTCAACATTTTGGTATTTACCTCAAGGAGGCCATATGGATCCGCAAAGAATTCTGAAAGCATTATCCAATCCACATCGGTTAGATATTATATTGTGGCTAAAGCACCCAGAGCAAGAATTCGGTGTTCAAGTACACTCTAAAACTCTCATCGATTTTCCAAACAGCGTTAGCGTTAAGAGTATTCAAAAACGCTGTGGTGTATCGCAATCGTCTGTATCTACATTTATGACTATGTTAGAGCGTGCAGACCTTGTGGAATCGCGAAAAATTGACCAATACACCTATTATAGGCGCAATGAAACAGTTATCCGCGAGTTTGGCGAATGGTACAACAAAGAAGTATCCATCCAAGCCGATAATATCGACAAATTATTGGAAACAGTAACCTTAGACGACACATCCTATCCATCAACAGAGGATAGTTCTATGCTAAATCAACAACAAAGCATAGGCATATCTACTAAGGGACTAGACTATGAAAAAGATAATACCTAAACACAACTCCCTATCATTGCTTTATAGGGAACAATAAAGGAGCTATACTGCTAGAGGGTAACCTCAGCAATATAGCTCCTTTTAATTTATTTTTCTGTTCTATCGATTCTCGCTCTTACACGTTTTATTTATCGTTGCGCTTCATATGCTCTAAATAGTTTAGATAGCAATACAGGCGCTAGTTTTAAAAGATCTGGGTTTTCGCAGAAGGATACGCGAAGTTGTGTCTTACCAGGATTGTGTTCCCTATCGGCACCACTGTAGAATCCGTTAAGTGGAGCCATGAGCAATGTATAGTCATTGCCATCATCCAAGGTCACACGGCCGTGTTCAGCACACCAAGCAGCAAATTCTACGCCGTCAAAGCCAGGTTTTGCTACATTGCGCACGTCGATAACGAAATAGATGGACGCTTCTGGATTAGAGATAATGAAATCTGGTTCTACCTCTTTGAATCCCTTGTGAAGTTCATAAATCATTTCACGATAGTAATCACGTTGTTGCTCATACCAGTTATGAAGATCAGCGTGGCTTTCATGAGCCAAGGCACCAAAAATATATTGACCAAGCGTATTGGCACTGAGATTCGCCGTATATTCAGCAACAGATTTTTCATAGCACAACGCATTGTCTGTAATGATGGCGCCAATGCGAAGGCCACAAGCATTCCAAACCTTAGAGGCCGTTTCAAGACTGATACGACGACCTTCGATACCTGGTACATCCTTATTCGTCAATGTCCAAATACTAGATGTTTCCTTGCCTTTTTCGTAGGCCAATTCACGATAGGCTTCGTCGGAAATAATCCATAAATTATATTTTACGCACAAAGATGCATATTCAATCAAAGTTTCCTTGCTGAATAGCTGACCAGTTGGATTGTCGTAAGGAATAATCAACAATGCCCCTGGTTTTGTTTCTATAATGCGTTTTTCCACGGTTTCAATGGATGGCAATTCAAATTCGCCATTCTCGTTCAGGCGTCGTTCTACGGTTACCGTTTTACGACCAATGCGATGACCTACCGCATCGTAGTTCGTGTAGGAAGGGTTAAACATCAAAAGAGGACGTTCCTCTTCACCTGCACCGCCACAAACGCCAAGCATGATGATTTCCATCGCCATGGACGCACCATCTGTGACAAGTACATTAAGGCCTGTTGTATCAAAACCTTGGCTGCGCAAAATATGCAAGAATGCTTCGCGACATTCATCGGTCCCCGTTGTTGGTACATATGGAACGATGCCTGTACTGAAAGGACTATTTGGTCCGCCTAGAGTAAATAGTCGGCGCTGCATGGCGGGATGCATAGGACGCATAACATTACCAATAGAACCGTTAACCAAAATAGGTGGGTTCTTTCGCTCTAAAAATTTAATTTGCCCCATGCGGATCCCCGACGGCTTGCGAGCCATCATATACGGGGATAAAACCGGTAGTTCCATACAGAATCCAACTCCTCTAAATAAACGCCTTACACAAAAATAAGGCTGTAATACGCATACATTGATATATATAGATACATTCTATTATAGTGCTTTTACAAGAGAAAATCTATAGTTTTATCATTGTAGCTTACAGCCTTATCAATTTTTATTCTTAACCAACAAATTAGATAGTAACTTCAACACCTAAGCGGAAGTTGCGACCTTGACCTGGCCACCAATCACCTGCATGACCCCAACGTACGTTAGATTGTTCTGCATAATATGTATCAAATAAGTTATTAATTCGACCAAATACAGTCACATTTTCACGCACGCGATAGTTAGCACTAATATCAGTAATCCAATACGTTGTACGAGGGAAGATATTAGCCGCAGGACCTGGACGGTCGATGACACCGCGAATATCCAAATGAGCATCCCATTTAGCATCATTGTAATCGAGACCTGCATTAACTGCATGTTTAGGCATATAGCCATCACGATTAGCTTTGCGAGTTGGTGTTGCATCGATATGAGTATATGTATAACCTAGGCGAGCAGATAAATGTTTCGTTAACTGTTTACGTACATCTGCATTGATACCATGCGCCTTTTCTGTATCAAAATTGCGGTATTCACCTGAGAACGCTGCAGGGTTTGTCATTACCCAACCAATTTTATCTTTTGTACTGCGACTAAAGAAGCTGAGATTGCTGTTCCAAGTTGTACCGAATTTGTGATGTACACCGAGATCAAATTCTCGACCTGTTTCAGGTTTTAAATTACGGTTGCCATTGGTGCCATCAAAAAGTTGGTATGGTGTAGGAGCCAAGAAATACTCTTTGTACGCTGCATACACATTAGTTTTTGCATTCACATCATAGCCAACGCTAATGGATGGCGATGTATGTGTACCGAAGGAAGAGTGATGGTCAAGTCGAACACCTGGTGTTACCGTCCATTTTGGCGCCACCTTCCACTCATCTTGAACGAAATAGGACATATTCGTGAGCTTGATACCGCCCATGTTAACAACCTTATCTTGGCGCCAATCAAAACCGCCAACTACGGTATGGTCTTTGGCTTTATATGTTACTTGATCACCGATACCCCGTGTTTTCACATCGATTGGATAATGATCGTATACTGTTTTATAGTGATTATTCATCAAGTATAATTGATGGCTCCAGCGATTGCTAATCTTGTTATTCCAAACTGCACGGAAGGAATCACTTGCTTCTGTACCATAACGAATGTGATTGAGAGCACCCAAGTGGTCAGAATACATCACATCGCCACGATATGTATCATAAAATACCTTCACATCATTTTTATCATTAATCTTATTGCCTACCATGAAGGACCCATTATGGCTATTAGCATGTTGTGGAATGCGCACCCCATGACCATCCTTGTAAGAACCAATGATGTCCTTTTGCAAGCCTACGCGCCAGTACCAATCGTTTTTGCTACCTTCATTGGTAATCGCGTATTGCTCAAGATTATTGCTGCCTCCCATAACACGAAGCTTAGTTTGAACGCCTTCTTCAAGTTTCGCTGTGATTACGTTGACCACACCACCGATGGCACCAGAACCATATAATGTAGAACCTGCGCCACGTTGAACTTCTACGCGGTCAATGCTAGACATATCTTTCAAAATTGTCATCGGTGGATTCACGCCAGCCGCGCCCATATTGATACCGTCTACCAAATATAATACTTGGTCGGAACCATTAATACGGAACGCATTAGAATTCGTGTAACCTACGCCACCACCATACGTATTAACGTCAACACCAGGAACGACACGTAAAGCTTCGTTCATGTTTGTGGCGTGACGTTCGCGGATATCATCGCCTGTGACTACACCTACGCTAGCTGGTACTTGTGAAAGCTGTTGTTCACTACGCGTTGCAGTAACGACAATGGTA
>SKEU01000452.1_pt1 | contig 14703 bp, 12 predicted proteins | sample 4819571 | NCBI WGS metagenome assembly SKEU01 (sample SAMN11008801, study PRJNA524170) | human gut metagenome | biome: Human fecal sample; material: Feces; isolation source: fecal sample from pouch patient p8, p16 | host: Homo sapiens | place: Israel: Tel-Aviv | collected 2015-06-23
CTGGAGGGAACACCGCAAACTGCCCCGCTTCGATAAGGATCACCTGATCAGGCTCTGCACTGTGTTCATCAGCGTAGCCGAGATATTTGACCGCCCCATGCATAACGGAAAGGCGTGGGTAAACCCCCGGGCGCGTTCCTTTATCAAGATGACGTTCGAATATTCCGGCAGGTGCAGTTTGTTTATTCCAGAAAGGCGTTGAGCGCGTATGAATATAATTCTGTGGGATTTGAAGCATCCTTTTCCCTCCTTCGGTGAATGCGCTGAAAACGGTTTATTCCAGCCGTTTCAGGGTACGCCTGATAATTTGCATTTTAAATACCATTTATTGGTTACTTTTTAGCACCATATCAGCGAAGAATCAGGGAGGATTATAGATGGGAAGCCCGCGACAACGCGGGCTGAAAGCATCAGGATTGCAGCGTCGCCAGTCGGGCAGCGAAACCCACGAACATCAAACCAATCAGTGAGTTGCCAACTTTAGCCAGTTTCTTTTTGGTACGTATGTACTGCGTGACAAAAGCACCAGATATAATCAGGAAGCTCAAATAGCAGAAACTCACCAGTTCCAGCGTCGCCGCCAGAATAAAGAATGAAATTCCCGTATGTGGGGCATTAACATCGATAAACTGTACGAAAAACGACACATAGAACAAAATGGCTTTCGGATTAGTCAGGCTCAAAATTAACGCGCGTTTAAAAATAGCACCGTATTGGGGCTCATCGGATTTGGCCTCGCTATTTTTACCCTTCAGGGTCGCGTAAAGAATTTTACTCCCCAGATAGAGCAAATAAAACGCACCAAGATAACGTACAATGTTGAATAATATCGGGGTGGTCTTAATTAATGTCGCCACTCCAGCCCATGCCAGAAACATCAATACCGCATCGCCAATAAATACACCGCAGGCCGCAAGATAACCGCCTTTCATACCGCTACTGACGCTATTTTTGAGTACAAACAGGGTATTTGGCCCTGGCACCAACACAATAAAAATGGCCCCAACCAGATAGGTCCAGTAATTCAGAACCCCGTATTCAGCGAACACATTAACCTCTTTAATTATCTTTCGATCATGCGCGATTAAAGGTGAATATGCTAACCAATCTGTAGCGGCTTAGAAAGGAGAAAATCAGGTTTTAACCTGATATCAACCCGATAATTGAATCATTAATCAGGCATGCTCCAGTGAAAAATTCGGGTAGTGCTCGGCAAAATACTGGCGTAAAAATTCTACCGTTATCCGCACTTTCGCTGACGTCGCCAGCCTTGAAACATAAACGGCCCAGACGTTCGCTGGCTGGTAATATTCCGGTAGCACTTGCACTAAATGACCACTGGCAATGTTTTCGCTAACATCCCACCAGGAACGCAGAGCAATCCCCTGCCCATCGAGACACCACTGATGGACAATTTCTCCATGATTAGACGACAGTGGGCCGGTGACTTTAATCGCATGGGGGCCTTCTTTATTGCGTAATTGCCAGACACCAAAAGGATGATCGCGCTCTTTAATGACCAGGCACGGCAATGCAGAAAGATCGGTTAAATGTTTCGGCGCGCCATGTTGCGCAATAAATTCCGGCGACGCGCAGAGAATACGGTAATTGGTCGCCAGTTTGCGGGCGATTAAATTAGGGGCGATGTCATCGCCAATGCGAATATCGAGATCGACACCTTCATTGACCAAATCGACCAGTCGGTCTTCCACATCAAAACGTAATTCCAGTTGCGGATACGCCTTCGCCAGCGCTGATAACGCCGGAGCCACCACCTGTCGTCCAAAACCAAAGCTGCTGATAATACGCAGCATCCCCTGCGGCACCTGACGCACGTCAGAAAGTTCGTCCATCATCTGACCGACATCCTGCAAAATCCGCTGCGCCCATTCATAAATCCGCTCTCCTTCTTCGGTAATGGTGACGCGGCGGGTGGTGCGGTGTAACAACACCACGTTTAGCGTTTGCTCCAGCAAGGCGATGCGCTTGCTGACGAACGCCGGTGAAACGCCCAGTTCTTCCGCCACGGCGGCAAAACCAGCCCGGCGAGCCACCAGCATAAAGACGCGCAAATCATTCAGCAGCGGTAAATTATTCATGATTCGTGTTTTATGTTTCACCAGTTACGGGGATTAATTCCTTTTCAGTCAATTATAGGATGGTGATGTTGTCAATTTTGATGGTCAGGAAGTGAGAACCCAATGATGAAAACGATGCGTATTGCTGCGATCCCGGGAGACGGGATTGGCAAAGAAGTCCTTCCTGAAGGGATTCGCGTGTTACAGGCTGCCGCTGAGCGCTGGGGCTTCGCCTTGAGTTTTGAGCAAATGGAGTGGGCGAGCTGCGAGTATTACAGCCATCACGGTAAAATGATGCCGGACGACTGGCATGAGCAACTTAGCCGTTTCGACGCCATCTATTTTGGTGCCGTCGGCTGGCCGGATACCGTTCCGGACCATATTTCGTTGTGGGGTTCGCTGCTGAAATTTCGTCGTGAATTCGACCAGTACGTCAACCTGCGCCCGGTTCGTCTCTTTCCTGGCGTTCCCTGCCCGCTGGCGGGAAAACAGCCTGGCGACATCGATTTTTACGTGGTCAGGGAAAACACCGAAGGCGAATATTCCTCGCTCGGCGGTAGAGTGAATGAAGGTACAGAGCATGAAGTCGTCATTCAGGAATCGGTATTTACGCGTCGTGGTGTCGATCGCATTTTGCGTTATGCCTTCGAACTTGCGCAAAGCCGCCCACGTAAGACGCTAACTTCTGCCACTAAATCGAACGGTTTAGCCATCAGCATGCCGTACTGGGATGAGCGAGTGGAAGCAATGGCCGAGAATTACCCGGAGATCCGCTGGGACAAGCAGCATATTGATATTCTCTGCGCGCGTTTTGTGATGCAGCCGGAACGCTTCGATGTGGTGGTGGCGTCCAATTTGTTTGGCGATATCCTTTCCGATCTTGGCCCGGCCTGCACCGGCACCATTGGCATTGCCCCATCCGCCAACCTGAATCCGGAACGCACTTTCCCGTCGCTCTTCGAGCCTGTCCACGGTTCCGCGCCGGATATCTACGGGAAAAATATTGCTAGCCCTATCGCCACGATTTGGGCCGGGGCAATGATGCTCGATTTTCTCGGCAATGGCGATGAGCGTTTCCAGCAAGCGCATAACGGTATTCTGGCAGCAATTGAAGAAGTGATTGCTCACGGGCCGAAAACACCTGATATGAAAGGCAATGCCACCACGCCACAGGTTGCCGACGCGATTTGCAAAATTATTTTGCGTTAAGGTCAAACCAGTTTATTTGAACCGCGTCACTGACGCGGTTTTTTTATTCGTTCTTTGCAGTAAATAACCTGCGTCATTTCACCTTTTATTGTTTCCGTTTCGTGTTTTATGGCTTTCCGTATTCTTAATTGTTTAATTTATGTAACATACAAATAATCAATTTGTTAAACACAACATACAACTCATTACCCTGCAAATAATTACAACTGGCAAAAGCCAGAGACGGGCTTTTATGCCCAGGAGATGACTCATGATGAGCAATGTTAAGAAAAAAGATGTGTCGCTGATAAGCATCAGCCTGGTGGCCATTCTTTTCATCGCAGCTGCATTAAGCCTTTTCCCACAACAATCGGCCGACGCGGCCAACGCAATATACACTTTTGTTACTCGTACGTTAGGTTCCGCCGTACAGGTATTGGTTTTGCTGGCAATGGGACTGGTGATTTATTTAGCCACCAGTAAATACGGCAATATTCGTCTTGGCGAAGGAAAACCGGAATACAGCACGCTCTCCTGGCTGTTTATGTTTATTTGTGCCGGTTTAGGTTCTTCTACGCTTTATTGGGGGGTTACTGAATGGGCCTATTATTATCAAACACCTGGATTAAATATCGCACCGCGTTCACAACAGGCACTCGAATTTAGCGTTCCCTACTCTTTCTTCCACTGGGGCATCAGCGCCTGGGCAACTTATACGCTGGCCTCATTAATCATGGCTTATCACTTTCATGTGCGGAAAAACAAAGGTCTGAGCCTTTCCGGCATTATTGCTGCTATTACCGGCGTTCGCCCGCAAGGCCCATGGGGAAAACTGGTCGATTTGATGTTCCTGATCGCCACTGTCGGCGCACTGACCATTTCCCTTGTTGTTACCGCAGCAACCTTTACCCGTGGGCTTTCCGCGCTGACCGGTTTACCCGATAACTTCACCGTGCAGGCATTTGTGATCCTGCTTTCCGGCGGCATTTTTTGCCTAAGCTCGTGGATTGGTATCAACAACGGTTTGCAACGTCTGAGCAAAATGGTTGGCTGGGGCGCGTTCCTGCTGCCATTACTGGTGCTGATTGTCGGCCCAACCGAATTTATTACCAACAGCATCATCAATGCCATCGGCCTGACCACGCAAAACTTCCTGCAAATGAGCTTATTCACCGATCCGCTTGGCGATGGTTCATTTACCCGCAACTGGACCGTTTTCTACTGGCTGTGGTGGATCTCATACACCCCTGGCGTAGCAATGTTTGTCACCCGCGTTTCCCGCGGTCGTAAGATTAAAGAAGTTATCTGGGGACTGATCCTCGGCAGCACCGTCGGTTGCTGGTTCTTCTTTGGCGTAATGGAAAGCTATGCCATTCATCAGTTTATCAATGGCGTAATCAACGTCCCACAGGTGCTGGAAACACTGGGCGGCGAAACAGCTGTACAGCAAGTTCTGATGTCGTTGCCAGCCGGTAAATTGTTCCTCGCCGCATACCTGGGCGTGATGATTATTTTCCTTGCCTCGCATATGGATGCAGTGGCCTACACCATGGCGGCGACCAGTACGCGTAATCTCCAGGAAGGTGACGATCCTGACCGTGGGCTGCGTCTTTTCTGGTGCGTGGTGATCACTCTGATCCCGCTTTCCATCTTGTTTACCGGTGCTTCGCTGGAAACGATGAAAACCACCGTCGTGCTCACAGCCCTTCCCTTCCTCGTCATTTTACTGGTGAAAGTCGGCGGGTTTATTCGCTGGCTGAAACAGGATTACGCCGACATTCCGGCTCATCAAGTTGAACATTATCTCCCGCAGACACCGGTTGAAGCCCTGGAAAAAACGCCAGTGCTCCCTGCGGGAACCGTATTCAAAGGCGACAACTGAGCGCCATCATCCTAACGATAAAGGTATCCCTATGAGCAATCTGAGCCCTGACTTTGTACTACCCGAAAATTTTTGCGCTAACCCGCAAGAGGCGTGGACCATTCCTGCCCGTTTTTATACCGATCAGAACGCGTTTGAACACGAAAAAGAGAACGTCTTCGCCAAAAGCTGGATTTGCGTCGCTCACAGCAGCGAACTGGCGAATGCCAATGATTATGTGACGCGTGAGATCATTGGCGAAAGCATCGTGCTGGTACGCGGTCGTGATAAGGTTTTGCGCGCGTTCTATAACGTGTGTCCGCACCGTGGTCATCAGTTGTTGAGCGGTGAAGGAAAAGCAAAAAATGTGATTACCTGCCCGTATCACGCATGGGCATTCAAACTCGATGGCAACCTGGCCCATGCACGTAACTGCGAAAACGTCGCCAATTTCGATAGCGACAAAGCGCAACTGGTTCCGGTGCGTCTGGAAGAATATGCCGGATTCGTCTTCATCAACATGGACCCCAACGCCACCAGCGTAGAAGATCAATTACCCGGCCTGGGCGCGAAAGTGCTGGAAGCCTGCCCGGAAGTCCACGATCTGAAACTGGCGGCCCGCTTTACCACCCGCACGCCTGCCAACTGGAAGAACATTGTCGATAACTATCTCGAGTGCTATCACTGTGGTCCGGCGCATCCAGGTTTCTCCGACTCCGTACAGGTTGATCGTTACTGGCACACCATGCACGGTAACTGGACGCTGCAATACGGTTTCGCCAAACCGTCCGAACAGTCGTTTAAATTTGAAGAGGGTACGGATGCGGCATTCCACGGTTTCTGGCTGTGGCCGTGCACGATGCTGAACGTCACCCCGATCAAAGGGATGATGACGGTCATTTATGAATTCCCGGTGGATTCTGAAACTACCCTGCAAAACTACGATATTTACTTCACCAATGAAGAGTTAACCGACGAGCAAAAATCGCTGATTGAGTGGTATCGCGATGTGTTCCGTCCGGAAGATTTACGTCTGGTTGAAAGCGTACAGAAAGGGCTGAAATCGCGTGGCTATCGTGGTCAGGGGCGCATCATGGCCGACAGTAGCGGTAGTGGCATTTCCGAACATGGTATCGCCCATTTCCATAATCTGCTGGCGCAGGTGTTTAAGGACTAATGACATCGGCGGCGGTATTTTCCGCCGCTGGGCTGATTTTTGATGGAGTACAGCAATGTCAGACTATCAAATGTTTGAAGTACAGGTGAGCCAGGTTGAACCCCTTACCGAACAGGTGAAACGCTTCACGCTGGTGGCAACCGATGGCAAACCATTACCTGCGTTTACCGGAGGAAGTCACGTCATTGTGCAGATGAGCGATGGTGATAACCAGTACAGCAATGCGTATTCACTACTGAGTTCGCCGCATGACACCTCTTGTTATCAGATTGCCGTTCGGCTGGAGGAAAACTCGCGCGGCGGTTCCCGCTTTTTGCATCAGCAGGTAAAAGTGGGCAATCGGTTAACGATTTCAACGCCTAATAACCTGTTTGCGCTAATTCCCTCAGCCAGAAAGCATCTGTTTATCGCGGGCGGTATTGGTATCACCCCTTTCCTGTCGCACATGGCAGAGCTGCAACACAGCGACGTCGACTGGCAGCTACATTACTGCTCGCGAAATCCAGAAAGTTGCGCATTTCGTGATGAGCTAGTCCAGCATCCGCAGGCTGAGAAAGTTCACTTGCATCACTCATCAACCGGAACACGACTGGAATTAGCGCGATTATTGGCGGATATCGAACCTGGCACACACGTTTATACCTGTGGTCCCGAGGCGCTAAATGAAGCGGTAAGAAGTGAAGCTGCGCGTCTGGACATCGCCGCCGATACGCTGCACTTTGAGCAATTTGCTATCGAAGACAAAACCGGCGATGCCTTTACCCTGGTGCTTGCCCGTTCCGGAAAAGAGTTTGTGGTGCCGGAAGAGATGACTATTTTGCAGGTTATTGAAAATAATAAAGCCGCGAAAGTGGAATGTTTATGTCGTGAAGGGGTATGCGGAACCTGCGAAACAGCAATACTGGAAGGTGAAGCTGACCATCGGGATCAGTATTTTAGCGATGAAGAGCGTGCCAGCCAGCAAAGTATGTTGATCTGTTGTTCGCGTGCGAAGGGTAAACGCCTGGTGTTGGATTTGTAGTTTGCCAAAGCCGGATGTGGCGCTGAGCGCGCCCAGTCCGGCTTCGGAAGATTTTACTGCGGATATTCCTGCAATAAATTGTGTAATGCTTCCGCCATCAGCTCACCACGCCAGCCGGAAATCAGCTCCGGCAAATTGTTCTGCGGTTTCAGTTTCCAGTGCCAGTTCAGCAGTTGGTTGATTTGCCGACGCGATGCCAGCAATTCGGCGCTGATCTTATGCGTTTCGCTCACGTCAGTAATCAGCGACTTAATCGCTTTAAACGCTTTACGATAACCCGGCATGTCCATCAGGTTAAGCATCGGCTGCGGTAAGGCCTCTTCCGGCAATGTCTGCGCTTTTTCCACCAGCGCCAGCAGCGTTTTACCGTGAAAGCGGATTTCGCTACCGGATAAACCCAGGCTGTCCAGTTCGCCTAAACTTCCCGGCATATAACGCGCGACCGACCACAAATGCTCTTCACGCACGACAAAGTTCACCGCCAGATCACGCTCACGAGCCTTGCGCAGTCGCCAGTCGGCTAACAGTTGCAGACAGGCCAGTTGGCGTGTGCGTAATTGCCAGGCATTGGTGATATCACGCCAGGCATCTTCCGGCGCAACGACTTCCTGACGACGCATTTGCATCAGGCGGCATTCATCCAGCGCCGCAGGTAGCCAGCCGGAGGCCTCCGTTTCTACCATAAGCTTGGCGGTGATCGGTAACAGATACCAGACATCAGCCGCTGCGTATTCACACTGACGTTCGGTCAGCGGTCTGGCCAGCCAGTCGGTGCGCGATTCACTCTTGTCCAGCGTAACGCCGGAATACTCTTCCACCATGGAAGCGAACCCCCATGACATCGGGCGTCCGCAGAAGGCAGCAAGGATTTGCGTGTCAATCAGGGGTTGTGGTAATTCGCCAAAGACATTGAGGAACACTTCCAGATCTTCACTGCCTGCATGGAGAAATTTTGTGATGGACGGATCGCGCAGGATCGCTTTCAGCGGTGACCAGTCGGTGATCCCGAGAGGATCAATTAACGCCAGATGCTCACCATCAAAAAGTTGAATTAAACCCAGCTGCGGGTAATAAGTGCGCGTACGAACAAATTCAGTATCCAGGGCTATCGCCGGAAAGGCACGGACGGCTTCACACAAAGAAGCCAGCGCATCGTCCGTGGTAATCATTTGGTAATTCAAATTGTATTCTCTTTAGTGGGCGTCAAAAAAAACGCCGGATTAACCGGCGTCTGACGACTGACTTAACGCTCAGGCTTTATTGTCCACTTTGCCGCGCGCTTCGTCACGTAATTCTCGTCGCAAAATTTTTCCGACGTTAGATTTCGGTAACTCATCACGAAACTCCACCAGCTTCGGTACTTTGTAGCCCGTGAGCTGACGGCGGCAAAAGGTCACCAGTGACTCTTCGGTAAGCGATGGATCTTTTTTCACTACGAAGATTTTCACCGCTTCACCACTGGAGCCGGAAGGTACGCCAACAGCCGCGACTTCCTGTACGCCAGGATGCTGCATGACGACATCTTCAATCTCGTTGGGATAGACGTTAAAACCGGAAACCAGAATCATGTCTTTTTTACGATCGACAATGCGCAGGAACCCTTCTTCATCCATCACCGCGATGTCGCCGGTGTGTAACCAGCCATTTTTGATGATTTCATCGGTAGCATCGGGACGCTGCCAGTAACCCAGCATCACCTGCGGTCCTTTGACACAAAGCTCACCCGGTTGACCTGGTGGTACTTCATTATCATCATCATCCACCAGTTTGGCTTCCGTCGACGGCACCGGCAAACCGATGCTACCACTATGATAATCAATATCATATGGGTTAACGCTGACCAGCGGCGCACACTCGGTAAGGCCATAGCCTTCCAGCAGATACTGTCCGGTCAGTTTCACCCAACGCTCTGCCACCACTTGCTGCACTGGCATCCCACCGCCTGCGGAAAGATGCAGACTGGAGAAATCCAGCTGCTGGAACTCTTTATTGTTCAGCAACGCATTGAACAAGGTGTTAACGCCAGTGATAGCGGTAAACGGATATTTCGCTAACTCTTTTACCAACCCTGGAATATCACGCGGGTTAGTGATAAGCAGGTTCTGCCCACCCAGTTCGATAAACAGCAGGCAGTTAATGGTCAGGGCAAAAATGTGATACAGCGGCAGTGCCGTTACTACCAGTTCTTTACCTGGATGCAGCAACGGCCCATAGGTGGCGTTGACCTGTTCCAGGTTCGCCAGCATATTGCGGTGAGTCAGCATCGCGCCTTTCGCCACACCTGTGGTGCCGCCGGTGTATTGCAGGAAGGCTAAATCTTCCGGCACCAGTTCGGGTTTGACGTACTGCATCCGGTAGCCGTTATGCAGTGCGCTACGAAATGAAATGGCATCTGGCAGATGGTATTTCGGCACCAAACGCTTGATGTATTTAACAACGAAATTGACTACCGTGCCTTTTGCCGTAGATAGCTGATCGCCCATACGGGTCAGAATTACGTGCTGAACGGCGGTTTTATCAACCACTTTTTCCAGTGTGTGAGCAAAGTTAGACACGATAACAATCGCCGATGCGCCGCTATCGTTAAGCTGATGCTCAAGCTCACGCGGGGTATACAACGGGTTAACGTTTACGACGATCATCCCGGCACGCAAAATGCCAAACAGCGCCACCGGATATTGCAATAAATTAGGCATCATCAACGCAACGCGATCGCCTTTCTTCAGCCCCAACCCTTGTTGCAAATAAGCGGCAAACGCGCGACTGCGTTCTTCCAGCTTGCGGAAGGTCATCACCTCCCCCATATTCACAAACGCAGGCTGATCGGCGTAGCGCGCGACCGACTGCTCAAACATATCTACCAGAGATTGATAACGGTCAGGGTTGATCTCCGTCGGAACGTCCGCGGGATAACGGTTAAGCCAAACCTTCTTCAATTCTTCACCTCTAAAATGCGTGTTCGTCGTCATCGCAACCCCAAATGATATACATGCTGTTAACATAATATTAACTCATCATACCAGCTTGATAATTACCCAACGAAAAGGTTGCGAAGCGCGTCACTATTTATTTTTATCATTACCGTAAGAATGCAGAAACAGCGGACCAGCCGCTGTTTCTTTTTCTTTAAAAACAAGCAATTATTCAGTTACAACTGTTTGTACTCTCGCGGGACCGGGATTATACCAGCCCCATCCGCCGTAGCCATAGGGCCAGCCACGACCGCCATAAAACCATGGATCAATCGGCTGAGGAGGCATAATCACCTGCTGGGTTAAATGCCAACGTTTGTAACCCGTTACTTGCATCACCATAAATTTATAGGGCGTATTGCCGATTTTGCCGTCAACCGCACCAGTGATTGGCCCGACTACCGTAACCAGTTGTCCACGGAAATCCACCGGGTCCAGAAAACCGTTCACATCGGCATAAATGCGACCGCGAGAAGGTTCTCCCAGCGTCGGTCTGGCTCCGCTGTCCAGCGGTACGGTAGCAATTTCCAGGCGAGTTTTCCCTTGCTGGTTTTGTACCGCAACCACTTTGCCACCAAAGCGTGCCTCCTGACCAACGTACAGCTGCGGCGCACTCATCACCCGAACTAAATCTTGTTGCGGCGTGGGACTGCTGCCTTTAATAGCGTCCGGCACAGTGACACAACCGCTCAGCATTAGCGCAAACGTACCTGCCAGTATGCCTTTGATAACATTCTTTTGAACCGCCATGGTGCGACTCCTTTTTTTCTCAGGGCATACTCTTAAGATTCATTCTTTGCCCGGAAGTTTCTTCCATGCGACGTTGTTACGTAAATAAACCGGTTCGGCATGTTCCACCGCCACCGTTTTACCCTCAGCAAACATCTGACACGCAATCGGCAGCATATCTTCAGCAGCAGGCAGTAACACTTCGCCATCGCGCAAAACCAGCCCGCTCTCTTTACCGAGATCCGGCCAAGCTTGCCAGCCCGTCCCTACCGTCACCCATTCGCCGGAAAGCTGTTGCATTCGTTCATGGACGATTTCGGGTTTGAGTACGGCTTCGGTTTCTTCACCGTGCCAGATACCGTTTTCATCACGCTGATATTCGGCCCAGTAAACTTCGCCCATTCGCGCGTCAATGGCTGCCAGCACGCGGGTTGCGCCGTTTTTGCGCCACGCCCCTTGCGCCATCGTCATTAGCGTGGAGACGCCAATCATCGGTAATTCCGCGCCAAGCGCCAGCCCTTGCGCGATGCCAATACCAATGCGCACGCCAGTAAAGCTACCGGGGCCGCGCCCGTAAGCCAGAGCGTTAATATCAGTCAGGGAAGTTCCGCTGGTGGTCAGGATATCCTGCACCATCGGTAAGATTCGTTGAGTATGTTCACGAGGGCAAAGCTCAAAATGAGCGTTGACAGTACCGTCGTTCCACAGGGCGACAGAGCAGGCCTCTGTCGCGGTATCGATAGCCAGAATTCGCATGGGTCTTCGTGCTTAGATCAATAAAAAGGCGCGCATCATACCATACTCCGTAACAAATTACCTGGAGGATGGTATCGCAAGGAAACGAACCGCACGGGCAATGTCACGGGTGCGTGGCGCGGGCGGCAGACTGGCGAGAAACGTCGCGCCGTAAGGACGCATCACCAGCCGATTGTCACAAATCACCAGCACGCCACGATCGTCGGCGTCGCGAATCAGTCGCCCTACCCCCTGTTTGAGAGTAATGACGGCATCTGGTAGTTGCACTTCATCGAACGGGTCGCCACCGCGCAAACGACAATCTTCCATGCGCGCTTTTAACAGTGGATCATCCGGCGAGGTAAACGGCAATTTGTCGATAATTACCAATGACAATGTATCGCCACGCACGTCCACCCCTTCCCAGAAACTGCTGGTTGCCACAAGAAGCGCATTACCGGCGCTGACAAATTGCTGCAACAGTTGCCCTTTGCTGGTTTCCCCCTGCAACAATACAGGAAGCGTCATGGTAGCGCGGAACTGCTCGGCCAGATCGCGCATCATGGCGTGCGAGGTACAAAGCATAAAACAACGACCGTTGTTAGCTTCGATGATCGGTCGCAGCATTGCCGCTAACTGGCGAGCAGAACCTGGCTGGTTGGTTTGCGGCAGATTGCGCGGCACACAGAGTAACGCCTGGCGGCTGTAATCAAATGGGCTGGGCAACAGCAACGACTCGGCCTGTTCGATGCCAAGCCGCGAGGTGAAATGATGCAGATCGTCGTTCACCGACAGCGTTGCTGAGGTGAAGATCCAGCTACCGGGTTTTTGCGCCATTAACTCTTTGAATTTATCCGCCACGCTGAGCGGCGTGAGAGCCAGAGTAAAATGGCGCGAAGTGCATTCGTACCAGTAGCTGTAGCCCGGCTGATTGATCTCTTTTAGCCGCTTCAGCCGTGTGCGATACAACGTAGCGCGCTCAAATGCCGCATCCAGCAAGGCGGAACGCCCCAGTGACAGTTTCGCCACGTCATAACAAAGTTCCAGGGTGTCATCGAGCAGTAAAAATGCCCGCTGAATTTGCGGATTAGCTAACAGCTCACGCAGGTTACCGCGATAACCTGGCTCACCGAGTTGCAGACGAAAATCCTGCGCACTCTGGGCAAGACGATCAGCGCACTTTTGTAACTGCTGGGTGTCTTTTAATTCGGTGCGGTAGGCGATGGTGATGTCTTTTGCCAGGTCGAGCAGTTGTCGACTGGAGAGTGACTGACCAAAATACTGGCTGGCAATGTCCGGTAGCTGGTGGGCTTCGTCGAAGATCATGACGTCCGCTTCCGGGATCAGTTCGCCAAATCCACTCTCTTTAACCACCATATCCGCCAGAAAGAGATGATGGTTTACCACCACCACATCGGCGTCCATCGCTTTTTTACGTGCTTTGACCACAAAGCAATCTTTATACATCGGGCAGTCGCTGCCAAGACAGTTGTCGTTGGTGCTGGTAACCAGCGGCCACGCCTGTGAATCTTCCGCCACGCTGACGCAGGTGCTGATATCACCATCGACTGTTTGATTAGACCAGGAGCGCAGCAGGATCACATCGCTTAAGATTTGTACCGGCAGATCGCCCCCCGCCAGCGCCTGCTGTTCGAGACGTTCGAGGCAGAGGTAGTTTGAGCGCCCTTTCAGCAGCGCCACGTTGCCCGTATATTTCAATGCCTTTGAGACTGTTGGCAAATCGCGGCTGTAGAGCTGATCCTGCAACGCTTTTGAGCCGGTCGAGATAATGACTTTCTTTTTCGCCCGCAGCGCAGGAGCCAGGTAAGCGTAGGTTTTGCCCGTACCGGTTCCTGCTTCCACCACCAGCGGCTGGCCTTTTTCTATCGCCTGGGTGACGGCTACCGCCATCTGTCGCTGTGGTTCTCGCGGCTTAAAGCCTGGTATCGCTTTCGCCAGCTGACCGTCTGGTGCAAAATCGTCCGTCACACTACCCCCTGTTGATTTGAACAGGGATTATGTCAGGATGAGGGCGCTTTCGCCAGTTGAAGTGGTGACGGCGACCTCACATTGTGGCAGTCTTTGCAGCACGAAAATGGAAGTATAATGAGGACAAAATGATGACTATCGTTCGTATCGATGCTGAAGCCCGCTGGTCTGATGTAGTAATCCACAACAACACGCTCTACTACACTGGTGTACCGGAAAACCTCGACGCCGATGCCTTTGAGCAAACCGCCAACACGCTGGCACAGATTGACGCCGTGCTGGAAAAACAGGGCAGCAATAAATCGAGCATTCTGGATGCCACCATTTTCCTGGCCGATAAAAACGACTTCGCGGCGATGAATAAAGCGTGGGATGCCTGGGTTGTCGCGGGTCATGCGCCGGTGCGCTGCACGGTACAAGCGGGTTTGATGAACCCGAAGTATAAAGTTGAAATTAAGATTGTGGCTGCGGTGTAAGCTTTATCGAAGCAAAATAAGTCAGACGATAATTTATCGATAATACTGGTCGGTTTTACATAAATCGACCAGAGAATAAGATATTACTGTTGATGCTTCTGCTAATTCATTATTTATATTTATAATTTCAATTTTATCTATAAAACTAACTATATAAATAAACATAAACATGCCGTTGTGTTCGCCCTTTGATTAGCAACTCTGGTTTTCTTTCTTAGCTGAACAATCTGGTTATAGCGTGCGGACTGACCGTTAAATTTCTCCATCTTACTGGATAACACACCATGAGCTGCTACCTTTAAAACACCTGAATGTCAACAGGTTAACTCGTGCCATATCGTTATAATCCCTTTGATATTAGATGCAAATTAAGGTCATATATAGCCTTATCGATAACATGGTTAATTTTAAGGATAAGAATATGCCTGCTGTAATAGATAAAGCCCTGGATTTCATTGGTGCCATGGATGTATCAGC
>SKEU01001101.1_pt1 | contig 14471 bp, 6 predicted proteins | sample 4819571 | NCBI WGS metagenome assembly SKEU01 (sample SAMN11008801, study PRJNA524170) | human gut metagenome | biome: Human fecal sample; material: Feces; isolation source: fecal sample from pouch patient p8, p16 | host: Homo sapiens | place: Israel: Tel-Aviv | collected 2015-06-23
CAAACATATTCTATATTACAAAAGTTATGGTTGTTCATTAAGCTATTTACTCCTATGTGCATAACGCAATTTTCCCTAATAGGTGGTACTTTTATAGCCATCTTTTTAACGGGACAATATAGTACCATAGATTTAGCTGGGGTCGCTACGGGGTATAATTTATGGCTCCTCTTCTATATCTTTGCACAAGGAACTTTAATGGGTATCACACCGATCATTTCTCAGCTATTGGGAGCTAAGAAGACGGATGATATTTCCATGATTTTCCATCAAGGTCTTTTCATTGGTACAGGCCTAGCATTTATCATTTTACTAATCGGTATATTGGGACTTCGCCCATTACTAACTACGTTAAATTTAGAACCTGCTGCCGCTGAGGTTTGCATTAGTTATCTGAAAGCTTTTGCCCTTGGTTTATTCCCTCTACTTTGGGTAAATACTTTGCGTAATACAGTTGATTCCCATGGGTTAACACATTACTCTATGGCCATCGTTTTTACAAGCTTTGTGATTAATGTATTCTTAAACTATGCACTCATCTTTGGTCACTACGGTTTCCCTGAAATCGGTGGTGTTGGCGCGGGTTACGGTTTAGCTGGTGCTTCTTGGACTAACTTTATCCTCTTTAGCTTGGTTATTCTATTACATCCGAAGCTTAAAGGTTATCGTATTTATAAAGACTTTAAAGGTCCAAGCTTCCACTATATTCGTGAGCAATTACATGTGGGTATTCCTATTGGTGGTTCCATCTTCTTAGAAGCTAGTATCTTTAGTATCGCTGGCCTCTTGATGGTTCACTTTGGATCTGCCGTAGTAGCAGCCCATCAGTCGGTTATTTCCTTTACTAATGTATTTTACTGCTTACCACTCAGTATTGCTATGGCCTCTACTATTGCCGTTGCTTACGAGCTTGGTGCAGGGCGTAAAAAGGAGGCCATTCAGTATTCTTACATTGCTCGCGTAATGGCCATTATCATTGCGTTACTCATTTGTGCTTTTACGTTCACCCATATGGATGATATTGCGGACCTATTCACAAATGATGATGAAGTATATGGTCTTATTTATCAATTCCTTGGATATGGCGTATTCTTTTCCGCTATCGATGCCATCGGTACTCCACTACAAGGTATACTAAGAGCTTACAAGGATGTAAAAGTAGTACTATACATCTCCCTCGTATCATATTGGGGCGTATGTTTCCCTACTGCTTATATCCTTGCTAAAAATCCTAATTATGGACCATTTGGCGTATGGATTGGGTTACTCGCTAGCGTACTAGCAGCAGGTGTATTGTTCACTTGGCGTACTTGGTACATTCAGCGTCAACAAAAATAAATAATATATTTATACAGTAAAAGAGCATCTTACATAAGATGCTCTCTTTTATTTCAACATATCTTGTTTTTCTACCTTAGACATGCGGAAGAAATTATATAGTGTTTCTGCCGTCTTATAGTTCATAGATTCCACCTTTGAAAGCTCATCAATAGATGCCTCTTTCATGGCTTCTAAACTATTGAAATGTGCCCACAGGGCTTTGCGGCGTTTAGGGCCAATCCCTTCTATATGATCTAAAATGGATTCCAAATTACGTTTCCCACGAAGCTTACGATGGTACGTAATAGCAAAGCGATGGGCTTCATCCCGTATTTGTTGAAGTAATTGAAGCTCTGGTGAACGGTGGCTTAAGATAATACTTTCAGATTGTCCTTCTACAAAGACCTCTTCAATGCGTTTAGCCAAGGATATAACAGGCACATCAGTAACACCTACACCGCGAATCAACGGCAATGCTGCATTGAGCTGACCTTTACCACCATCGATAATAATGAGGTCTGGCATAGGCCAATCTGTTTCCTTACCATAGCGACGTTCCATGATTTCTGCCATAGACTTAAAATCATCAGGCTTGCCTTGTGTCGTTTTTAATTTGAATCGACGATATTCCTTCTTCGCTGGCTTACCGCCTTCAAAGACAACCATAGATGCTACTGTTTCAGCACCTTGGGTATGAGAGATATCGAAACATTCCATACGCTCTGGTAATCGCGGCAAGTCTAGGACTTCAGCTAGTTTTTTAACAGCCCCACCGGTCTTATCAATTTGATGTTGCCACTGACGACGGCGCTCTTCTAGGAAGGTTTCTGCATTCTCATGAGCCATCTTAATCATGTCCATCTTATAACCACGCTGTGGCACAGATACATCTACATTCTGACCTTTAAGCTGTGTAAACCATTCCTTTAATAAGTCTCTATCGGTGCTATCCATAGGTAATAATAATTCCTTTGGAATAAAGTTTGTATCTCCATAGTATTGCTTGATAAAGTCCGTCATGATAGTTTCTTGACTATCTCCATCATGTTGTACAAAGTAGTTCTCACGGCCTAATAGTCGGCCACCGCGAATGAATAATAACTGTACACAAGCCATCGAGGTATCCACTGCAATACCTAACACGTCTAAGTCGCCACGCTGTGTAACCATACGCTGTTTTTCTTGAATTTTTTCTATACTAGTTAACTGATCTCGATAACGTGCTGCATCTTCAAAGCGTAAGTCTTCTGCAGCAAGCTCCATCTTCTCTTTAATTTCCTTCAGCAAAGGAATAGGCTTACCTTCAAAGAGTTCTATGATTTCATCGATATACTTTCCATAATCCGATACGGAAATCTTGTTAAAGCACGGTGCTTCACAGTAATGCATATGATATTGCAAACATGGACGCTCTACCTTCATAGACTTACATGTGCGCAGTGGGTAGTACTGGCGTATTAATTTCAATACTACATGGACCGATGTAACATCTGTGAAAGGACCAAAATACTTAGCCCCATCCCGTTCAAGGCGACGTGTCATATATACGCGAGGATAGTCCTCTTGCACGGAGATTTTCACATACGGATACGTTTTATCATCGCGGAGACGAATATTGTATTTAGGCTCATGCTCTTTAATAAGCGTATTCTCTAATATGAGAGCTTCCATCTCTGTCTTTGTTTGGATGATCTCTACATCGACGGCACGCTTCATCATAGCTGTAACCTTAGGTGCTCTATTGGCATCATTACGCACATAAGACCGCACGCGATTACGTAAGTTAATAGCCTTACCTACATAGATAATGCGGTTATATTGATCGCGCCATAAATACACCCCCGGTGTAGTTGGCAAATGACTGACCTTCTCTAGTAATTCTTCAGATGGCATATGTCCTCCTTTCCTCGTAGATTTTTAAGCTTTGTACTCACTACTATTATTTCTTCTTTTGAGCTGCTTTCATAAATTTCTTAGTCTGTTCTAATACAGGACCTAAGAATTTGCCGGTATAGCTTTCTTTCACCTTCACGATTTCCTCAGGTGTTCCTGTAGCTACGATAGTACCACCACGATTACCACCTTCAGGACCAAGGTCTATGATGTGGTCTGCCATCTTAATGACATCTAAATTATGCTCGATAACGACAACGGTATCGCCACCCTCTACGAGTTGTTGCAATACGTGTAATAACTTGCGAATATCTTCGGCGTGAAGACCTGTAGTCGGTTCATCTAGGATGTACAATGTTTTACCTGTGCTACGACGAGCTAATTCAGTAGCTAATTTAACCCGTTGTGCTTCACCGCCAGATAAGGTTGTTGCGGCTTGACCTAATCGAATATAGCCTAAACCTACCTCTTGTAAGGTAACCATCTTACGATGAATTTTAGGGATGGCACTAAAGAATTCTACTGCATCGTCTACCGTCATATCTAGTACATCTGCAATAGATTTACCTTTGTATTTAACCTCTAAGGTTTCTCGGTTATAACGGGCTCCCTTACAAACCTCACAAGGTACGTACACATCTGGCAAGAAGTGCATTTCAATTTTGATGATACCGTCACCACGACAAGCTTCACAGCGGCCACCTTTTACGTTAAAGCTAAAGCGCCCTTGTTTGTAGCCGCGCATCTTTGCTTCCGGTGTTTGACTATAGAGCTCGCGTATAGCATCAAATACACCTGTATAGGTAGCTGGATTAGAGCGCGGTGTACGACCGATAGGACTTTGATCGATATTGATGATTTTATCGATATGTTCAAGACCACGGATGTCTTTATGAGCCCCTACTTTGTGGTTAGAGCGATATAATTGATTAGCTAAACCTTTGTAGAGAATTTCATTAATCAAGGTAGACTTACCAGAACCGCTGACACCAGTAACAACATTGAATAAGCCAATAGGGAATTTTACATTTACATTTTGTAAATTGTTTTCCTTAGCACCGCGAATTTCAATGCAATTCTTACCTGGTTTACGGCGTTGTTCCGGAAGAGCGATAAATTTACGACCGCTCAAGTATTGACCAGTAATAGAGTCTTTTACCTTCATAACTTCGTCAACAGAACCAGCGGCAATAATTTGACCGCCATGCTCACCTGCACCTGGACCAATGTCCACGAGATAGTCAGCCGCACGCATCGTATCTTCGTCATGTTCTACAACGAGCAAGGTATTACCTAAATCACGCAAGCCTTTCAAGGTATCGATGAGTCGATCATTATCTCGTTGATGTAGCCCTATGGACGGTTCGTCTAAGATGTACAATACACCTACCAAACCAGAGCCGATTTGCGTAGCTAGACGGATACGTTGCGCTTCACCACCAGACAAAGTACCTGCACTACGGTTCATAGTAAGATAATCAAGGCCTACATTATTGAGGAACCCAAGACGAGCATTGATTTCCTTCAAAATTTGAGCCCCAATCACTTGTTCCCGCTCTGTTAACTGTAACTTACCAAAGAAATCGAGTGCTTCTTTAATGGTTAATTTAGTCACTTCATTGATGTTCTTATCCCCTACGGTTATAGCTAATACTTCAGGTTTAAGACGAGCTCCATGACATGTAGTACAAGGCTTAATGGACATAAATTTTTCAAACTCTTCGCGCATGGAATCTGTAGAGGCTTCACTATGACGGCGTTTTACCATCGGTAAAATACCTTCGTACTCAGTAAAGAATTCCTTCACTTCGCCGCGCATATTTTCGTACGTGAAAGCCACCTTATCTGTAGTGCCATACATTACTTTTTTCTGTAATGCTTTTGGCAATTCATCATAAGTAGAATCTAAAGAGTATCCATTAGCTTTTAATAGACCTTCTACTTGGCGCATAAACCACGCATTAGGGTTAGAGCTCAACGCTTGTACACAACCATCGGCAAAGGTAATAGATCCATCTGGAATAACGCGCTCTTCGTCTACTTCCATGGTAGATCCAATACCCAAACAAGCTGGGCAGGCACCAAATGGACTATTAAAGGAGAACATACGTGGTTCAATCTTCGGTAAAGAAATATGGCAATCTGGACATGCAAAGTGTTGGCTATACATATGTTCAGGTCCATCTACCTCTTGGATAACTACAATGCCTTCTGCCCATTTTGATGCGGTCTCCATAGAGTCTGCTAAGCGAGATTCAATACCTTCTTTTACAACGAGACGGTCTACTACGATATCGATAGAGTGTTTTTTATTTTTTTCTAATACAATCTCTTCATCTAATGTACGTACAGCGCCATCTACACGGGCACGAACAAAACCTTCTTTTCGAAGTTGATCAAAAACGGATTTATGCTCTCCTTTTTTCCCTTGAATCATAGGGGCTAATACTAAAATCTTAGTGCCTTCTTGGAAGTTCATTACATCATCTGTCATTTGTTGTATCGTTTGCTGTGTAATAGGCTTACCACATTCAGGACAATGAGCATGGCCTACGCGAGCAAATAATAGACGCAAGTAATCGTAAATCTCCGTTACAGTACCAACTGTAGAACGAGGGTTACGGCTTGTGGTCTTTTGGTCGATAGAAATAGCTGGAGATAAACCTTCAATATAGTCTACATCAGGTTTATCCATTTGTCCCAAGAATTGACGAGCATAGGCAGACAAGGACTCTACATAGCGTCGTTGCCCTTCTGCGTAAATCGTGTCAAATGCTAAAGACGATTTGCCAGAACCACTGAGGCCTGTCAACACGATAAACTGGTCCCGTGGTAAGGATATATCTATATTTTTAAGGTTATGCTGACGCGCACCTTTTACTATCAATTGATCTTTCATTATGTTCCCTATTTAAAGAGATGATACCAATCGGCATCATCTCTCTGTTTACTAACATGAAATAATATATGTATATTATCGCACATATAGTCTATATAATCTATGTGTTTTCTTACAATCTATATAGATTCGATTTATTACATTCAGGTAATATTTTTACAATATATGAATGTATATTACTGCTACTTAAGATTTACTCTTTAAACTTGTACGTTTTTTACCCTTGCTAGATGTAGGCTTTTTCAACTTACTTTCACCTGCACTATGCATATCGGACCATTGTTGACGTAGTTCCCCTAATTGATCACGAAGTTTTGCAGCCTTTTCAAATTCAAGCTGCTTTGCAGCGGCCTTCATTTGACGATCAAGCTCTTCAATTTTATTGAATAACTCTTCCGGCGTTATATCTGCCACCTTAGGACTAGATATATCTTGTACATATGGTTCGTGTCCATGGTCCATACCCGTTGTAGAGGATTTCTTTTTCCCCTTCTTCGGTGAAAAGTCCTTTCCATCGGTGAACATATCTTCTTCAATTTTCGTCAACTCAATAAGCTCTTTTACATCTTTAGAGACAGACTTAGGCGTAATATTATGTTCAATGTTATAAGCCTCTTGTACGGCACGACGACGATCTGTTTCATCGATGGCGCGCTGCATAGAACCTGTTACACGATCAGCGTACATGATAACGTGACCATTCACATTACGAGCAGCACGACCAATCGTTTGAATCATAGCTGTATCGGAGCGTAAGAAACCTTCTTTATCCGCATCTAAGATAGCTACTAAAGAAACCTCTGGCATATCGAGGCCTTCACGAAGCAAGTTGATACCAACTAGTACATCGAATACACCCGCTCGTAAGTCACGAATAATTTCAGCACGCTCGATGGTAACGATATCAGAATGAAGGTATCGAACGCGGACGCCCATTTCCTTCAAGAACTCTGTTAAATCCTCTGCCATTTTCTTTGTTAAGGTCGTAACGAGAACACGCTCATTCACGGCAGCACGCTTATGAATTTCACCGAGCAAGTCGTCCATTTGACCCTTAATAGGACGAATTTCAATGGATGGATCAAGTAGACCGGTAGGACGAATAATTTGCTCTGCAATATTCGTTTGTACTTCCATTTCATATGGGCCAGGCGTTGCTGATACATAGACGATTTGATTGATACGCTCCACAAACTCATCGAATTGAAGAGGTCTATTATCAAGCGCAGACGGCAGACGGAAGCCATATTCGATCAGTGATTCTTTACGCGCACGGTCACCATTGTACATGGCACGTACTTGAGGAATGGTTACATGAGACTCGTCCACCATGATGAGGAAGTCATCTGGGAAATAGTCTATCAATGTGTATGGAGCCTCTCCAGCCTTACGTTCAGACATGTGGCGGGAATAGTTTTCGATACCTGAGCAATAGCCCATTTCTTGCATCATTTCTATATCGTAACGGGTACGCTGTTCAAGACGTTGAGCCTCTAATAGACGGTCAGCAGCTTTCAACTTAGCTAATTGTTCGTCTAACTCAGCCTCAATACGCTCTACAGCAATACGCATCTTATCTTTCGTAGTTACATAGTGAGATGCTGGATAGACTGCAACGTGCTTGCGTTCAGCAATGACTTCACCTGTTAAAGCATCTACCTCTACAAGGCGATCGATTTCGTCGCCGAAGAGTTCCACTCGAATGGCTCTTTCACTATACGCAGCAGGGAAGATCTCAATAGTATCCCCTTGTACACGGAAGGTACCGCGAATAAAGTTCATATCATTTCTCGTATACTGAATATCTACGAGTTTAGATAGAATTTCATCGCGAGATTTCGTCTGACCTAAGCGCAAGGACAACACGAGTTCAGAGTAATCCTCAGGGTCACCTAAGCCGTAAATACAGCTAACAGAGGCAACGATGATTACATCGCGACGCTCAAAGAGACTCATAGTGGCACTATGTCGCAACTTATCAATTTCATCATTGATAGATGCATCCTTCTCGATGTATGTATCGCTAGAAGGAATATACGCTTCTGGTTGATAGAAATCATAGTAAGACACAAAGTATTCTACCGCATTATTAGGGAAGAAACTTTTAAACTCACTACATAGCTGCGCAGCTAAGGTTTTATTATGGGCAATAATCAGCGTTGGCTTTTGAACGGCCTCGATAACCTTAGCCATTGTAAAGGTTTTACCTGTACCAGTGGCACCGAGTAAAACTTGGGCCCATTCACCGCGTTCAATGCCTTCTGTTAAAGACTGAATCGCAGTTGGTTGGTCCCCTGTAGGCGTAAAGGGCGCCTCCACTTTAAATGGTTGGCCCCCTTCGTAATTATATGTATTATGTTTCATTACTGTTCATCCTGATGTTTACGGATAGCCTTCATTTCTGCATCCGTTAAACGACGACCTGCATTTTCTGCTTGGTTCAAAGTATCCTCACCCTCTAAGACTTCGATGAGCATAGCAATAGAAAAGCGATCTAATGTTGGTGTAGTTTTTTGGATTTCATCAGCCATTATCCAATCTGACTCAGTATAGTTATTAATACGTTCAGTAATCTCTTCCCAGTTTGAAAGTAGTAATCTTGTAATAGGACGATATAATTCAATGCCAAAATACTCGATTAAGCTAACAATCTTATTCATATTTTCTAGGCTAACATTACATTCATTCTTTTTATTTTCAGATTCTACATATTCAAGTAAGAATTCCCGGTTATATTTATTTGTCACCTTGAATCATTCCTTTATTAAATAGTGCATTAGCAAATTCTTTTGCATTAAATGGACGCAAGTCATCCATGCCTTCGCCGACGCCGATCCAGCGAACAGGTACGCCTAATTCCTCTTTAATAGAGATAACTACGCCACCTTTTGCTGTGCCATCAAGCTTAGTAACAACAATACCATTTACTGGTACTGCTTGTCCAAATAATTTGGCTTGGCTTACTGCATTTTGACCTGTAGTACCGTCAAGAACGAGCAATGTTTGATGCGGTGCCCCTTCTACATGGTTATTCGCTACGCGGCCCATCTTCTTAAGTTCTTCCATAAGATTAACTTTAGTGTGTAGACGACCTGCAGTATCGACGATAACAAGGTCTGCATTACGAGCTTTTGCTGCTTCCATAGCATCGTATACAACGGCTGCTGGATCAGCGCCCTCTTTATGTTTAACGATAGGCACACCTACGCGATCAGCCCAAATAGATAATTGGTCAGCTGCAGCGGCACGGAATGTATCACCTGCAGCAATGATAACCTTTTTACCTTCTTTAGTATAGTAGTTAGCTAATTTAGCAATAGTCGTAGTTTTACCAACGCCATTTACACCCACAACAAGGATAACCTCTGGATGGTGAAGTGTAATTTCATCTTCTTGGTCAACAAGCATTTCTGTAATGCGGTCTTCCATAAAAGGCATTACATCACCAGTATTGTTAATAATACCTTCTGTTACACCACGACGAATTTCCTTCATCAAATATTCTGTCGTTTTAGGACCAAGGTCACTAGTAAGCATAACTGCTTCTAGATCATCTAAGAAATCATCATCAATTTCTGCATAACCAATGATAACTGTCTCTACATTTTTTACAAAGGACTTACGAGTTTTTTCTAAGCCCTCTTTAATTTTATTAAAGAATCCAAATGCCATTATGCTAGATCCTCCTTCACATCTTCAAATGCTACTGTTAATAATCGCGATACGCCCCGTTCAACCATGGTCACCCCTTGTAATACTTCGGCAGCTTCCATCGTTTTTTTACGGTGTGATACTACGATAAATTGTGTTTCTTTATTTACCCGATTTAGGTAAGAACTAAATCGTTCGACATTTGCTTCATCAAGGGCTGCGTCAACTTCGTCAAGCACACAGAATGGAGCCGGACGATAGTCGAGGAATGAGAATAATAAAGCAATAACGGTAAGAGCACGTTCACCACCGGATAACAAGGTCAATTGTTGGCGTTTCTTCCCTGGTGGCTGAATGTAAAAGTCGATACCACCAGTCAAGATATTTTCTGGATCAGTTAGTACAATTTGGGCCGTACCACCACCGAACAATTGGCTAAATACCTCTTGGAATCTGCGACCTACCACATCTAATACATCGTATAGCTGTGTACTCATAGCCTTATCCATTTCGGCAATAACTGCTTGCAATTGCTCCTTCGCCGTATCTAAATCCGCCAATTGTGTAGTTAAGAAATCATAGCGTTCTTTAGTTTCTTCATATTCCTCAACGGCGTTTGGATTGACTGGACCAAGCTCGGCAATTTCAGCCATCAAACGTGCTTGTTCATCCTTCCAATCACTAACGGATCCTTCAATGCGAAGGGCTTGTGCATCTTCCAATGTAAAACCAAGCTCTTGCAACTCTTCTATAAAGCGTTCGCAATCCATGCGATGACGAGTAATCTTACCTTCCATATCAACGAGTCGCCCTTGCACAACTTTATAGCGTTGGTTCAAACGGTCTTGCTCGCTGAGGATGGCTTCTAATTCCTCACGACCTGTAGACGTATTTTCATAGGCCTCATCACGAAGTGCTCGCAATCGTTCAACCTCCGCTGTAGCCACAGCTAGTTCCCGGTCAGCCAATTCTTTAGCCTTAGGTAGCTCTACTTCACAGCGCTCTGTAGTGCTAATTAACAAATTACGTAACGGTGTTAGTCGTTCTACAATGTTAGCAATGGATTGATTACGTTGTTCTCGCTGAGTTACACGTTCCTTAATGGTTTGTCGCAACGTATCACAGGTGAGACGTGCCTCTGTGAAAGCTTCATAAGCCTCTTGCTGTACCTTTTGTAATACAGTTAAACGCTCCATTAAGGCCCCTTGATTGCCATCTACACCGTGGTCTTCTTGCAAAGAAGCCAATGCCGTTTCTTGGTCTTTCAAGTTAGCCGTTGTACTAGCTAAATCAATATCAATTTGTAATAAACGTTGCTCTTCTTCACGGAGAACACGCTTCTTACGATCCATTTGATTTTGAATATTTTGTACCTTTGTTTCGCTAGCCACATACAGTAAGTTCGTATGTTGGTAGCTTTCATCAAGGGCACCTCGTTCTTTTTCAGCTTCGTCAACCCGTTTTTCAAAGTTTTCCAAGCTAGCTGTTAAGGAACGAATTTGTTCTTCAATTTGCAGGAGCTCTTGGTCAAGGCTCGCCGCCTCCTCCTTACGGCTCAATACAGAGGCACGCTTACGCTTTGTAGCACCACCAGTTAAAGAGCCGCCAGGTTGGAATTGTTCCCCTGTAAGCGTAACGATACGCAATTGTTGATTATATTTTTTTTGTAGACCAATAGCATCATCCATGGAGGATACTACCAAGGTGCGCCCCAATAAGTATTGGAAAATATGAGCGTATGTATTATCAAAGGAAATACAATCAACAGCAGTACCGATTACACAGCTTTCATGTAATGCCGGTGTATCATAGGGTTTTCCTTTTACAGAATCCATCGGTAGGAAAGTTACGCGGCCACCTTGGATAGATTTCAAATAATTGACACCCTCCGCAGCAGCGCGAGCAGTAGTAGTCACAACGTGGTTAACACTACCACCTAATGCCGTTTCGATAGCCGTAGTATATTTATCTTCTACCGTAAAGAGATCACCAACAGCACCTGTAATTTGTTCGCGCCAAGAGCCTTTACCGTTTAGGATATTCTTAGTACCTTCTAAATAGCCTTCATGTTGTTCTTCCCATTGGGCTAATAGTTCGATACGACCTTTAACACGTTGCTCTTGGGTACGTAATTTTTGTAATTCTTTACGTTCCTCACGAGCTTGTATAGCTGCTTCTTTACCACCATCAACGAGGGCTTGTCGTTGTGCAGAAATAGCATTAAACTTTTGGCCTAGCGCTTCAAATTCAGAACGAGCGACTTGAAGTTCACTATCTACCTGTGCTATCTCAGATTCTAGAATAGCACATTGATTTTTGCTTTCTACCTTGCGAGCTTCTAAGCTTCGAATACTAGCCTTAGCCGTTTCAATAGCACTCACAACTTCTAATTGACGTTGCTCAAAAGCCTCTCGATTGGATTGCAAGGATTGGAACTTCGCTTGTTCTGCCCTTACATCTTCAACAGCCTTTTTGTAGGTCGCTTCTAATTCTTCTAAATTAGACTCTTTCTCTACTAATTGAGCACTTTCATCTTGAATCAATTGATTTAAGATGCGCAATTGTTGCTCCTCGCCTTTTTGCGTAGCTTCCAATTCGCTAATACGCATAGATGTTTCATCTAATTCACGACGAGCTGTCTTCAGCTGCTCATCTAACAGACGTAAGTGACCGGCTAAACGTTCTTCATCACGTTGCTTTTCCGTATACTGAGCCTCCCACAACTTAAGCTGTTCCTGCTCTTTTGACGAGGACGATTGCAATTCGTGACGACGAGCCTCTAATTTAGATAATTCAGTTTGAAGCTCAATTTCTTCATCTTTAAAGGCAATATTATCATTTTCAAAACGCGTCAAAAGACGATCAGAGGTCTTATAATTGTGAAAGGCAAGTGCACCATCATAATCGCGTTTAGTACGGCTTAAAGACATATATTTTTTAGTCTTTTCCGCTTTTTCAGACAAAGGTCCTAGTTGCTCTTCGATAGTTGCCATTACGTCTCGTACACGTTCCATATTTCGGTCTGTACTAGCAATACGACGCAATGCATCCTCTTTATTGATCTTGAACCGTGAAATACCAGCTACGTCTTCAAAGATAAGACGCCGTTCTTCAGGCTTAGAGTTTAAAATAGCATCAATGCGGTTCTGACCGATGATCGCCATGGAGTCTCTACCTAGACCTGTATCAGCTAATAAAAGGTGAATATCCTTTAAACGACAAGATCGCTTATTGATAAGGAATTCACTTTCACCAGTACGATAAATACGGCGTGTAATAGCTACCTCTGCCATATCTAAATCTAATTGTTGGTCACTATTATCAAATACGAGAGTAACCTCTGCAGCGCTCATAGGCTTGCGCTTTTCCGTACCAGAGAAGATAATATCCTCTGCTTTTTGACCACGTAAGTTACGGACATTAGATTCCCCTAAAACCCATTTCATAGCATCCGTAATATTACTTTTACCACTTCCGTTAGGTCCAATAACGGCAGTCATTCCTGGTGAGAATTTTACAACCGTCTTATCTGCAAACGATTTAAAGCCCTTTAATTCTAACCGAAGTAATTGCATGACTGCCTCCTTTCTACTAACAACCCCGAATAATCATATCTTTTATTATAACATATATTGTAGGCCATCAATACAGCAACGAACAGTATTTCTCGTATTATCTTCACACCAATCTATGCTAAATTGAGGATACGTTTCTTGGAAATATATAATATTGCGATTTTTGAGACCTCGAACCTTTGATGTACTACTTCTAGGATAAGAAATTACAATCCTATGTTTCATCAAAATATCACCACTATCCGAATAAGATCTACATTTTACCTTATGGATATGGTAACAATCAAAATGAGAAAAATTGTAACTATTTTGCTTTCCTAATAAATTTTTTGAAGAAAGATGTTCATCAATACATCTTTCAATACGTTCTTTATACTGTTCATTTACAACGAGCTCACCCATAGCAGGTTCATAGGGACCTGCTACCAAACTATTGCCTGAATCGAGCTCTTCCGTGCTTTGTAATCCTGTACGTATAACTTCAATATTATGCTGTTCAAACCATTCCTTTAAGAATGCACAATATTTAATAGCTTGCTCAGTACTTAATGGCTCATATTCACCAGATCTATATTGATCTGCTAGTTCCGTATTTTCTATAACAAGAACAGGATAGATTCGTACAAAATCTGGTTCTAGTTTAACTACAGCAATAGCGGTTTCTAGAATGGTTTCCCAAGTTTCACCTTTTAATCCTGGTAAAAGCTGAACACCTACAGTCATTCCACGTTGCTTTAATCGTGCAACAGCCTCTACTACCTCTTGTGCTGTATGACCGCGCTTAGCATCTACTAAAATACCATCATTCATAGACTGTACGCCAAGCTCTACTGTTTTTACGCCATAGGATTGTAACAATGAGATAGCCTCATCCCCAACAGCATCGGGCCGTGTAGAGCAACGTATGCCATCGATTATGTCCTGTTGCAACATCTCATAAGCTGGCGCTAATAAGGTATGTTGCAAATCGTGATGAATGGCTGTAAAAGAGCCTCCATAAAAGGCGACCTCCCAAAACTTATCATTTCGTTTTTCACCCACATAATCTGTAATTGTTTGTTTTATATAATCCGGTGTTAGGTGACTAATACCAGATTGGCCTGTAATACGGGACTGGTTACAAAATGTACATA
>SKEU01001115.1_pt1 | contig 14272 bp, 6 predicted proteins | sample 4819571 | NCBI WGS metagenome assembly SKEU01 (sample SAMN11008801, study PRJNA524170) | human gut metagenome | biome: Human fecal sample; material: Feces; isolation source: fecal sample from pouch patient p8, p16 | host: Homo sapiens | place: Israel: Tel-Aviv | collected 2015-06-23
GATGCCGACAATTAACGGCTCGCTCATGCATCTTTCCTCACGGCAAGCGGTGGCGAGCTTGATAATAAGCCTGCCAGTGAGCTTCTTTATGTGTGGCGACGCGCTGTTCGAAGTAACGGCGCAGACGCGCGCGATCTTCTTCGTTATCTTTGACGATGGTTCCGGCAATACAGTCCACCAGGTCGGCAGGCTCCCCCGCGCGATTCGCTAAAAACCAGGCGCGGACGCCCACTGCGTGGGCCACGTTCACGGCTTCAGCGGTGGACATAATCGCTGTCAGTGTATCCATTGACGTTTTCTTTTCGCCGTTGGCACGCAGATCGCGGAAGGTGCGGACCAGTAACTCCAGTACCGCGTCAGGCACTTTATGCGGAATACCGCTATGGGCCATCAAACGCGCCGAAGCACTGGCGACAAGCTCCAGCTCCTGAGCGAAATCCATAATCGGAAAGACAGTTTCAAAATCGAAACGACGCTTTAGCGCAGCACTCATTTCATTGACGCCGCGATCGCGGGTATTGGCAGTGGCAATAATGTTAAAGCCTTCTCGCGCATAGAGTTGACTGGCTTCACCAGTGAGTTCCGGCACCGTCATCACCCTGTCAGAAAGCATACCTAACAGACAGTCCTGCACTTCCAGCGGTGTACGCGTTATCTCTTCGAAACGGACGATTTTGCCGTCGCGCATTCCCTGATAAAGCGGGGCAGGGACCAGCGCTTCCGTTGACGGACCATGATTGATAAGCAGGGCGTAGTTCCAGCCATACTTGATTTGATCTTCGGTGGTAGATGCCCCGCCCTGGATGGTTAACCCGGCATCGCCGCTAATAGCGGTTGCCAGTAATTCAGAAAGAAGAGATTTTGCGGTACCCGGTTCCCCCACCAACATCAAACCGCGGCCGGTAGCAAGAGTGACTAACATACGTTCGACAGCGGAGGGGCTAATCACCACTTTACGGCTGATATTTTGCGCTTCGTCGCCAAGGATAAAAGCACGGGCCGCAGGTAAACTTAACTGCCAACCGGGCGGGCAAGGAGCGTTATCATTTTGTTTTAATTTTGCCAGTTCATCGGCGTATAACACAGCAGCAGGCGGACGCTGCAGATGATTATTCTGCGGTGACATATATTCATCCCTGAAATGTATTAATGAAATAAACGATATTTTACGCGCAATAAATGTTTGGCGCATTAGTTGTTTGAGCGAAAAATATCTGGAAAGCAGATCACAGTAAATAAAAAAACCTGCTGGTGAGGCAGGTTCTTTTATTTACTATTTTCAGGCCTAACACCACAGCCTGTGCAACATCGTGTTCCAACGAACGAATTATAACCATCGGTGGACCCCGTTGCAATTAAGATAATGAGATTTATAATCCAGACGGTTGGGACGTTGCGCCGGATCGGACCAATTTTAAGTCCTGGCTACCGGACGGGTGGTGCTGCAGGTGGTGCCCTGATCCGGAGTGCAACATCGTGGTCCAACATACGTAAACCGGTATCGACAGGCAGTGTAAGGGTAAGGTGCTGGTGTTGCGCTCCTTAATAAGGAGAGCGAATGGACACGCTGACACAAAAGTTAACCGTGCTCATTGCTGTACTGGAGCTATTAGTGGCTCTGTTACGGTTGATTGATTTGTTGAAGTAACGGGCAAATTGAAACGCATCTAAGGGGGAAAACCGCTTCCCCCTTTAATAAAATGATTACTGTTTTTATTAATTCATCATATAACTCATTTTTATTTATAAATTCATCGATTTTATATTCAACGTACCGTTTAACCGGGATGTGAATATTTATGGTGGGCTATTGGCAAAAAATATCTGGAAAGTAGATCGCAGAAAATAAAAAAACCTGCTGGTGAGGCAGGTTCTTTTATTTACTACTTTGATGTTAAGTTACTGATAGTGCAACATGGCATCTCAACGAACGAATTATAACCACCTCTGGACAGTGTTGCAATTAAGATAATGAGATTTATAATCCTGACTGTTGGGAAGTTGCGCCGGATCGAACCCATTTCAAGTCCTGGCTACCGGACGGGTGGTGCCGCAGGTAGTGCTCTGATCCGGAGTGCAACATGGCGACTCAACATACGTAAACCAGTATCGACAGGCAGCGTAAGGGTAAGGTGCTGGTGTTGCGCTCCTTAATAAGGAGAGCGGATGGACACGCTGACACAAAAGTTAACCGTGCTCATTGCCGTACTGGAGTTATTAGTGGCTCTGTTACGGTTGATTGATTTGTTGAAGTAACGGGCAAATTGAAACGCATCTAAGGGGGAATACCGTTTCCCCCTTTAATAAAGCTATTTTTCTATTTCTTGGTTGAATATATTCTGTAGTTCGCGATTAAAAATTGCTATTACCGTTTCAGGTGATTCACCTCGTAATTTCCGCTCATCAATAAACTCATCTCTTATATAAATCAACGCATCATTTATTAGCGGGTCGGCATCATTAAATGTTGGATGTAGCTGGAACCGTTCCAGTCGGTAGACGGAACCTGTAAATAATTCAGAGCATTTATGGATCTCAAGTCTGAAGGAAAACGGATCTTCAGGTACAGGGACCTCATAATTGTAAATAGCGACCAGCTCTTTTTGCACGCTCATCGCTTTTCCCGATGGTAAGTCGTGTTGATAACGGGCAGTCGCATCACTGCCCGTTGTGTTTTAATGGAAAATGACGTCGGGTGCGCTTAACGCCTCACTCAAATCAAACACATCAAGTTCGGCAAAAGTGACAGATTTATTGTCACGGTATACATGAAGAGAACGGAAGCTCATTAGCGCTTTGCTATCAACATTGTAGTGGTTAAAACCGGGTGAAAACTTAAGGACCAGCCGGTACGCACCCAGGTCATAGACAAATGCGTCCTCATAGCCTGACTCCCAGCCTTTGTATCGCATTCCCATCAGTTGCCCAACGGTAGCGGATTTACCTTCCCAGCGATTCAAACTATTACTGGCTGACTCGTCAGGTGTGAGCAGCACCGTACGCCGTGCCAACTGGCGAAAAGGCGGCATAATTTCGTAATCGGCAAAAAGCTGTGCAAATTCACTGCGCATTTCTGCTGTCATTTCTAACGGGTGGGCAATGCCAATCAGAGCATCGGCAGGCAGGTCAATTGGCTCATCTTGCTCATTGCAGAACTCCCCCTCAGCGGCCACACGAAAGGCGTTGAGTAAACAACGCGGTTCATTTGCCGGATAAACACCCCATATCAATCGCTGAGTAACCAGGCGGGTAAAGGGATGATTAACAAACAGAGAATGAAAATCTGCCAGCGACCAGCGTCGGGTGGTGCGCAGGGCAGTTTCAAGACGCGGGAGCAGGTTTTTGCTCACCTGAGTAGCATCTTTTTTTAGCCCTTTTAGTCGGGCCAGTGCCTCGGGTGCTTTCAGTTGATCGTCATCGGCGCGCAACCGGGGAACGCTTTTCTGGCGAACGTTTTGCTGATCAAAGATAACCGGGTTAAGGTTTTCATCGAAGCGAACGGTAAATTGCCGTGGACCAAAATCAAAAATCAACGCCTGCGGATCATCAAGACCCAGCGTTGGGACTAATCTGTCCGCTAACTGTTCCTGGCTTAGACCGCGATTTTCTGCGACCACATGAAGAAATTCCGCCGCGTTATCACGTAAGGGGCGGGATTTCGCCCGTTGCGATATATGATGCAGCTGTATCAGTGCCATATCATTATTCATCTGAGTAAGTATATTCAGACCACTGACGGCACGGGCAGATTTGCCCTCTTGTGGCCAGGCGAGAATCAGTGTCGTCAGATCCCGTGCCGTGCTTTCGTCGCCAAAGAGACTTAACGCCAGAAATGCCCAGTTGTCTTTTGCGGGAGCACCAGCTTGTTGCCACGCGGTGAAAAGATCCCAGGCAAAGGCTGCCAACGTTTGCGGCTGGCAAAACGTTTTCAGCTGTTCCAGTCCGCAATAAAAACGTCCGCCTTGGGTAAAGCGCAGCATTTCGCCGATAATTTCCAGAGCGTCATCAGTAACAGGCTGATTATTCGTGATAAGGCGCGGCCTGGACCACATTGCCGGCTGCCAGAAATCAGGGGCTTTTGGAATGCGTGTCGGGTAAATCTCTATTGGACTCTGTTTAAGTAAATGCTCCAGGGCAGGCCATACATCTGTACGCTGCCAGCGGTTTGCCACGGTTTGCAGTAACTCGCCATGTCCCTGTTCGTAAAGTAAACGCAGGGCAAGTAATGCAGCTTCGCTATTATCGCTGGATTTGGTGAAGACAAGAGGGATAAGTGCAGTAGCTGTATGTTCCGGCCAATGTAAAATCCACTGGCGAGCCAGATCACGCTGCGCCGCGAAACGTCGCCAGACGCGGGCAACGGGCAGGGCCAGTTCGGTTGCGCCGAAATTTAAAATTAATGGAAATGTTTCTTTTGGACGATGTGAAAAAGCCAACAGCAGACCTGGTAGAGCATCCAATCCGAAGATACTGAGAAAATAGTCCTCACCCGCAGACAGATGCTTTTTCTCATTGATACGTAGCCAGAAAGTCAAAGCTATCTCACGCGGCAACTGCGCCAATAAATACAGGTTCCAGATACTCTTTTCCCGACGATAGCGTGAGTAGCTGTCATTTTCCCATATGTTAATTAACACTTCTACGTGACCGTTGCGAAGCGCCTGTTCTGCTAATTGAGCTTCCGGGGAGCTCCAGCCATTCATGATCTCTTCAACCCGCCCTGGGTAGTAATGCCACTGAACAATGAGTGAATTGCATGCAGCATCCAGTTTTCCGGGGAGTATATAATTCAAAAACAGCCATACATCATCTCCAAAACCCAGCTCCTGTAATACAACTCGTCCACTTTTTTGTTCCATGCGTTCCGCAAGAGATTCCGTGCTGAAATAACGGGCAGACTCAGTGGCGGCAAGCCTCTCTCGTTCGCCTGGTTGCCAGTAAACTTGCGGCGTTAATTCGAACGGTGCCAAATCAAGACGTGGAACTGTCATTTTTTTCTTACTACGCCACGGTGGTGAAACGAGGATTTCAGGCATTTGGCTGTTATCGGTGCTATCAATAACCGTTTTGGACGGTGCCGATAAAAAACTATTCAGCACTGCCCGGGCTTGAGTACTTAACCACGGCATCACCTCTTCTGCCAGTTGTGGCTGCAATGCCATCAGCGTTTGTAACAGCGTACGCCAGTATTCATCTCGAGCTTTTTGCTGTGCAGGCAGCTTTTTGTCTTCGATGATTGGATAACCAGGGCGTGCAGGCGGTTCTTTTAACGCCAGAAGCTCTGCCAGTGCGGCAAGCGTCGCATGGGGGAAGTTTTTACTGTATTTAGCCACACGTTGCAGGCTGGGTTTGTTTTTATCAGCAACTAACAGCAAGATGCGGATGACCTGCGGATGGTTAATTTGTACCAGCAGACTGCCGCAATCTTCTTTATGGGCATACATTGCCAGGCGTGGAACGGCTGCCAGTCCTTGTTCGCGCAAAAGGGCAGCGCAGGCCGCGTAGCCGAAGTGGTTTTCATGCGACATGTAGCTGGCTTCCCGATCGCTAAATATATCCTGGCTCCAGTAGCGTTCGAGTTTTCTCACCGCTCTGGGGTCATTAGCAACAACTTTTAACCACTCCTTAGAATGAAAATGAGTCCACGGGCATTCAAGGCTTACCAACTCATTGGCGATTTCTGGTTTTTCCGGGAGGATCAGAGCAATAAAAGGGCGGCGAACTTTGGTTATTCCTGGCAGTGCGGCAATGAGTTTGTCGGCGCAACGCTGCCAGCTGCTTTCCTCTGCCAGAGAGAGATGCTTACGCAGTCGGAGATCGAATTCGTTATAGGTTTCTGATCGATAACCATAGCCATAATCCTCGTTCTGATACTGCAATGTCACTAGCAGAGGATCACTTTCATAACACCGTGCAATAAACTGGCGTGCAATCACCACCTCAGTCGCATATTCCAGTCCCTCTTGTTGGACGATTTCGTCGAGCAACTGTTGGCTATCATTTTGCGCGATACAGGCTAGCGCCGCCATTGTCCGGGCCGGAACTGAGGGTTTGTGTTCTCCGATCAAGTTGATGGCCTGCGTAATGGCCGACTGCCACTCCAGTGAAAAATTTTCATAACGCCAGACAATGTTTTTTTTCTTCTCAGCTTTTTGTAGCAATTCATCACCCAGTGTCTGGATGAGGCTTTCAGTGATAACAGGCACTGGTTCGCCCGGCCAACTGCGATGGCTGAGCGGCGTTTTGCCTTTTTTATATTTCAGTTCCACTTGGGCGTTATCCGCCAGCCACGGTAATTCCTTGTCCATGCTCTTTCCTTATTCAAACAGGGCTTCAATATCGTTAATGAGTTCGCTGGCGGTGATGTCGTCGAGCACGGAGAACTGCGCTTCCTGTGTTGAATGACTCCCCCAGCCATAGCTTTCCGCTTTGCCTTCCCATAGCCACAGCTTGCTTAAGAGTTGCTCGGCACTGAGTTCGGCTGGCGACATGCCGACCGCAAAACCTTCATCGATTTCCATGATTAACGACCAGCGGCCCAGAGGTTTGATCATCCAGCCGATCCAGCCTGCATCCAGCGGGGTGCCCTTTATCCAACCTTTATTCGCCAGTCCCATGACCCGACCGCTCGGGCATTTTCTGCCTGCCCAGCGGATCAATTCGCTGGCATTGCGCTCGGTTTCTGTCAGGGCGTAACTGTTACGGTCGAGCTGGCGAAACGGCGGTAGCAGTTCGTAGTCGGCAAAAAGCTGACCAAAGGCGGCAGCATCCGTGGGTGATATTTCCAGAACGTGAGGAATACCAACAGAGATATCGCCTTCCGGCAGGGTGAAAAGATCATCGTCTGCGGTGCTGTAGCTGTTATCTTCCGCCACGCGAAAGCAAGCCAGTAGCTCGTTTTCGGTGCTATAAACGCCCCAAATCAGACGGCGGGTTAAGTGACGAACCAGCGGATGCTCAACCAGGAAGAGCTGAAAGTTTTCCGGCGACCAGCGGCGGCGCAGGCACATGGCGGATTCCAGCCTTGCTACCTGCTGGGCGGCGACGGTACGCGCATCTTTTTTCAGCAATTTGTAGCGGTTAACCGCATCGTTCGACCGCGATTCATCATCGCTTTTGTTCGGTTTGGGTAAATCTTTCAGGCGGCTGCCGGAAGCATCGCGCATAAACGGTTTTAAGGTTTCATCAAAGCTGACGGTGAACTGACGTGGCCCGAAATCCAGCAGTAGCGAACCGTTATCATCCAGTCCCAGATCCGGGGCCAGGCGATCTTCAAGCTCCGCCACCGTGAGTTCGCGGCTCTCGGCAATGTCGGCAATTTTCTCTTTCGCCCGCTCCTGTAAGGCTTTGAATTTCAGTTTCTGGGCGATGCCGTTAAGCTGCATCAGGGCGATATCGCTGCTGATAGCGGCGAGGATATCAAGCCCGACGGTGGCGCGTTTATGCTGGGATTCGCCAGGCCAGGCGCGAATCAAAGGCGTCAGTTTGCGGGCGGTGTCATCGTTGCCGAGAACACCTAACGCAGTGAATGCCCAGCTTTCTTTAGACGGTGCGCCAGCGGTCTGCCAGGCGGTAAACAGATCCCAGGCAAATTCAGCCAGTGAGTCGGCGGTACAGGCGGCTTTCACCTGCAATAATCCCGGATACAGTGCCTCTTCCTGAGGGAAGCGGAGCATTTCACCGAGGCGTAGGAGGGCGCTATCTGGCAGTGATTGGGCATTTGCTTTTAATACCGGGCGGGTCCAGAGCGATGGCTGATAAAAGGCCGGAAGAGTGGGGATTTTTGTCGGGTGATTATCTAAGGCATCGAGCGCAAGCAGAGCGTTCACCGCATCGGTTACTTCCGGCTGGTTATAACGCCGGGCGATTTCTTGCAGTAATGGCTGATGACCGTTTTCGGTAAGCATACGCAAGGCAGCGCGGGCGTTATCCTGGGCTTCACCGGCTTTGCCGAGCGCCGCGGGCAGCAGGCCGGTAATGGCGTGTTCCGGGTATTTCAGCAGCCAGCTACGGGCGTCTTGTCGTAGGGTTTTGAGTTTGTTGAAGGCGCGGGCGATCAGTGGCGCTAATTCGATAGCCGCAAAATATTGTGCTACAGGCAGAGCTTCTTGTGGATAGCGTGAAAAGGAGTGAATAAAACCCTGTAACCCAGCGAGTTGCAGGTGCGTCATGACAAACTCGACACCGACGTGTGGCTCTTTACTGAGGACATTCCACGCCTGCGCTGTTTTTTCGATAGGCAGGGCGGCTAACATGTAAAGTTGCCATTCCCGTTGATAGGAGTGCCAGAAGGTTTTAAATTCGCTGATTAGCGCAGAATAATCTCCCCTCTGCCAGAGTTCTACAACAGCATCAGACGCTTTCATATACTGGCCATTATTCCAGCGATTGAAACCCAGACGTGTCAGGTAGTTCTGAATATCCTCTTTTTGGCCGATGTCTATTTGATGTGCGTGCCAGCGATGCCTTGCATGAATCTCTTTTTCTGCCGTCTCGGTCAATGTGCAGCATGACTCCAGCGGTAATGGCGTTAAATCCAATACCGGCATTACAGATTTTTTCTTTTTCGAAAGCCAGGGCGGTGAGACTAATATGGCTGGCAGCATATCGGCGCTGGCATGGTTTGAGGGCTGTTTCAGTTGTTGCTGGCATGATTTCAGTACGGCAACTGCGGGTGTCGAGAGCCAGGGAATGACCTGTTCTGCTAGTATCGGTTGCGAGATAAGCATCGTCATTAGCATCATGCGCCAGCGCTTTTCATCTTTTTGTGCCAGAAGTTCTGCTAATGCCGCCAGCGCTGCGTGTGGGAAGCGAACGAAAGCCTTTGTCATGCGATCGTGGCAACGCTTTCCTTGCTCGCTTGCATGGATAAGTAGTGTAAGTGCCTGCGGGTGGTTGATATGCATCAACACTTCACCACATGTGTCACCAGTAGCGTAATGGGCAAAACGGGCCAGCGCAGTGGCTCCTTGCTCCTGGAGTGCTGTCGCACACCAGATGTTACCGCCATAGTAATCATCAAATACCTGCCCAGGCTGTCCTGGATAGTATTTTTCCAGGTCTGCTAATACCTGAGCATCGGTGACCGTCAGTTTTAGCCATTCCAGCGCATATAACCCTTTTTGCCCGCAAAAATGTCTGGCAATCTCATGAGCTACTTCTGGTTTTTCCGGCAACAATAGTGCAACCAGCGGCTGGTGCCAGGCGGGCATGTTTCCGAGAGCGGCAATCAGTTTGTCGGCGCAGCGCTGCCATACATCGTCATTTGCAAGTGAGAAATGCTTACGCAGGCGCATTTCAACCGAGGCAAAGCGCAACAGATAGCCAGGCTGCCTGTCATCCGGGGTGAACGTAATAAGATGGGCATCATAATCCCAGTCGAAGCGGATGAATTGCAGTGCAATGACAACCTCAGTGGCATATTCCAGACCACCTTCCTGGACAATTTGATCCATTAACTCTTCGTGATCGTTACGATTGAAGCCTTGTTCCAGCGCAACCAGTACCGCCAGAACCATCGGTGGTAGCGTGGTGCTAATCGGCGAGTCGATAAGGCCCACTGCTTGTGTTATCGCCTGCTGCCAGTCCAGTGAACAGGTGCTGTAATCGAAGGTGATCACCTTTTTAAAACGTCGGTGAGTATTCGCGGCGACGGAGCGTAGCAGAGTTAATTCATTCTCCTGTGGCACAGGATCGCCAGGCCAGCGTCGATGACTTAGTGTGGTTGGCGCAACCTCTGTCGGTAAAATGATTTGGGCGTCGTCTGCCAGCCAGGGGAGGTTGTCTCCAACAAATACTGGTTTGTCTTGTGGCAAAGGGGCTATTTCGGGGCATTCGATAACCTGGACGGGGACAGATGTCGGTGTTATCACGGATACTTCTTCTACGTAGCCCTTTTTTGTTTTCTCCGCAATCAACTTCAGTTCCGCTTTTTCCGCCGCCGCAGCATCAGCAAAGCTTTTTACCTGACTTTGCCCGTTGGTGCTGACTTTACCCCAGCTAATATGCAGCTCGTTTCCCTGCTGCTCCACCGCCCAGAATTTATGTGATTTTTCGTCCTGATAAATATAGGTTTTCATTGCTAAATCCTTTTAATCAAACAGTGATTCAATATCGTTAATCAGCTCGCTAGCGGTGATGTTGTCGAGCACGGAGAAAGTGGGGGAGGATTGTTTACCGTAGCGATCATAAGAGGCAGTGATTTTTACGCTTTCGACAGGCAGCAGGTCGCTATACCCCGTTTCGCCATAAATTAATGAAAAATGTTCTGTTTCAAGTTCGAGAGCGCCATAAGGGGTAGATTTGCGCATCGCATAGACGCTGCCGCTTTCTTCCAGACGTTGCCAGCCTCTGCGTTCCAGCCCGACAATGCGACCAGCCTGGCAGAGCCGTCCGTCCCAGCGTGACAATTCATGGACATTACGTTCGTTATCAGCAAGGTGGTAACTACCACGTTCGAGCTGTTGGAAAGGGGGAAGCAGTTCGTAATCAACGTAAATTTGCCTGAATGCAGCGGCGGATTCAGGGGGGATTTCCAGCACATGCGGTATACCGATGTTTCCTGCTGGCAGCGTGAATAACTCATCCTGCGCATCGCTGTAAGTGCTGTCTTCTGCGACCCGGAAGCAGGCAATCAGCGTGTTTTCCTCAGTATATACCCCCCATAACAGCCGTCGGGTTAAGTGACGTACCAGCGGATGCTCCACCAGGAACAGGCGGAACTGTTCTGCCGTCCAGCGTCTGCGCTGGCACATAGCCTGCTCCAGACGATCAACCTGCTGGCTGGCAATGGCGCGCACATCTTTCTTCAATTGTTTAAAGAGGTTAACGGCGTCAGTTGCCAGTGTTTTATCATCGCTCTGGTTTTGTTTGGGTAAATCTTTCAGGACCTTTCCGTTTGCATCGCGCACTACAGGTTTTAAGGTTTCGTCAAAACCAACGGTGAATTGGCGTGGGCCGAAATCAAGTGTCAGCGAGCCACTGCTATCAAGCCCTAAATCTGGAGCCAGGCGGTCTTCCAGTTCAGCCATAGTCAGCCCACGGTTTTCAGCAACTATGTTGATTTTCTCGCGGGCATGTTCCTGTAATGCAACGAATTTAATCTTTTTCGCAATGCCATTAAGTAGCATTAGCGCAACATCGCTGCCAATATCAGCTAATACATCCAGCCCGGACACCGCCCGTTTATGCTGGGATTCCCCAGGCCAGGCGCGGATAAGCGGGGTTAACTTACGCGCGGTGTCGTCATTGCCTAAAATCCCCAGCGAAGTAAATGCCCAGTTTTCTTTTGCGGGTGCGCCAGCTTCTGTCCATGCGGTATACAGATCCCAGCCAAAGTCAGCCAGTGATTCGCGGGTGAAGGTCTCTTTGATGGTCGCCAGCCCAGCGTAGGCGGTAATGTCGCGTGGAAAGCTCAACATTGTGCCTAGGTGGCGCATAGCGTCATCTGGCAGAGGCAGGTTGTTACTTTTAAGCCGTGGTCTGCGCCATAAGGTGAACTGATAAAAGCCGGGCGGTGGGGCGATTTTAGCGGGATATTCTTCCAGCGGATCGCTATCGAACAATGTTGCCAGCGCAGCTAAAACATCAGGTTGGTTGTATCTCCGGGCGATTTCTTCAATCGTTTCTCGCTGGTTTAATTTCACTAGCAGGCGGAGTGCCTGGCGGGCATATTCCCGATTTTGGCACGGTTTGCCCAGCGCCAAAGGCAGTAGCCCGGCGGTGGCATGGCGCGGGTTATTTGCCAGCCAATTAACGGCATCCTTGTAAGCCATTTTTTTCTGTAACCGCTGCGCCATTGGTAAGGCTAGTTCACTGGCCCCAATAAAGAGGGTGAATATCCACAGTCGTTGATGATCTCGTTGCAAGCAGGTCATAAACGCAGGAATGGCTGTACTACCAAAAACCGCCAGAATCTCTTTCTCACCTGAATATCGCTCCTCAATGATTATTTGGTTGAGAAATGAAATCGCCTGTTGTCCCGGTAAGTAACAAAGCGCAGATAGATTCCAGCTTTTGTTGGCATTGTTGTGATATTTCGCAAACTCAGCTTTTAGTGCTGGAAAATCAAAGCGCAACAACGCATCAACAGCGCTTTGCGGTATATATTTTTTTTCATGTAAGTCATCTTCGCAATGCAGCCATTCATTAAAACCTAATTGCCAAAGGATTTGTTGTTCTGGTGTAAAAGGAATGAAAGATGTCTCCCAGCTTTCTTTTTCAATTAGTGGCAGGTCGGTAAATAAGGTTTGCTGTGATGACTGAAATTGCGCGATTTCACTGAATCTGGATATGTCAGTATGACTGATTAACTCTGTAATTCCTGGCGTGATGTCAGTGACGGCAGGGATGGGAAGCACCGGTAAATCAAATACGGGTATTACATTCGTTTTCTTATTTATTACCCACGGTGGAGCGACAAACAGCTCCGGCAACATATCCGCAGTGGCGTATTCACATTCTTCAGCGACTAACTGAGTACGACATTCAGATAAAATTCCTGCCGCTTTAGCATTAACCCTGGGAATGACGTCAGTGACTAACTCTGGCGTGGCGGTAATCAGTTTGACAAGCGCTTTACGCCACTCTTTGTCTTCATGTATTGCCAGCAAAGTAGCATAAGCGGCAAGAGCCGCAGCGGGATGTTTTTGACAGGCTTTGCTTAAGTATTCCAGGTGCTTTTTCTTGCCAATCACACCGAGGATCAGAATTTGAATCGCATCCGGGTGATTCGTTTTCCATAGCCATTTGACAAGATCTTCAGTCTCGCTGATACGCTCGAAAAGATAAGTGGGATTGTCAGAATGCTCTTCCGTAAACTCAAGAAGTATCCGGCTTACACCGCGCACCCCATTATTTGCCAGCAACATTGCCAGATAAGCGCGAAAATCATGATACAACGGTGGGAAGTCGTATTTTTCTGCTGTAGTCAGAGCGGCGTCATCGGTTACCACCAGTCTTAACCAGGTCATCGCCGGAACGTTTTGATCTGCATAACGTAGCGCCATAGCATTGGCAATATCCGGGCGTTCAGGGAGCAGTAACGCCGCAAAAGGTTGTCGTGCTGGGGATAGCGAGGGAATAGCAGCGAGTACTTTATCTACACAGCGTTGCCACTCATCTTCTGAAGCGAGTGAAAGATGATGACATAGACGTTGATGCCAACTAGGTAGCGATTCTGCTTCGTGATTAGGTGGAATGATGGTGGTTACTGCGCCTTTTACTGGTTTATATTTGAGTTGAAGAGCGAGAAGGGCGATTTCAACGGCACTTTCCAGACCACAGCGAATGACTAAGTCATCGACCAGTTCATCTTGAGAGTAAGAGTTCCAAAAGCCCCAGAGCAATGCTGCATCAGATTGCGCACTCCCTGTCGGTTGATTACCCTTAACTCGAATTTGTAACTCAGCAAAAGCCTGCTGCCAGTTTTCTGGATAAGAGCGGTAATTGTTGTCGGGATCATATGCCCTGGTGTTATTCGCGATGCGCTTCCATATTTGGCCATCTTTGTACAGATAATTGATCTCTCTGGGGCGAGAGCGATGAGGAAAAGCAAATCGATTAATATCGTCAGTGACCGGAATGACTGCATCATCAGCCAGCCATGGGCGTTTGTTTTTACTCTCAAGGGAGGTTTCAACTTCAGGAGTGGCTTTGGTGAGGGGGGGATATGTACGTTTGCCGAAGCGTCTTCCACATAGCCTTTTTTCGTTTTCTCAGCGATAAGCTTCAGTTCCGCTTTTTCCGCCGCCGCAGCATCCGCAAAGCTTTTTATCTGGCTTTGCCCTTGGGTGCCAACTTTTCCCCAACTGATATGCAACTCGTTACCTTGCTGCCCCACCGCCCAGAATTTATGCGATTTTTCGTCCTGATAGATATAACTCTTCATCCGCGTTCCCTGTATTTATATCCAGTTATAAGCGGATGCTAGCAGTTAATGAAAAAAATTAAGAGCGTTGAACAAACAAGAAAACAACTTTAGGAATTCATAAAGAAAAGGCGCTGTCGATGCAGCGCCTTGAAGGGGGATTATTTCACCTGATGGCCCGGTTTAGCACCGGCATCCGGGCTTAGCAGGAAGATATCTTTCCCGCCAGGACCGGCAGCCATCACCATGCCTTCGGAGATACCGAAGCGCATTTTACGTGGTGCCAGGTTAGCCACCATAATGGTGTGACGACCAATCAGTGCCTGCGGATCCGGGTAAGCAGAACGAATGCCGGAGAAGACATTGCGTTTTTCACCGCCGAGATCCAGCGTCAGGCGCAGCAGT
>SKEU01001116.1_pt1 | contig 14252 bp, 16 predicted proteins | sample 4819571 | NCBI WGS metagenome assembly SKEU01 (sample SAMN11008801, study PRJNA524170) | human gut metagenome | biome: Human fecal sample; material: Feces; isolation source: fecal sample from pouch patient p8, p16 | host: Homo sapiens | place: Israel: Tel-Aviv | collected 2015-06-23
TTAAATGCTTGCGTCACTAACTTCTGAACGTCCGACGTCTCATGGCTAAAATTGATTTCCAATTGTTCAGCACGCGATAAGTCCAACATTTCTTGAACTAAGCTCTGCATTCGCTTGGTTTCTGACAAACTAGCCGCCAATGATTCCGACAACACTTGCGGATCATCCTTGCCCCATCGATTCAGCAACTCCATATGGCCCTGGATAATTGCCACCGGGGTCCGTAATTCATGGGAAACGTCTTCAACAAATTGCTGCTGTTGATTAATATAGCGTTGCATCTGATCAAGCATATCATTGAATACGACTGCTAAATCCGACAATTCATCATTGCGTTTAAGATCGGGCACTCGCGAGTCAGTTTGCGGATCATCATTGACCGCATTGATCGTCTGTTTGATTTTACGCATTGGCCGTAATAGAAACGCAGCTAAGAAATAGCCCAGTAGCGTGGCACCAAAAATAGTGATCATTGTCATCACAATAAAGATCCAGATCAAATTCTGAGTCGTTGAATGGTATTCCGCCAAATTATCGGTGACCTGGGTGTAACCGATCAAACGGTGATTGCTAGCCGCATAAATGGGCGCCCGCCCAACTAATTCAGCATCACTTCCTCGGCCAATCACCACCACTTGACGCGTCTTATTCTTAGAGAACTCATGTGCATCCTTGCGGGATAGATAGAGTGTGTTCCCGTGTGGATCATAAACCGTCACAGCTAAATTTGTACGGGATAAGGCTGTTAAATCGGAATCTGAAAAGATTTTACTTTGCAGTACACCATGCTTACGTTCGCTCATGGTAGTTGCCGGTTCAACGCTCGCCTCAGGTTGCAATTTAGCGGCCACCGACTTAATGGTCAGTCCCTTCGACTCCGTTCGTAACGATTGTTGCACCGTTGTAACAGCACTAGCCACGTTCCGTTGTTCTTGGTGCAATAAGAGGTTCGTGAAACTCTTATAGACCAATAATGAAAAACAAATAAAAATGAGCGCGGACCCAATTGCGGTCCCGAGCGCCCATTTCCATTTTAATGACCAACGGCGCCGTGGTTTAGGCGTCACTTGATTCGTATCAGCGTCAGTCATTAAGAACGAATCACGTATCCAGTCCCACGAACAGTTTGGATGTAACTCTTTTCTCCTGGTCGGTCAATCTTGTTCCGTAAGTAACGAATATAAACGTCGACGACATTCGTTTCAACTTCTGATTCGTAACCCCATACTTTGTTTAGTAAGACATCACGAGCGAGGACAACGTTAATATTTTCCATTAAAGTTAATAACAGTTCATATTCACGCTTCGTCAAGTTGATGACTTCGTCGCCACGTTTAACGACTAAGTTTTCCTTTTCAATCGTCAAGTCTTTATAAGTGACGGTCGTTTGTTTAGTGCTTTGTTGTTCACTTTCCAAATCGATTCGCCGCAATAGTGCTCGTAAGCGGGCAAGTAATTCTTCGATAGCAAATGGCTTAACAATGTAATCATCTGCCCCATGATCCAGGCCGGAAACTCGATCAATCACGGAGTCACGGGCCGTCATCATAATGATCGGCGTGTTCTTGACTTCACGAACCCGCCGGCAGACTTCCAAACCGTTCAGTTCTGGTAACATCAGGTCTAATAGGATGGCATCAAAATCTTCAGCTAACGCTGCGTCTAACCCTTTACGGCCGTTATATTCGACTTGAATATCATAGCCTTCGTGTTTTAATTCTAATTCAACGAAGCGTGCGAGGTTTTTTTCATCCTCAATAATTAATATTCGACTCATTTACTTTTAGTCACTCCTAATATTCAACTTATCTAAAAACCGTACGAATCAGTGATTTATCACCACTAACCTGCATTAAGCTAGTACAACATGTTATTTTAACATGAAAACGCTGAATTTCCTACACCCCAACCAGGGTCTGCTCCTCACCCAAATCTAATTTTAGTGAATTCTCATTAAATTGCAATCTTTATGTCTCATCATCTGACGGTTCGGTTTGCGGATGTTGCTGGTGCCACTGGCGAATAGCAGCTAGGCGCTGTTGCCAGGCTTTCTCCTGTCCCTGGCTAGTCGGCTCATAGTACCGGTGCTGTTTTAACTCAGGTGGCATCGTCGTCATCGTGGTTAATTTGGCCGCTGTATCATGGGCATATTTGTAATCAGAACCATAACCTAAATCTTTCATTAATTTTGTCGGTGCGTTGCGAATCTGTAAGGGGACCGGTAAATTACCCGTCGCTTTGATATCTGCTTGCGCTGCCGATTTAGCCGCGTATAATGCATTGGACTTCGGTGCTAAGGCTAAATAAGTCACTGCTTCCGTCAAATTCACGTCACACTCAGGCATACCGATCAACTGGCACGCCTGAAAGACTGCTACCGTCAGTGGCAATGCCTGCCGGTCAGCTAGCCCAATGTCCTCACTCGCAAACCGAATCAAACGCCGAGCGATATACAGCGGATCTTCACCGCCGGCTAGCATCCGCATCAACCAGTAAATCGCCGCGTCAACATCACTATTACGCATTGATTTATGTAACGCGGAGATAATATTATAATGCTCCTCGCCATGCTTATCGTAGCGCAACGACTTAGTATTGATCAGTTGCGATAACCCGGCCGTAGTAATCGTAACGTGCTTGCCATCGCGGTCACCGTTCAAAACAGCCATTTCTAACGTATTGAGCGCCATACGAGCATCACCATTAGCAAATTCTGCGATCAATCTTAGTGTATCAGGCTGCATCGTAATCTCAATATCCGGAAACCCCTTCGGATTCTGCAAAGCGCCCTGCAAGACAGCTTCTAACGCATCAGGCGTCAATGCCTTTAAAACCAATACTTTGCACCGTGATAATAGGGCCGCGTTAATTTCAAATGAGGGATTTTCCGTCGTCGCACCAATTAACGTGATACTGCCGCGCTCAACATACGGTAAAAAGGCATCTTGTTGGGCCTTATTAAACCGGTGAATTTCATCAATAAAAACAATGGTCTTTTCACCAAAATCTCGATTAGCCTCCGCTTCATCCATGATTTGCCGAATTTCTTTAATGCCACTCGTCACCGCGCTAAACGTAATAAAGTGCGACTGGGTCTGTTGCGCAATAATTTCGGCTAGCGTGGTCTTACCGACTCCCGGTGGTCCCCAAAAAATCAGGGATGGTAACTGATCTTCTGCGATTAATTGTCGTAATAGTTTACCCGGGCCAAGTAGATGCTCTTGGCCCTTGAAATCCGCCAGCGTCACTGGCCGGACCCGGTAAGCCAACGGACTACTACTAGATTTATCCGGGTTAAATAATGATTCTTGTCGCATGGCGACCCCCACTTTCGCGTTTATTCATTACTCTCAATTTTAACGCAAACGTACGTTCTAATCCACTCAAACCAACGATCATTACCGCACAGCCACCCACAGCACAAAAAAACTGCGCCTAATCACGCGTAACGTCATTAGCCACAGTTTAGTTCATTCAAAATGATTTTATTGTTCTTCGTACCAACTGTAATGGTATAACCCTTCACGGTCAGTCCGTTCATACGTATGCGCACCAAAGTAATCCCGTTGCGCTTGCAACAAGTTAGCAGGTAACACTTCGGCCCGGTATGAGTCGTAGTATGACAATGCCGCACTAAATGATGGTACCGGTACACCAGCTTGGATTGCTAAGCTAAGCACTTCACGTGTTGATTGTTGATACTTGGCGGCGATGTCGGCAAAGTAGTCGTCCATCAATAAGTTATTTAAATCAGGCTTCTTATCAAAAGCATCCGTGATGTTTTGTAAGAATTGGGCCCGGATGATACAACCAGCACGCCAGATTTGGGCAAGTTCACCGAACTTCAAGTCCCAACCATAATGTTCAGAAGCGAAACGAAGTTGTTCGAAGCCTTGCGCATAACTCATAATCTTACTGAAGTAGAGGGCTTGACGAATCTTCTCAACCAATTCTTCCTTGGCTGGCAAGTCAACGTCAGCGGTTGGGCCAGCTAATTTCTTAGAAGCGGCAACCCGTTCGTTCTTCATCATTGAGATGTAACGCGCATAGACCGCTTCCGTAATAACGGATTGTGGCACTTGAACGTTCAAGGCATCTTCGGAACTCCACTTACCAGTTCCTTTGTTGTTCCCACGGTCTAAGATCATGTCAACGATTGGCTTAGTCTTATCCGCACCTAAATCATCCTTACGTGACAAAATGTCAGCGGTGATTTCGATCAAGTAACTGCTCAATTCGCCTTTGTTCCAGTCCGTAAAAATATCGGACATTTCATCAACGGACAAGCCCGCGACGTTGCGCATGATATTGTATGATTCATCGATTAACTCTTCATCACCGTATTCAATCCCGTTGTGGACCATCTTAACGTAGTGACCAGCACCGTTCGGGCCGATGTAAGTCACACATGGTGCACCGTCTTGAGGCGCTTTAGCAGAAATCTTTTCCAAGATTGGGGCAACTAAATCATAAGCTTCCTTTTGACCACCAGGCATCAATGAAGGGCCTTGTAAGGCACCTAATTCACCACCGGAAACACCCATACCAATAAAGTTGATTCCGGATTTATCTAAGCGGGCGTTACGCGCCATCGTGTCATTAAAGTTGGTGTTCCCACCATCAATCAAGACGTCGCCTTTATCTAATAGTGGTAATAATTCATCGATAACGGCATCGGTTGGCTTACCAGCCTTAACCATCATGATAATCCGTCGTGGCGTTTCAAGTGAAGCCACGAAGTCTTCGATCTTATAACTTGGTACTAATTGCTTGTCAGCATGGTCCTTAACGACCTTTTCAGTTTTGGCACCAGTCCGATTAAAAATCGCAACCTTGTAGCCGCGGCTTTCGATGTTCAACGCCAGGTTCTTACCCATGACGGCCATCCCAATGACACCAATTTGTGGTTTTTCATTACTCATTAGTTTATTGCCTCCCAATTTTTAATACGCAACTATCGTACCAAAAAACACGCTGTTAATAAAGTAAATGACCGCAAATTTTAAAATTAATTTCATATAATTTATCGCGGGAAGAAATTAATTTTCATAGAACCATCCAAAAAGGTTACTTGCCTTTCAAACAGCACCAACTGACAAAGTTAAAAACACCGTGCTAGGCTTACAGTAAAATAAACGGATAACCTTCATAGATCGGTTCGTGGTGTTTAGGCTAGTGTCCTCATTGTTATTATGACGTTCCGCACTTTTTTTATTCGTACATGCCCGCTGGTGGCCACTTTTACCAGAGAGACACCCTAGCACCACTAATCCTGACCAGCAGTCCAATTCAAGATGCGTAAGGAGGCCCCTAATCATGTCTATCCAACGACTGCCAGATTGGCATCAAATTGAACAACCCGTTGTTATTTCGCTTAAAACGGCCCGTCACCATCTCTGGGGCAACGTGGCCGTTTATTTGGGCTTATTTATTATCGAGCTTCTAGGGGCACGCTGGGGCCACTCACAGGCCCTACGTGCGGATGCCTTTAATAATTTATCTGGAATTTTTTCGACCGGGCTACTCATGACTGGTCTATTCATCGCCAGTCGCACGCACGATGACGATTTATTTGGCGCACCCATCGCACCCGCGGAGCAGCAGCAATTAGGACCCCGAATCCAGCAATCCCGCTTTCGTTTTGAGACGATTTTTAATTTACTAGCCGGCACCATCATGGCTGCCATTGGAATCGACATTATTATCAAAGGCGTAATGACATTCGCCACCCGTACCCCCTTCAAAAACCTCAGCAGTATCGCCGGCTTGGCCGCCGGGTTTTCCTTCGTGGTGCTACTGGTTTTATGGGCCTTCAATCATTATTGGAGTCGCAAACTTAACAATGCTGCCCTGACCGCAGCGAGCCGTGATACCTTCACGGACGCGTTGACCAGTCTGACTACCGTTCTTACGATCCTTGTCACGGTCAAGCTCCACCTTCAGTGGTTCGATAACCTGATTAGTATCGGCTTAGGGCTATACATCCTCAATACTGGCACCAAAATTTTTCGAGAAAGTAGTCTGAACCTAGTTGACTATTTCGATCCTTACCTTGAAGATCGCTATCAACGGCGAATTGCTGATTTAACTAGTGTCCGCAAAGTCATTTTTCTCAAGGCTCATTATGATGGTAATCTCATCATGCTGCGAGCCACGATCGGTGTGCCACCTCGGATGACGGCGATTGAAATCACACGTCTGATCGAAACCATCAATCAAATCATGTGGCAAGAATTCGGTGTGATGGAAACGGACGTGATGATTACAACTAACTATTGATCAAATCAATGATTTACAAAATAGGCGATACGTTTAGCCGGCTGACCATTTCAAGACTAGTTGCTGACAAAATGAGGCTACTTACCGCCCCTTTTCACCAGCAACCACATGGTACTAATCGTCGTGCTCAGTTTCCAAAATATGACCTTCATAGGCATCAATCTTAATATCGACTTGCTGCTTTCCTTGATGTACCTGGACCTCCCAGTAAGTGGTGCCATTGTCCTTATCGAGCTTGAGTTCGCTAGCATAGCCACCGTTACGATCATGGATGGCAATCGCCACCGCTTTACTAGGACTGATTACCTTGTTAAGATTCAGCCGGTCACCCTCAGCGTCAGCTTGATCATCTTGATCCAGCATCTCAGACTGCTTACTGATGACCTTCCCGGTTCGGTTCGCCCATTGAGTTGTAATTCATGTTCCTGGGTGCCGCCAACGCCTTCCAGCGTGTAAACCGGTCGACCGAGTTGGTCTTCTAACTCAATACTCGTCACACTGGCGTCTGGATATTGTTGCTGAAACTTTTTGATGGCTGCGGCTAATGACACTTTCGTTTTGGCTGTCACACTTTTGGTCGAATTACTTTGGCTGCTAGTTGATTGGCTTGTCGCCTTATTTTGCGTCGACTGTCGGGTGCCACATCCAGCTAACAGAACCACGGTGAGTAGTGCTAACCCGATCCCATATTTTTTGCTCATCATCTCCATAACCCCCTTGTCGCTGCGTCAGTAACACTTATTATGAATCCGTACCCATATTTGATAGTCTTAGTATACGGAAGGGAGACGCCTCATCGCAATCAATATGCAAAGCCACTCGCTTGACCGCGCTGGCAGCTCAGTCAAACCTTATTTCAAGAAGTGCTGGTCCCAACTCAAACTTAATTGAAGACAACAAAAAAGCCCACCTAAGCGGGCTTTTTGATCGTATTATGGTAACGAAAAGTTCCATGCGCCATGGCCGCAATGCAACTTTTCACCAACTAACAATTAGTTGTTTACTTTTACGACTTGCTTGCCGTTGTAGTATCCACAACTTGGGCAAACACGGTGTGATACACGTAATTCGCCACAATTTGGGCATGGTGCCAAATTTGGTGTAGCCAATTTAATATGACCACGACGGTTGCGTTTACGCATCTTAGATGTTCTTCTTGCTGGTACAGCCATCAACCTACACCTCCTTCAAGTGAATTCACATAATGTGTGTTTTGATACGCCTAGTTAACTTAATCCTTGTCTTCCTGATCAGGGAACAGGTTTTTTAACTTAGCTAAACGCGGATCAACAGTTTTAAGTTCTGCAGCTTGCAACGCTTGGTCGTCCTCGGAGAGAACTTCCCAGCCCTTACCAGTTGGCATCGGGGCACCGTCTTGTTCAGCTTCAGAAAGAATCTGCATGGGGATGTGAATTAAAATATTATCCTCCACAGCGACATCAAAATCTAAAATATCATCTTCAGGTAAAATAATTACCGTGTCAGTTTCTTCGTCAAAACGACTCAGATCGGTTCCCTGAGGAACATAATATTCCGTCATTTGAAAAGCCAATGGGACATCCACTGGCGTCAGCGAGCGACTAGACGGCAATGTTAACATTGCGTCAATCTTCGCCGTGATTAACACATTATCCTTATCATAACTCGCTAATCCAGTTGCGTGAACTGACTTAACATCGATAATTTCTGGATAACGGCTCATCAAGGAGTGTTTTAAATCCAATGCTTCATCAAACTGAAGTGGCGTTTCACGGTATGTTTTAAGCTGTGAAAGTGACCATTTCATTTAAAAACCTCCTAATGCAACGTGATAAATTATACCTGTGTAAAAATCCTTTGTCAATGTTTTTTCCTTGACAGTCCAAAATGCCCGTCATTAGACCTAACCATATCAAGAAAGCCCGCCGCGGTCAACCAATTGTTACCGGTAACCGCCATGGTTGTCGATATAAATCTTGCGATTGCCCATTAATTAATTGATAGACGCGCCCCGCCCGATAATCGAGATTCAGAGCATGCTGGCGTAAGTCTTGATTGATTTTCGTATACAGCGGCAACGGGAGCTGTTTCTTCACTTGATGCAAATAAGCCTGCCCCTTAGGTGTGAAGCCTAAGACGCGCAGATAATTATGTGCCTGTGCTTTCTGGACTTCTGCCTGAGTAAGTTGTAGTAGTGCGGCTGTCGCCACCCGCTGCAATCGTGTATACGTATAGCGTTTTGACTTGACCTGATGAATAAAGTCATCAAAAGTCGTGGCGTGTTGGGCCATCGCCTGCATCCGGTATTCCAAGCCTTCCGCCATCTGATCATACTGTCCACTACGGGCAACGTCAACGGTCAGCAATTGATACTGTAAAAACGGCCAAAAGTCGCTCCAGCGCTGCAGTCGTTGCGTAGTCAGCGCCGTGAACGTGTCGGCCGGGACAACTGGTTTCAGCGCCGCCCAATCCTGTGCAAGTGCCGCTTGGCGCACCGCTGTCCCACTGGCGTAGCGACTATCGGCCGCAATTGTCGCCGTCGCGTGATCCGCTTGGCAGCGTTTGATCGGCAGTAACTGCATCGGATGTGCCAGGGCCTGATTGGCAGCGTAATAACAGAAGCTCAGCATATCATTGGCTGCCGTCAACGTCACGCCCGTGGCAGCTTGCAAGGCCGCGTTAAACTGAGTGGCAAAAGTCGCATTATAATGGGTAAAGTCGCCCTGTTGCGCCGCAATTGCCGTGGTCAACCGCTGAAAGTCTAACTCAGGATGTTCCGCACCAAAAACAACACTCGTGCAGTCCAGTGCACTGAGCAATTCAATACCGCCCCGGGCAAATAAATGGGCTGGTTGGGTCGCAAAAAACACGGGCAATTCGATCACTAGATCCGCCCCGTTTTCCAAAGCCAGCTTCGCACGTGTCCACTTGTCTAAGATGGCCGGCTCCCCGCGTTGTAGCCAATTACCGCTCATCACAACCACGACACAGTCCGCATTGGTCAACTGTTGTGCTTGCTGCAAGTGGTAGCGATGCCCATTATGCAACGGATTGTATTCAGTTATTAACCCGACTGCTTGCATTCTTGTTCCTCCTACTACTTACGACACTTGAAGAACCACCGCGTGGTCTGATCATCCGGTTGTTGGCGGCCAAAATTGGCGCTGACCGTGACATGATTAAAACCGGCTGCCTGCAGAGCTTGTTGATAATCAGCCAACACATAAGTTTGTTCTTGATGTAATTCACTGACCTCGTCGAAGGCCTGCTTATCATCATTATAAATAAAGAACGTTAAATCGTGCTCAGCACTGTGCGGCTGTTCACCGGCATAGCTTGTCCACATAAAAGCCCGATCCTCATCGCGATAATTGTACATATAACCAGGATAGACCTCATCCGTCTGATAAGGTGTAATGACGTCGAATAAAAATTCGCCGGCCGCTGTCAAATGTTGAGCCACTTGTTCAAATGCACGTTGGACTGTCGTAATATCGGGCAAATAGCAGAACGAATCAGCAAAACAGGTAACCGCATCAAAGGTCCCAATTTCAGATAAATCGAGCATATCCCCTTGTAATAGCGGTAAGGTCACGGCTGCCTCGTCCGCATGGCGCTGTGCCAGTGCTAACATGTTCTCCGACAAATCTAAACCGGTGACCTGATAGCCGGCTTGGGCTAACAACACCCCTAAGCGTCCCGTCCCACAAGCTAATTCGAGCAACTGACCATCTTGGTTAGGATACTCACGACGGACAAAATCCAGCCATTGCTGGTACATGGCTGGATCAAAAAGTTCGTCATAAAGTTCGGCAAACGTCTGATAAATCATGCGTTTACCCATTGTGCAACGTCGACGATAGGCGCATCAGACCATAATTTTTCCAAATTATAGTGTGCCCGCGCATCCTTTTGGAAGACGTGCACGATGACATCACCGGCATCGATCAAGACCCATTCGCCCGCAGTCCGACCTTCGACGCTCTTAACGTCCGAACCGGCCTTGCGCACAAAGTCCACGATATTATCAGCAATCGCTTGAACTTGGCGCTTGGAATCCGCGGATAAGATGACAAAATAGTCCGCCATCAAACTGACTTCCGCAACGTCTAAGGCTACGATATCGTCGGCACGCTTATCGTCAGCGGCCTCAACAGTTAATTGTAAAAGTTCCTTGCTATCCATAAAACTCTCCCTTAAATTTAATTGGCAAATTGAGGGGCCACACCACCGACCCACGCGTTATAGGTTGCTAACGTTTGTGGGTAGACTGGCGCACCCTTCTGAATCAGATAATCTAGTGTATGTTGAATCTGGAAACGAACACCGTCAGCCAACGACTTGGCCGTCGCTTCACGAGCCGCTTCAACACCGGGGAAGTCCCGGGCTGGTTCAATAAAATCGGCCATGAAGATGATTTGGTCCAGTTTAGTCATATAAGGCGCACCGACCGTGTGTAACCGCACCGCATTCAAAATTGGCTCATTGTAGATGTGCAACTCATCTTTGATCAGTTCAGCGCCAACATAGCCATGCCAGACCCCGTTCCCATACGAAACCAGGTTGGGGTCCATGCCATGCGTCTTAATGAGCTGAATAAATGTTTGATCATCGCGTTGCTTGGCGTAGTCGTGTAATAACCCCGCAATTCCAGCTAACTCGACATCAACACCGTTGTCAGCAGCTAACTGCCGCGCAGTCTCCTCGACCCGTAAGCAGTGTTGATAGCGTTTGTCAGTCAACTGGGCGGCAACTTTTGCCATTAGCTCCTCGTGACGATATGGAACAATCGCTTCAGTATACTCAATCGTTTTGCTCATACAAATGATGCTCCTTAATATAAGCGGCCACGGCTTCCGGAACCAGATAACGGACCGAATGCCCATGGCTGATTTTTTGACGAATCTGAGTGGAACTAATATCGATCAACGGTGCGTCGACCCAAATAACCGGATATTGACTCGTCGTTGGGTACCCGGTTCGTTTGATACCAACAAAGGTGACTAATTTAACTAGCTCGTCAATGTGATACCAAGTATGCAAATAATCGACCAAGTCGCCGCCAATGATGAAATAATACTGCGTGTCCGGATGCGTAGCTTTCAAAAACTTCATCGTTTCGTAAGTATAGCTTTTGCCACCCCGCTCGATTTCCGCCGTCTCCAACCGAAATAGTGGATTATCAACAATGGCTTCTTGGACCATATTCGCACGATCTTCCACCGCAATCGTCTTCTTTTCGTCGACATGCGGTGGTTGAGCGTCCGGCATAAAGCGGACTTCATCCAAACCCAGTTGATCACCAACTTGCTGGGCCATGATCAAATGTCCCAAATGCGGTGGGTTAAACGTGCCACCTAAAATACCAACACGGCGATGCGGAATTGCCGTCACCGTTTCCGTCAGAACTTTTGTCGCTGTTTGATTAACCGTCTGCACCCGTCATTCCTCCTATAACTTAGCAACTTCCAATGAATAGTGCTGGTCTTCTTCATGACTAGCTGGCAAGTATAAGACTAACACCCGGCCAATTGTTTGAACGACCGTAATCGCGGTTTTCTGTTCAATTGCAGCTTTAACTTCAGCCGTTGTCACATCAGCATTTTGTAAAATGTTGACTTTAATTAATTCTCGCTTATCCAGCGCACCCGTTAATTGGGTCAACCATTCGTCAGTCAAGCCGTTTTTCCCGACAGCAAATAGTGGCCGCATGTGGTGGGCTTCACCACGTAAATAGTGTTTTTGTTTTCCACGTAAGTTTTCCATTAAGTTTGATTTACTCCTATAATTTTCTGTTTGATAATCGCGAATCAGATTCTACTCCGACCACAACTCATCAACGCTTGTTGATCATAGCTGGGCGCGTCAAGACTGCAACACCCTTTGGTGCCCAGGCTGCTACACGCGTATCCGCAGCCACCGTGACCCATCCGAGGCCTTCAAAGACAATATCACTGATTTCCGTCACTTTGAATTCGTGGCGAACTAGTGGTGGAAAGTCAGCGACAGCATCGCCAGTTGGGGGGGTAATCAGTTCACCCACATGCTTGGTATAAAAGTTGTCCGCATTCTCGGTCCGGGTTCGGTGCAAGGTCAAGTTATTATCAACGTAGACCGTCCCAGTTGCTTTTAACGTATCAACAATATCTAACCGTGCCACCCCACCTAAGAACAAAGTTTGACCGTTACCTAATTGGAAGCCCTTTGGTCGAATCTCGCGTTGTGGTGAGACTAACTTCAGGTCATCGCCTGATAACACGTGGGCCATCTGTTCAGGATGAATAATTCCGGGTGTATCAACCATCATATGACCATCATCCAACGGAATTTCAATCTTGTCTAACGTGGTCCCTGGGAACCGGGATGTCGTGATCAAGTCCTTCAAACCAGTATTGTTGGCAATAATCCGATTGATCAACGTTGACTTACCAACGTTCGTGACCCCTACGACATAAACATCGCGGCCACGACGATATTTTTCAATCATCGCCAAGAGCTCATCAATGGAATGCCCCTTCTTGGCACTCGTTAACGCAACGTCGACCGGTTTGATTCCCTGTGCACGAACTTGTTGATTCATCCATTCCCGCAATTTCGTCCGGCGTAACTGACGTGGCAACACGTCTTCCTTATTACCGACTAACAAAACGGGATTATCCCCAACAAAGCGCTGGAGACCAGGAATGATGCTTCCATTCAAATCAAAAATGTCGACAACGTACACAACCAGTGCGTTCGCATCTCTAATCGTGGCTAACAAATGACGAAAATCATCATCCGTTAAGCCAACCGGCACGATTTCGTTATAGTGCCGAAGCCGAAAACAACGTTGACAGTATAAATCCTGTGCGTCACTAGCTAATGATTTTTGTAACGCACTGTTCGGTGTGTAGCCGGCCGCCTTAGGATCGGTCGTTTGAATCGCCGCACCACACCCAATACAGTATAAAGTTTCTTCTGATGTTTCACTCACTTATTAAGGTCCTCCTGAAAATGCATTTCTGGATAAACATGTGCTAATCGTAATTTGATAAATCGTTCAAAGAAACGGTTTATCCGGGTATTCCACGCGTCCGTCTTCACGATTGGCTGTACTAAGATACTGGGCACGCCCGCAAGATGGGCCGCCCACATGTCGGTGATATACTGATCGCCAACCATGACCACTTCATTTTTGTGTAAGCCCAGGTCATGACGCGCCTTACTGATCCCCAGCGGTAGTGGTTTCAGTGACCGCGAAACAAATGGCAGTTCCAGGCTTTGCAGCGCCTTAACAATTCGCGCTTCGGAATTGTTCGACACCACCACTAACGGAATGCCCGCGTCTTGTAACGCGTGCAGCCACTTTTTCAGTTCCGGGGTGCCATCCGGATTGTCCCATGCGATCAACGTGTTATCAAGGTCGGTAAATACCGCCTTAATGCCCTGTGCTCGTAACTGCGCCGGTGTCACATTGTAGATTGCTGGTATCATCCAAGTTGGTTTAAATTGCTTAATCATCGTTATCCCCTTCGCTTCTCGCTGGATTTTTTGGTTATTGGCATAACCCCACTAGCCCATTTTATCATACTATTGGTGAAATACCGGACTAAATCAGGTCTGGAGCCGGATTTCACTAGGCAATTGTGCTAAATTTTAGTCATCATTATATAATAATTTGTTTTTTGAAAATAAGCAACGAAAATCCTTCCAAGTTGTCGTAACTTGATGACACCACCTGGATCAAATTTGACTAAGTTGATCGCACCCGCATTTATTTGATAGGTTGGGGCCCGAGTAAGACATTGAAAATAGCACTAAAAGTCGCCAGTAAATTCAGCGATGTTTTGCCGGTTGCCCTTTTCTCGCCAGTTTATTTGCAATGGCTAAACCACAATCTGACAATTGGCGCACTGACAATTTTGTCAAATTAGATTAACAAAGTATCCCATTAAGTGTATATTGATTAAAGATACGTTGCTTTTACTTATATCATGATACCGATATGTATATTG
>SKEU01001117.1_pt1 | contig 14243 bp, 11 predicted proteins | sample 4819571 | NCBI WGS metagenome assembly SKEU01 (sample SAMN11008801, study PRJNA524170) | human gut metagenome | biome: Human fecal sample; material: Feces; isolation source: fecal sample from pouch patient p8, p16 | host: Homo sapiens | place: Israel: Tel-Aviv | collected 2015-06-23
TCAATTCTGGATGGATGGGGAGAAGAATATGAACAAATACGACAAGATGATTGAAGAAAATCAGAAAAAAAGTAAGCAGCGTTTTTCCTGCTCATGTCTGCGAAAAAGAAAAAGACTGTTATAAAAAGTATGCGTTATCTCCAGAAATTATAAATATATATTGTGACGGAATTGAGAAAATATTTTCAGGAGAACAGAAAGGTGAACCTTATTTTCATATGGTCGAAAACGGAAGTGTTGTGAAATTTACAACAGGTGGTATTGTCTATCAGAAAGATAGGATGAATTAAATAGGAAAATATCGGCAAGTTGATTGATTATAGATTCCCTCAAAAAAATCCCCTGTACGGTTCGGCGTTTGTACGTAGATCCGGCACAGGGGATTTTGGTGTTTATAAGATCAGACTTTCTGATATTCTTTCTTTTTCTCAGCCTTGGCTTCGCAGGTAAGCTCAACACCAAGCTTACGGAAGCTGATCACATCCACATCGGAAAGCATTACGGAAGTATGAGCCTGGCATCCACGGAGATTCGGGATCTGTTCCAGGGCAAGGCGTGCGGCATCGCTGGTTGCGGCACTCATGGAAAGGGCGATCAGAATCTCATCAATGTGAAGACGTGGATTTTTGCTTCCAAGATATTTGGTCTTCAGCTGCTGGATCGGATGGATGGCATCCGGAGAGATCACATGAAGCTCGTGATCGATTCCTGCCAGCTCTTTCAGGGCATTGAGAAGAAGAGCAGCGGATGCGCCGAGAAGATCGGAGGTTTTTCCGCATACGATCTTTCCGTCAGGAAGTTCCATAGCGGCGGCAGGGCCATTGGTTGCTTTTTCTTTTTCGAGGGCAGCCGGAACAACCTTACGGTCAGTGATCTCTGCATGAGCCTGCTGGAGAAGAAGCTCGATCTTACGTACCTCATTCTCTGTGCCGGAGCCGGAAACCAGAGCGTTCATGCTCTTATAATAACGGCGGATGATCTCCTGGCGGGAAGCCTCCTGGCATACTTCATCGTCAACGATGCAGTTACCTGCCATGTTGACACCCATATCTGTCGGAGATTTATAAGGGCAGCTGCCCATGATCTTCTCAAACATGGCCTGTACAACAGGGAAAACTTCTACGTCACGGTTGTAGTTGACGGTAGTTTTGCCGTAAGCCTCCAGATGGAACGGGTCGATCATGTTGACATCGTTCAGATCTGCAGTGGCAGCTTCGTAGGCAAGGTTTACCGGATGTTTCAGAGGAAGATTCCAGATCGGGAAGGTCTCAAATTTTGCATAGCCGGCTTTTACTCCTCGTTTGTATTCGTGGTAAAGCTGGGAAAGGCAGGTTGCCATCTTTCCACTTCCTGGTCCCGGTGCTGTGATCACGACCAGAGGTCTGGTAGTTTCAATATAATCATTCTTTCCATAACCCTCGTCACTTACAATAAAGGAAGTGTTGCTTGGATAGCCGGGGATCAGGTAAAGCTTGTAGACACGGATTCCCAGTTTCTCCAGACGTTTTTTGAAGAGATCGGCACTTTCCTGGCCGGAGTACTGTGTGATGCATACGCTTCCCACATACAGGCCACGGCTTGAAAACTCATCCATAAGACGGAGTACATCTTCGTCATAGGTAATGCCAAGATCGCCACGTACTTTATTCTTGTCAATGTCATTGGCACTGATAACAATAACGATCTCCGCCTGATCAGAAAGCTGCATCAGCATGCGGAGCTTGCTGTCCGGTTCAAAACCCGGAAGAACACGGGATGCATGGTAGTCGTCAAACAGTTTGCCGCCGAATTCAAGATAAAGCTTGTTGCCGAACTGACCGATTCTTTCACGGATGTGTTCTGACTGCATTTTCAGATATTTGTCATTATCAAAACCTATTTTCATTTGTCTGATTTCCTCTCCTCTTTAATTTTCCAAATCACTGGGAACAGTATACTACAACTTTACGTTCACTGGCAATATCCAATGCGGTGTTTTTTCGATGGTATTTTTGTAATCTCGCAGTTGATTTATATGGTTTTTCTCTTTATAATAAAGAAATGACAAGAGGAGGAAAAAAATGAATAATCAACTGAATAATGATCAGGACGGGAAGCGACCTGACAACAAAGATCCCAGGCAGGGATCAGGTAAAAATCATCAGTCGATTCTGGCTTTTCTGATATGCCTCCTGGTCACACTGGTGTGCTTCGCGTTGTTTACCAATATGCTGAAGGATAACAGCAGTGAGATCTCCTATGATAAATTTATCGATATGGTGGATAAGGACCAGGTTAAGGAAGTAACGATCCAGTCCAGTACATTGACGATCGTACCCAAGAAAAAGAATTCCAAGTACGAGGATATGAGCTATTACACCACGAAGACCGAAGACAGTACAGCACTTACCAAGAGACTGGAAGGAAAGGGAATCAAGTTTGAGACCGATCCGCCGGATGTTTTTGGTGAATTTGTTGCAATGATCCTGAGCGTGGTTCTGCCGACATTGCTTCTGTTCGGACTTCTGATGTTCTCCATGCGCCGCATGAACAAAGGCGGCGGGATCATGGGCATGGGCGTAGGCAAGAGCAAAGCCAAGGCATATGTGCAGCAGGAAACGGGCGTTTCCTTTAAGGATGTGGCAGGTCAGGATGAAGCCAAGGAATCTCTCCAGGAAGTTGTGGATTTTCTTCACAACCCCGGAAAATACACAGCCATCGGAGCCAAGCTGCCTAAGGGCGCACTTCTTGTAGGCCCTCCGGGAACCGGTAAGACATTACTTGCCAAGGCAGTTGCAGGTGAAGCGCAGGTACCGTTCTTCTCTCTTTCCGGCTCGGAATTTGTGGAGATGTTTGTGGGCGTGGGTGCCTCACGTGTCCGTGACCTTTTCGAGGAAGCCAAGAAGAATGCTCCGTGTATCGTATTTATCGATGAGATCGATGCCATTGGTAAAAGCCGTGATTCCCGCTATGGCGGCGGAAATGATGAGCGTGAGCAGACATTGAACCAGCTGCTTGCGGAGATGGATGGCTTTGATACATCCAAGGGACTTCTGATCCTTGCTGCGACAAACAGACCGGAGGTTCTTGATCCGGCTCTTCTCCGTCCGGGACGTTTTGACAGACGTGTGATCGTTGACAGACCGGATCTTAAAGGAAGGGTGGATATCCTGAAGGTACATGCCAAGAACGTGCTTCTGGATGACACCGTTGATTTTGAAGCTATTGCACTTGCAACTTCCGGTGCGGTAGGCTCTGATCTTGCCAATATGATCAATGAGGCTGCGATCCTTGCAGTCAAGAAGGGACGTAAAGCTGTATCACAGAAGGACCTGGAAGAATCCGTAGAGGTAGTTCTGGTGGGAAAAGAGAAGAAGGATCGTATCTTAAGCAAACAGGAACGCCGGATCGTATCCTACCATGAAGTCGGACACGCACTGGTAAATGCACTCCAGAAGGATGCGGAGCCTGTACAGAAGATCACCATCGTACCCCGTACCATGGGAGCACTGGGTTACGTTATGCAGGTACCTGAGGAAGAAAAATATCTCAACACCAAGAAAGAGCTGGAAGCTATGCTGGTAGGCTATCTTGGCGGACGTGCTGCAGAGGAGATCGTTTTTGACACAGTCACTACAGGTGCTGCCAATGATATTGAGCAGGCTACCAAGGTGGCCAGAGCCATGATCACACAGTATGGTATGTCTGAGAAGTTCGGACTGATGGGACTTGCTACACAGGAGAATCAGTATCTCAGCGGAAGAGCAGTTTTAAACTGTGGTGATGATACCGCAACAGAGATCGATCATGAGGTGATGAAGCTTCTCCACCATTCCTATGAGGAAGCCAAGAGGATCCTTGGAAGTCACAGAACAGAGATGGATAAGATCGCAGAATATCTGATCCGCAAGGAAACCATTACAGGTAAAGAGTTCATGAAGATCCTCCGTGCAGTTCAGCAGGGCCTGGATATCCCGGAGAATCTGGATGATCTGGTACTTTCCGAGGATGAAAAAGAAGTGTCCAATAAACAGGACATTGAAACGATTGCAGAAAATAACGAGGCAGCAAAAAATACAGAATCGGTTCCGCTCAGACCGGAGATATCCGGACAGGAACTGACAGAGGATATGCAGGCACCGGAGAAAACAGAAGAATCTGCTCAGACAACAGATAGCGATCATGCAGAAACAGAAGAAAAGCCGGGATCACAGGCATAAAACAGATCATAAGAAAACCGGGAGAAATCCCGGTTTTCTTATTACTGTAATAGTAAAACAGGAGAATAAAGTATGTTCATAATCGAGGAAGAATTAAAGAAGCTTCCGGCAAAACCGGGAGTTTATATCATGCATGGCGAGAAAGACGAGATCATCTATGTGGGAAAAGCCATAAGCCTTAAGAATCGTGTGCGCCAGTATTTCCAGAGCAGTCGTAATAAAGGTGCCAAGATTGAACGGATGGTTACACATATTACCAGATTTGAGTACATTATTACGGATTCGGAGCTGGAAGCCCTTGTGCTGGAGTGTAATCTTATCAAGGAACATCGTCCGAAATATAATACCATGCTCAAAGATGACAAGAGCTATCCGTTTATTAAGGTGACAGTTCATGAGCCATACCCGAGAGTGCTTTTTGCCAGGAGAATGAAAAAGGACAAGGCAAGATATTTTGGTCCCTATACAAGCGGCGGAGCAGTAAAGGACGTGATCGAACTGGTGCGGAAGCTGTATCAGGTACGCTCCTGCAACCGCAGTCTTCCGAGAGATACCGGAAAGGACCGGCCCTGTCTGTACTATCATATGAAGCAGTGCAAGGCACCCTGCCAGGGATATGTCAGCCAGGAAGAATACCGGAAGAATATCAATAAGGTGATCAAATTTCTGAATGGAGATTTTCAGGACGCTATTAGTGAACTTATGGAAAAAATGCAGAAAGCTTCGGAGGAAATGCGCTACGAAGATGCTATGGAATACCGGGACCTGATCAGCAGTATCCGGAAGATCGGGGAACGTCAGAAGATCACCGGCTACGGGCAGGAGGACAGGGACATCATTGCAGTAGCCATGGATGACAGTGAAGACCTCAGGGATCAGGATGCGGTTGTCCAGGTGTTTTTTATCCGGGATGGCAGGCTGATCGGCAGAGATCATTTTTATCTCCGTGTGGCAAAGGGCGATACAAAGGCGCAGGTCCTTTCCAGCTTTCTGAAACAGTTTTATGCGGGAACGCCATTTATCCCATCTGAGATCATGCTGCAAAGTGAGATCGAAGATGCAGATATCATCGAGGAGTGGCTGTCAGGAAGAAGAAAGCAGAAGGTACACATCCGGGTCCCGAAGAAGGGAACCAAGGAAAAGCTGGTAGAACTTGCCCTAGAAAATGCCCGTATGGTACTTGCCAAGGACAGAGAACGGATCAGGCGGGAGGAAGGACGAACCATCGGAGCTGTTCACGAGGTGGAAGAATGGCTGGGTTTGAAAAATGTGGTGCGCATGGAAGCTTACGATATTTCCAATATCAGTGGCTTTGAGTCTGTGGGATCCATGGTAGTTTATGAAAAAGGCCGTCCCAAACGCAGTGATTACCGTAAGTTCAAGATCAAATGGGTACAGGGACCCAACGATTATGCCAGCATGGAAGAGGTTCTGACCCGAAGGTTCACTCATGAGAGTAACGGAGAATTTGACAGCTTTGCAAGGCTTCCGGATCTGATCCTGATGGATGGTGGAAGAGGGCAGGTAAATATCGCTCTGAAGGTGCTGAATGAGCTTGGGATAAGCATCCCGGTCTGCGGTATGGTCAAGGATGATCATCATCGGACGAGAGGCCTGTATTTCAACAATGTGGAGATTCCTATTGACACATCCGGCGAAGGCTTCCGTCTGATCACCAGGATCCAGGATGAAGCCCACCGGTTTGCCATTGAATACCATCGTTCCCTCAGGAGCAGGGAACAGGTCCATTCTATCCTGGATGATATCCCGGGGATCGGTGATACCAGGAGGAAAGCCCTTCTGCGTAAATTTAAATCTGTGGAAAATATCCGGGATGCATCGGAGGAAGAACTGGCACAGACAGAGAGCATGAATGCCAGAAGCGCCCGTCAGGTCTATGAATTTTTTCATAAATCCTGATGCTGCATTGCAGTTTCAGCAGTGATTGTGTATAATTAAAGATAAGGTGTCTCACGCCTCGGTAAAACGGCAGTGAGAATGCAAACTTTCAGCGAAAAGGAGACAAAAGTATGAAGGGTGTACAGTTGACAAAGATGGTACAGGAACTGGAGCTTAATAATCTGACTCCGGAGATCGACCTGTCAGGCATCGTGATCAAGACTGCGGAGATCAACAGACCTGCGCTTCAGCTTACCGGATATCTGGAGCATTTTGCCAATGAACGAGTTCAGATCATCGGATATGTAGAGTATACGTATCTGATGCAGCTTAATGAGGAGGAGAGACGTTTTAAATATGAACGTTTCATTTCCAGCAAGATCCCATGTGTTATTTTCAGTACCATGACTCGTCCGTCTCAGGACATGATCGATCTGGCTGTTAAATATAATGTTCCGACATTCGTGACAGAAAGAACAACTTCCAGTTTTATGGCAGAGATCATCCGTTGGCTGGGCGTGCAGCTTGCACCATGTATTTCTATTCATGGTGTGCTGGTTGATGTTTACGGCGAGGGAATCCTGATCACAGGTGAGAGCGGTATCGGTAAGAGTGAGGCAGCCCTGGAGCTGATCAAGAGAGGTCATCGTCTTGTCAGTGATGATGTTGTTGAGATCCGTAAGGTCAGTGACGTAACACTGGTGGGATCTGCGCCGGATATCACACGTCACTTTATCGAACTTCGTGGTATCGGTATCATCGATGTAAAAACACTGTTCGGTGTTGAGAGCGTTAAGGATACCCAGTCTATCGATCTCGTGATCAAGCTTGAGGAGTGGGACAGAGACAAGGAATACGATCGTCTTGGACTGCATGAGGAGTATACAGAGTACCTTGGAAATAAGGTAGTATGCCATTCTCTTCCGATCCGTCCGGGCCGTAACCTGGCGATCATCGTTGAGGCAGCGGCTGTCAATCACAGACAGAAGAAGATGGGATACAATGCGGCAGAGGCTCTGTACAAGCGTGTACAGGCAAATCTTGCGAAAAAAAGAGAAAATCCGGATGACGAAGAATAAGAGAGGGTAAGAAATGGGAACATATTGTTTTGGAATCGATGTAGGTGGAACAACTGTAAAATGCGGACTTTTCCGTACGGATGGTACTCTTGTTGAGAAATGGGAGATTCCAACCCGTAAAGAAAACAATGGAGATCAGATCCTTCCTGATGTGGCAGCAGCAGTAAATGCCAAGATGGAAGAAAAGGGTATCTCCAAAGAGGAGGTGGAAGGCGTCGGGATCGGTGTTCCGGGACCGGTAAACTCCAAAGGCGAAGTATCACGTGCAGTAAATCTCTTCTGGGGATATAAGAACGTTGTGGGAGAGATGGAAGAACTTACAGGTCTTCATGCGGAAGCTGGAAATGACGCCAATGTAGCGGCATTGGGAGAGGCATGGAAGGGTGCTGCAGCAGGCTCCTCCGATGTGATCATGGTCACACTTGGAACAGGTGTAGGCGGTGGTATCATTGTTGATGGAAAGATCGTGACCGGACATCACGGAGCTGGCGGTGAGATCGGACATGCCAATGTGGATCATCATGAAACAGAATCCTGCAACTGCGGAAACAGGGGCTGTCTGGAACAGTATGCTTCTGCGACCGGAATTGTCCGCATGGCAAAAAAAGAGCTTGCAGCTTCCGGTGAGAACAGTGTTCTCAGAGATGCCGAAGAGATTTCAGCAAAAGCAGTTCTGGACGCATTTAAGGAGAATGATCCGGTAGCTGTAGCAACCATGGAAAAGGTCGGAGAGCAGCTGGGTGGTGCTCTTGCCATTATTTGCTGTGTGACAGATCCGGAGACCATTGTTATCGGCGGAGGAGTTTCCAAGGCCGGACAGCCGCTTATTGACTGTATCCGGAAATATTACAGAGAGTATGCTTTTGAATCCTGCAAGGATACTCCTATCGTGATCGCGACACTTGGCAATGATGCAGGAATCTACGGTGCAGCCAAGATGGTACTTTAACCGAACCAGGGAAGTACCCTGCTTCAATTGCGAAAAGTAATAAGCGGTGGGTGGGACTTGCCTGAACTGATAAACTGCGAGACAGTAAGAAGTTATTAAAAGTAAAAAAAGTGGTTTCCATATTTCAGGAAACCACTTTTTTTATATGTTGTTTATGAAAGATACCTATAATGGAGATCATTCATAATATTCTACCGGATCTTCGCCGGTGTCATCGCCACCGGTATCATTGCTGTTATCATAGCTGCCGTCATCACCACCGGTGTTGTCGTCTGTTCCGGAATTGTCAGTATCATCACCGGTATTATCGGAACCGTCATCGGAATTGTCAGTATTGTCAGTGTCGGTGCTGTCAGTACTGTCCGGAGCTGCGCTTGGAATCGCTTCAGCTGCTGCATCGGTATCGGCGTCCGTATCTTCGTTATAATAATAGTCCTCTTCATCGTAATCGTTGCTGCCGTAGAAATGCTGATCACAGTATTCGGTGGGAAGACTGGAGATATCAAAATACTCTGTGATAGTCGGGCATCCGGATCTGGGAAGAAGACCGGTTTCTGCGCAGACACTGGCTTTTTCCACACTGGAAGGCATATCGAAATCTCTGTCCTCCAGGCCCTCGTGGATACGGGTCATAACCTTTTTCCAGAGATTTTTGTGGAAGTTACGGGCATCTTCCGGAATTTTTTCGTTGTTGTCATAGCCGGACCATACTGCACAGGTGTAGTACGGTGTGTAGCCTACGAACCACAGGTCATTGTAGTCCTCTGTAGTACCTGTTTTTCCGGCTACAGTCATATTGTCCAGCTGGCAGGCGGTACCGGTACCTTTTTTTACAACGTCTTCCATGGCGCTTGTAAGAAGATAAGCGGTACTGTCTTTGATCACAGATCTGGAAACGGAGGAGTTCTCGATCAGAACATTTCCGTCATGATCAAGGATCTGTGTATAATAGATCGGTTTGATATAGTTCCCGCCATTAGCAATGGCTGCATATGCAGCACAAAGTTCCACGTTCTTGACACCTTTGGTGATACCGCCAAGAGCAGTAGCCAGGTTGGCGTCACTCCAGATATTTCCGTTGGCATCTTTATCTGCCTCAGTTCCGTGAGCTAGTGTGGTGAAACCGAAATCATCCAGATATTTAAGGCCGAGAGCCGGGGTAACCTGCTCCAGGCATTTAACAGCTACAACGTTGATAGAATTCTGGATCGCTTTGCGGATGGTGGTCTCGCCGCCGTAGCTTCTTGAGGCGTTGTTGACAGGAGATCCGTCCGGGTATTCGTAAGGCTCATCCATAAAGGTTGTAGCAAGGGTATCGCCTTTTTCGTTCAGCGCCGGTGCATAGGTGGAAACGATCTTAAAGGTAGAACCAGGCTGTCTGGTCGTATCAGTGGCACGGTTCAGAGTCAGGCTGGCTGTTTTTTCACCACGGCCTCCGATCAGGGCTTTTACGTAACCGGTATGCTGGTCAATGACAGTCATGGAAGACTGTGGCTGTGGTGCAAAGTTTACACGCTCAGATACTACGGTGCTTCCGTCTGCCAGGATGTTAGCCTTGTATTGATCCACATACTGCTGACCTTCTTCAGGAGAATCAAAGAGAAGATCAAATTCCGGATCCTGATCACGGAAATACAGCTGCAGCATTTCTTTGCTGTAGTTTGTCTGTTTTCCATCCGGGCTTTGTACAGTCAGTGCATAATCCAGTTCATACTGAACATTGGCCGGATAGTTATCAGGGTTTGCATATTCCTCATCAAGGATCTGCTGCATGTTGGAATCCAGGGTTGTCATGATCTTCAGACCACCGCTGTAAAGAAGATTGGTAGCCTGTGTCTTGGTATATCCTTTAATGTTCATCAGGTCGCTGATGACCTGATTGGTAACCTCATCTTCGAAATACGTGTAAACGGTACTTTCTTCTTCGGTGTTCTCAAGCTGTGCGGCCTGGATACGGGAATAAACGTCATCATTCAGTGCTGCATTATATTCATCCTGTGAGATGTAATTCTGATCCAGCATGTGATCCAGGACTTCCTTCCGTCTCTTGGAGTTTGCTTTTGGATTGGTGATCGGATTGAATTTGGTAGGGTTCTGTGTGATGCCGGCAAGGGTGGCACATTCAGAAAGATTCAGATCCCATACGTCTTTGTTAAAGTATTTTTTGGAAGCGGCCTGTACACCGTAGGAACCTGCACCCAGGTTAATGGTATTCAGGTAATTCTCAAGAATCACATTTTTGTCATATTTTTTTTCAATCTGTACAGCAAGGTACTGCTCCTGGAACTTACGTGTGAAACGTTCCAGCTGTGTGGATTCGTTGGTCCAGTCAGTGAAAACATTATTCTTCAGAAGCTGCTGTGTGATGGTACTGGCACCCTCGGAAAAGTTACCGGTGGTGATCGCCTTCATTCCGGCACGTGCGATACCGCGGACATCAATACCGTTATGTTCATAAAAACGCTCATCCTCAATGGCTACCACTGCATGCTGCAGACTGACCGGGATCTGGTCCAGGGAGACCGGAAGACGGTTGGATGTAGGGGCTGAAAGCTGTCGCATCTGTGTTCCCTGGTCATCATACAGGAAGGTTGCATATCCGAGAGGTGAAATATCCACATCGTTGACGTCAGGTGCTCCGGCGATCACGCCCCGGAAGGAGCCGATACCAAGGCAGACAACCATGACGCAGACTGCGATCAGAGCTGTAAATAAAACCCGGATAAACGAAACGTGTGCTCTTTTTTCCAGCATGGAAGTACGGGAGATCAGAGCATTCCGCTTCTTGGAAGTGGATCTTTTTCCGTAGTTCATAATATTCCTCCTTTATAATCCGTTTCATTATAACAAATATGAGATGCCAAATAAAGCCTTAAAAAAAATTTCACAATTCATGATATCTTATACATTGTGCAATGAAGATAATTATTATACAATAAAGAAAACTCTGCCTGAAACAGAGGGTTGGATATAGATAACGGAGGCGTAAACCATGCTGGAACATTATAAAACCATATACGAAGGCGGCGAAGGCGAACTTGTGGAAAAAAAATCCCGTTTCATCGCAACCGTCCGTCCTGTGGAAACAGAAGAAGAGGCCCTTGCCTTTATCGAAGAAATGAAAAAAAAATACTGGGATGCACGTCATAACTGCTATGTATATTCCGTAGGGATGAACCGGGAAGCCACCCGCTGCAGTGATGACGGAGAACCATCCGGAACAGCCGGAAGGCCTATGCTGGATGTGCTTCTGGGAGCCGGGATCTATAATGCGGCCATTGTGGTGACCAGATATTTTGGAGGTGTCCTTCTTGGGACAGGAGGGCTTGTGCGGGCATATTCCGGTGCAGTCCAGGCAGGACTGGCGGCAAGTACCGTCATTGAGAAGCATCATGGAATCTCTCTTCAGGTGACGACGGATTATACAGGGATCGGAAAGATCCAGTATATCGCAGGAGAAAGAAGTTTGCCGATCCTGGATTCCGAATATACCGACAAGGTTGTCCTGAAGCTTCTTGTGCCGGATGATCAGGTCGAAGAGGTGAAGAAGGCGATCACAGAAGGAACAAACGGAAGAGCCGGACTTGAGAAGGATGCAGAACTGTATTTTGCGAAAGTAAACGGAGAAGTGAAGACCTTCGAAAAGTAAAAGAAAAGAGAATGTCAGTATAAAAATACCCCGGGAAGAGGGCAGATGATCTGTGTTACAGTCTGCTCTTCGCGGGGCTTTTTTATTTCAGAAAATTATTCCTGTTAGCATTTCTCCGGTTCCGGATAATCCACACCAAAGGTATCAACAGTCATGGAGCTGATCTTCTGCTCGTCAAGAGGACGGTCACTGTAGTCCGTGTCTGTCTCTGCGATAGCATTTACAACATCCATGCCCTCAATGATCTGACCGAATGCAGCATAGCTTCCGTCAAGATGCGGAGCAGCCTTGTGCATGATAAAGAACTGGCTTCCGGCAGAGTTCGGATTCATGGCTCTTGCCATGGAGAGAACACCTGGTGTATGCTTCAGGTCGTTTTTGAAACGGTTCTGGGAGAACTCACCCTTGATGCTGTATCCCGGGCCACCCATACCGGTTCCGTCCGGGCATCCGCCCTGGATCATAAAGCCGTTGATGACACGGTGGAAGATCAGGCCGTCATAAAAGCCTTTTTTTACAAGGCTGATGAAGTTATTTACTGTGTTCGGGGCAACTTCCGGATATAATTCCGCTTTCATTACATCGCCATTATCCATTGTGATGGTAACGATAGGATTTGCCATAGTTTTCGCACTCCTTTTCAAAAAGTATTGTATTTCGCTGTTCGCTCTATTATAATATGCAAAGAATAATTGTGCAAGAAAAAGGTGGAAAATATGGTCATAGAAACGCATGATCCTGAGGAAACATTCGAGGTCGGAAGGACGATCGGAATGAATGCGAAGCCGGGACAGATCTACACACTGACAGGCGATCTGGGAGTTGGAAAAACCGTGTTCACACAGGGAGTGGCAGCAGGTCTTGGAATTACAGAACCTGTAAACAGCCCTACATTTACCATTATCCAGGAATATGAAGACGGACGTCTGCCATTTTATCATTTTGATGTATATCGTATCGGGGATCTGGAAGAAATGGAAGAGATCGGATACGATGATTATTTTTTCGGGCAGGGAATCTGTCTGATCGAATGGGCGGAACTCATTGAGGAGATCCTGCCGGAAAAAAGGATTGAAGTTACCATTGAAAAAGATCTTGAGAAGGGCTTTGAATACAGAAAGATCACCATTGAGGAGAGAGGAGAAAAGACAGAATGAGAGTTTTGGCACTGGACAGTTCCGGAATCGTGGCATCCGTAGCCGTTGTGGAGGACGATATACTGGTAGCGGAATATACAGTTAATTATAAGAAAACACATTCCCAGACTCTTCTTCCCATGCTGGATGAGATCGTGAAGATGACAGAGCTGGATCTGAAGACGATTGACGCTATTGCGGTAGCCAAGGGACCGGGCTCTTTTACCGGACTCCGTATTGGCTCTGCCACAGCCAAGGGACTTGGACTTGCCCTTGACAAACCCCTGGTCGGGATTCCGACTGTGGAGGCACTGGCCTATAATCTCTATGATGTAAACGGACTGATCTGTCCGATCATGGATGCCAGAAGAAAGCAGGTTTATACGGGAATCTATCGTTACGAGGATCACAGGCTCATGACGGTAAAGGATCAGATGGCAGTGGGAATTGAGGAGCTTCTTTCCATGCTGAATGAGATGGGAGAAGCCGTAACATTCCTCGGAGACGGAGTCCCGGTATTTAAAGATATCATCGCAGATAAGCTTACTGTACCGTTTTCTTTTGCACCGGCCCATCTTTCCAGACAGAGAGCAGGTGCTGTAGGTGCACTTGGTGTCCTTTATTATAAAGAAGGCAGAACCGAGACAGCGGCTGAGCACAAACCGGATTATCTCCGTGTTTCACAGGCTGAGCGGGAGCGTGCCCAGAAACTGAAAAAAGGATCAGAAGGGGAAAACGCATGATCTTAAGAGAAATGCTTGTGGATGATCTGGATCAGGTTATGGAGATCGAAGAGGAACTTTTTTCAGTCCCCTGGACAAAAGAGGGATTTCTGACATTTCTTATGAAAGAGAACGGGATGTTTCTTGTTGTGGAAGAAAAGGGCCGGATCCTGGGATATTGTGGTCTTCTTACGGTGCTGGATGAGGGGGATGTGACCAATGTGGCTGTCCGCAGAGACCGTCAGAGAGAGGGAATCGGAAATTTCCTTATGGAAAGTATGATCCGTCTGGCAGAAGAGCGTGGGATCACCATGATTCATCTGGAGGTCCGGGCAGGAAATGAGACTGCGATCCGGCTTTATGAACGTCAGGGATTTGTGCGAGATGGCCTGCGAAAGGGATACTATACAGATCCCACAGAGGATGCTGTTCTTATGACACGCACCGCAGTTTCTGAATAGGCTTACCCGGGAGAGGTACTTGTCTGTACGGGATAAGTATGCTAAACTTTGCCACAGAACAGGAAAAGAGGAAAAATATGTTAGATGTTTGTTTACTTGGCTGCGGAGGAATGATGCCGCTGCCACGCAGATGGCTTACCGCGCTGATG
>SKEU01001123.1_pt1 | contig 14162 bp, 6 predicted proteins | sample 4819571 | NCBI WGS metagenome assembly SKEU01 (sample SAMN11008801, study PRJNA524170) | human gut metagenome | biome: Human fecal sample; material: Feces; isolation source: fecal sample from pouch patient p8, p16 | host: Homo sapiens | place: Israel: Tel-Aviv | collected 2015-06-23
AAAAATGCTTGCTATCCCCGGAGGGCGGGTTACTATCGACTGAATAACTTGCTGATTTAGAATTTGATCTCGCTCACATGTTACCTTCTCAATCCCCTGCAATTTTTACCGTTAGCCGCCTGAATCAAACGGTTCGTCTGCTGCTTGAGCATGAGATGGGGCAGGTGTGGATCAGTGGCGAAATCTCTAATTTCACACAACCGACTTCCGGTCACTGGTACTTTACGCTTAAAGACGATAACGCCCAGGTGCGCTGCGCGATGTTCCGCAACAGCAATCGCCGGGTGACCTTTCGCCCGCAGCATGGGCAACAGGTTTTAGTTCGCGCCAACATTACGCTGTATGAACCGCGCGGCGATTATCAAATTATTGTCGAAAGTATGCAGCCCGCCGGTGAAGGTTTGCTGCAACAGAAGTACGAACAGCTTAAAGCGAAGTTGCAGGCTGAAGGGTTATTCGACCAGCAATTCAAGAATCCGCTACCGTCTCCTGCGCACTGCGTGGGCGTTATCACCTCAAAGACCGGTGCTGCACTGCACGATATTTTGCATGTGTTGAAACGCCGCGATCCGTCTCTGCCGGTGATCATCTACCCGACCGCCGTTCAGGGCGATGATGCGCCGGGGCAAATCGTTCGCGCCATTGAGCTGGCGAACGCCCGCAATGAGTGCGACGTACTGATTGTCGGGCGTGGCGGTGGTTCGCTGGAAGATTTATGGAGTTTTAACGACGAGCGGGTAGCGCGGGCGATTTTTGCCAGCCGCATTCCGGTGGTCAGCGCCGTCGGGCATGAAACCGATGTGACGATTGCCGACTTTGTTGCTGATCTACGTGCGCCAACGCCGTCAGCCGCCGCCGAAGTGGTGAGCCGCAATCAGCAAGAGTTACTGCGCCAGGTGCAATCAGCCCAGCAGCGGCTGGAAATGGCGATGGATTACTACCTCGCCAACCGCACGCGACGTTTTACGCAGATTCATCACCGTTTACAGCAGCAGCATCCACAGCTCCGGCTGGCGCGTCAGCAAACCACGCTTGAGCGTCTGCAAAAGCGGATGAGCTTTGCGTTGGAGAATCAGCTTAAACGCGCCGGTCAGCAACAGCAGCGATTAACACAGCGGCTGAATCAGCAAAATCCACAGCCAAAGATTCATCGCGCACAAACGCGGGTCCAACAACTGGAATATCGTTTAGCGGAAAACATGCGCGCGCAGCTTAGTGCCATGCGCGAACGCTTTGGTAACACAGTGACGCACCTTGAAGCGGTGAGTCCACTGTCCACACTCGCGCGCGGTTATAGCGTTACCAGCGCCGCTGATGGCGCGGTGCTGAAACAGGTTAAGCAGGTGAAAGTGGGTGAGACACTGACCACTCGCCTGGGCGATGGCGTAGTGATCAGTGAAGTGAGTGCTGTGACGAAAATCCGCAAGCCTCGCAAGAAAACCTGAAGACGTATTGCGTACCAGACTTTCCCCCGCTTACAGACCCGATAAGACTACTGGAAACAAGTCGCAAACCCTGCGGTACTGGATGCCTGAATACCGCAGTTTTGTGTCCCCGCCCCTTCATCCATACCACAATAGAACGAACCGGCCCGATCGGTAGAGAAATAGGGGAAGCTTATCGATGATGGCCATCCCAGCGCGCTAAAACCGCTATGCAATGACTGTAAATCGGTATAGCTCGGTGCTCTACTAAAGTCACCGCACTGCTTTGCAATATCCCATTTTTGAGCATCGATCACATGTGCCAGCGCCCAGATTTCATTATTCACCGTTGGCGCTACTGCCGCTGTAGCCCCTGACGGCAACTCTGATTTCAATAGCGGGCGATGTAACGTCTTGCCACTTACGGTGGCGGTATCCGCCATATGCCCCCAGAAATACGCCGTGGCGACATTCGGGCTGGTCGGCACGGTGAAAATCGTATCCAGCGTCGCCGTTATTGTGGCGTTATCCGTCAGCGTCACCGTCAACGGCGTTTTATATCCTGGCGTATTATCCTGACGAACGGCAAAACTTGCCGTACCGTCCGCCCCTGTCACACCGTCGATCGTATTCCCACTGTCAGCCAGCGTTACCACCGTCCCGCTGGCAGGTTGTACCGTCATATCATCCATCGCCGCAACATCACCATACAACGTCGCCCCGCTGTTACGCGGCACGGCATCACCACGTTTTAAGGTGAAAGCGACATTAGGTACCGGCTTCCCGGCGCTGTCTTTTACGGTAACAACGACGGGCGCGGCTTCACCTTTTTTTACCTTCGCCGCCTGCGTAGTGGCATCTATCGCCGTCGATGTCAGCGTGACGCTGGAGACGGTCGCGCGGGGATTGACCAGACATCCCTGATACCCCGTACTCGCCGTCGACGACTCAAAACCATTATTCAGACTGACAACCAGGGCATTCCCCTGCTTGTTATCCAGTGCCCACCATGCATACTTCGTAGACCAGCCGATTTGAGTCGTCAGCGTGTTCCCCGGATAGCGCGCGTAGAGCGATAATAAATCATCGCTCAATGGCCGACGTGCCGCTTCACAAGGACTGAGGCTGCTATCTTCCCTTTGCGTTGCCTTAAACAACGGCCACACTTCATTGTTATCCGTCACCTGACTGACTCCGGCGCTCGACGGCAGCTCTTTCAACAATTTAGGCCGTTCAAAGACCACGCCGTTTTCCGCCGTTACCGTATCCGGCATATGGCCCCAGTAGGTCGCCATTGCGGAATCCGGGCTGGTGACGACGGTAAAGATCGCATCAATGACGCTGGTAGTTGCGACATCTCGCGCCAGTATAGCGGTGAACGAGATAGCCAGGCCGATGGTCTCAGGCTGTTCAACATTGAAAGTGGCCGTACCATCACTACCGGTGAAACCTTGCCATTGCGTATCGTGTGCGGCCAGAGAAAACTCCGCCGACACAGGTGTCAATTCTGTCAACGTCATTGCATTTGCCGGCGTGCCCACTCCTGCTCCTGAACGACTCATCGCTGAACCACGCCTGAGCGTCACGGCCTCTCCCGCCAGCGGGTTGCCATCACGATCTTTGACCGTCACCACAATTGGCAGTGGGTTACCTTTTTTCACTGACGCGCTGGGTCGCCCGCCATTACTGAGGGTTCTGGCGTTATCCATTGCGGATGACGTCAACATTACGCTGACGCCTGCCGGATGCGGCTTCGCCAGGCAAAGCATCAGCGCGTTGTTTGCCGAGCTCTTCGCGATATCTCCTGCGCTCAGGCTGACAGTCTGATACTGCCACGTATATAAATCCGGCATGACCATATCATAAGCCCACCACTTGCCTGCATATATCGGCAGCCCCAGGTCAGTCATTATCGCGCCGTTGGGATGATCATTATACAAATCCAACAATTCATTACTGCGCGGTTGATTCTCCAGCGGACAATCTGTCGATGTTAAATTTTGAACGTTGCTCATATACGACCACACTTCACCATTACCGTTAGTGCTAATCGATGACCCTGAAGTCGCTTCGGCTTTCAGGAGCGGTCGTCTGAAGGTGACGCCTGCCGAACTGGTAAAGGTGTCCGGCATGTGTCCCCAGAATTTCGCGCTCGGTGAGTCCGGGCTGGTTATCACCGTGTAGATAACATCCAGCGTGGCGGTTTTGGTTGTATCGCGCGCCAGCGTGACGGTTATCGGTGTCGCCAGACCTGTCGTGGCATTCTGGCTCACTTCAAAGGTGGCAGTGCCATCACTGCCCGTTGTTCTGAGCACTTTTGCCCCATTTGCCGTCAGCCCAGCGTCGCTGTTCGCGGGTATCAATGACTTCACGGTAAGATCGTCCGCACTCGAGTTAACGGTTGCTTTCGAGCGATCCAGCGTCGTTCCACGCGTGAGGGTAAAGTCGGCGTAGGGTACCGGATTCCCGGTGCTATCACGTACGGTCACCGTCAGCGGAATCGTCTCACCTTTCTTCGCTACGGCGCTCGGTCGACCACCATTGCTGACCGTTTTTGCCGCATCCTGTGCTGTTGAAGTGATCTCTATCATCGCCGGAACGGTATGCGGTTCCACCAGGCACATCACTACCGCCGTATAACTGGACGATGCCTGAACTGTCTGACCATTAACGAGCGAATATGCCTGGTTGCTCCAGCTGCTGCCAGAAACCGTCATCATGTCGTAGGCCCACATATACCCGGCGGAAGTCGGCAAGCCGAGCACCGTGCCCAACTGGTTGTTAGGGTAATCCGCATACAACCCCTGCATGTCAGTCATCAGCGGTTGATAACTCTCATCACAACCCGCCTTGCTGGCATCCGTTTTCTCCGTTGCTGTCAGGCGCGACCAGACTTCATTATTGGTCGTTACCGCCGTACCACCAGAAAGTTCAGCTTTGAGGAAAGGCCGTTTGAAGGTGACGCCCTTGCTGCTGGTAAAGGTTTCCGCCATATGCCCCCAGTTGGCCGCCAGCGGTGTATCCGGGCTGGTGACGACGGTGAAGATCACTGGCAAGGTGTTCGACGACACGCCGGTATCGTTCAACAGAGCATAAAAGTCGGTTTTGAGTCCAGTAGACGCATCCTGTCGGAGTGTCATCGTGGTGGTTCCGTCTGGCCCGGTCACGCCATACACGGTGGCCGATGCATTGGTATCAACTGTACTGGCCGCTGCGGGTGTCACCGAAACCGTCTGCATCGTCACTAATGCATTCTGGCGATTGAAAGAACTGCTACGCTTCAGTGTAAACGGCGTATTACCCACCGGGTTTCCTTGCGCATCTTTGGTCGTGACGCGAATAACAACCTCATCGCCTTTTTTCACCTTAATGGCGCTCAGAGTATCGTCAACCTTAACGAATTGCGTGGCGTCCGCAGGCTCCAGAGACACCTGGCTGGCAATAACCGCAGGCGTTGTGCGACAAGTTTGTAATGCCAGCACGGTGGTCACGATTTGAGAAACCGCGCCGGAATTCAGTTGCACCACATTGTAATAACGGTTACTGGGTTGCGTATCACTCGGTGTATTGGTGAGATAACTATTAGCTACCGGCCATCCCTGCACTGTACTCATCGCATTACCACTATTGGCACTGTACAAGGACTGCAGGCCATCCAGTGTCGGCATATACTCTGCACCGCATCCATCCATATCGGTGTTATTTGACTGAACCACACTGAATCTTGCCCAATCTTCACCATTCTCAAAAGTGCTATAGCGTGCATAGTTATTGGTAAGTTCTTTAAACAGTAATGGTCGCTTATACGTCATGCCATCAGCGGCCGTTACCGTTTCAGGCATGTGTCCCCAAAAATTCGCTTTAGGAGAATCTGGACTGGTTACCACGGTAAAGACCATCGGGAGGGTCGCCTGAACGCTGCTGACGCCATCCAGTGATGCCGTGAGATCGGTTCTTAACCCGGTACTGTTATCCTGTTTCAGCGTAAAGGTTGTCGACCCGTCAGCCCCCGTCACGCCATAGATCATTTCAGTTGTTGCCTGAAAATTACTCCGCGTATTTCCCCAGGCATCGGTTACAGTCAGCGCACCTACACTCGCTGTCGCTGATGTATACCTCCGGTTTATGCTGGTGGCACGTTTCAGAATAAACGCCGCATTGCCAACCGGGTTACCTTGCGCATCTTTCGTGGTGACGCGCACTACCGACTCTTCGCCTTTTTTGGCTTTAACCACACTCAGTGTATCGTCAACATAAATCAGAGCCGCAGGATCTGCCGCTTCCAGCAGAATCTGGCTCACCGTGGTGACTGGCGTGGTTTGGCAGGTCAGTAGATCCAGTGTCGACGTTGACACCATGGCACTGGTGCCATTGCCGAGATCCACCGCTTTGTAGTTACGCTGTTCCATGCCAGTGTTGTCGGGCGTGCTGGATAAATAACGCGTTACTACCGGCCAGCCCTGGACGGTTTTGATGGTATTGCCAGCGTGATTATCAAACAACGACAACAACCCTGCCTGAGTGGGAACATAGCTAGTGCCGCAGCCGTTACTGGTTGAGTTCGCCTGGGTTTGAGTAAACAGCGCCCAGTTTTCATTGTCTTCGAATATTGCTGTTCGCCCGGTCTGACTCGACAGTTCCTTTATCAGCAATGGGCGTTTAAAAACGGTACCATCTGCCGCCGTTAAGGTTTCCGGCATATGGCCCCACATTTTCGCTTTGCTACTATCCGGGCTGGTGACCACAGTAAAGATTGTATCCAGGCTGTCTTTTTTTGTTGGATCGGAATACAACGTCGCCGTCAGCGCCGTTTTGGTACCGTGAGTATCCGGGCGGGTAATATTGAGGATTTTGCTGCCGTCGCTGCCGGTCATGGCAGTATAAAATCCCGCGGTGTCGTTCAACGTCGTTTCATCCGCCAGCCCACTGTTAATCACCACCGGTGCCACCAGCGCATCGCCACTACCGGCAATATGTTTTTCGCCCGTGCGGGTATAACCGTCTCCGCGACTCAGTTTAAATGGCATATCCGTGAGCGGATTACCCTGCGCATCTTTTACCGTTACCTTAACCTGTAGCGTTTCGCCTTTTTTCAGCTTCGCCGCGTTATTTCCGGCAGCCCACTGTGCGTTATCAACCACATCCAGCGTAATGCTGCTGGCAGGTTTGTTCGCCGTCGTCAGGCAACTGACGTAAACCGGCGTATCGCCGCCGATGGCCTGTGCGCCGTTATCCAGGGCAATGGTGTAATTGTGCGGCGTTAAATCCGCGGGGGAACTGCTCCAGTAGGGCTGACGCTGCGTCGGCCAGCCGTGTGTGGCTTGCACCGCATTACCGTTATTAGCGTCATAGAGCGCACTGAGCTGGGAGCGGCGCGGCAGCATATTGGTTCCGCAACCGCCTTTACTGGTAATGGCCGTACTGGCCTGGCTAACGCGCGCCCAGACTTCGTTTTTTTCCGTTAATGTGCCATCCGGACTGGTGATTTCTGCTGCCAGCTTAGGCCGGGTAAAGGTTAATGAATCAACGGTAATCGTTTCATCCATATGGCCCCACATCTACGCCCCACTAACATCCGGGCTGGTTGGGGTGGTAAAAATAACATTGTAATTAATGGCATTTGGTAGATGGGAATTGACCGGCGTAATGCTCAGCACGGTTCTTAACCCCACCCCCTGGGGTTGCTCTATTTCGACCGTTGCCACGCCTTGTGCATCTGTCGTACCTGTGTAGACCATCGACGGCTGAGATGTGCCGTATTGCGTGCCATTCATCGAGATTGCGCCGCTGCTCGGGTCATCAAACCCGCTCACCAGCCCCGCTCGGTTATACCCCATGCCTTTAGTGATGGTGAAGGCAGTAAAGGGAACGGGGGTATTATTGAGCGCGTTAACCGTACGCACGGTCATCACGACGGTGTCTCCCACTTTGGCCTGCGCTTTGGTGCCAGGGGTGACATCGTGATCGGTGCTCACTTCAACCTTCGCGACCATCTCATTGCCCGAACAGGAGAGGTAATTTCGCTTAAAGCCGGGGTAGCTGTCGACGTTTCCGTTCGCCAAATTCACCGATGAATGCGTGGCTTGCTCCACCGCGCTTAGGTAGTTCTGTTGTGCGGTGGGCCAGCCATACTCAGTGCCAATCGCGTTACCGGGATGGGCTGAAAAAAGGCTTTCCAGCCCACTCTGACTTGGCGTATGGCCGACGCCGCATTCAGCCTGCATACTGGTGTCTTGATCGAACAGCGCCCAGTCTTCGTTATTTTCCCGCACCGATCCCAGTTCATGCTCAGTTTCATCCGCCAGCACTGGGCGTTTGAACAGACTGCCAGATACAACAATGCCGCGCATATGGCCCCACATCCGCGCCTTGTCGCTGTCCGGGCTGGTGATCACAGTAAAAATCACGTCTTTGGCATCTGTAGCCGTAAAATTGCTGCGCATTTTCGCCGTGATATGGGTTTTCACGCCTGCGCCGTCGGGCTGACTCAGGGTTAGCGAAGCCTGACCGTTGACATCGGTCATGCCTTCATAGGTGTGAGCATCAACCTGTTGCAAATTCGAACCACCAGTAATCTGCACCGGATGGGCTTCCCAGGCGGAATCGGTTTGATTTTTGCGGTTAACGCCGTCATCCAGATGCAGCGAGAAGTAGTAATACGCCAGTGGTTGATCGTTATTTTTATTGTCGGTGATCGTCAGACGCATCGTGGCGTCTTCGCCCACCTGCGATTTCATCGCCTGTGCCGTATCATCATAGTTTTCGGGCGTAAGGACGATTTTCGGCTCGACATCAGGCGCGGGTTTATCCACGCAGCTTACAAGAAACGGGGTGCTATCCGGCTTTTGCGTTTCACCACGGTTAGAGACATCCGCCGCATGGTGCTGCCCGGTGGTGCCCGCCAGCGATGACCAGTAATAATCCCCCTGCATCGGCCAGCCAAGGACTGTCTGCACCGATGTGGGGATAACGGTCGCCAGCGCGCCGAAGTGGCGCATGCCGGGCAGCACGGTGCAGTGGTTATCTGCGCCGCTCCAGGTGAAGGTGGACCAGGTTTCGTTGTGATCGACGACCGTGGCGCTTTCATTGCTGACTTCTGCCGCCAGCTTTGGTCGACTGAAGGTGTAACCGTGCGCTTCTACCGTTTCCGCCATATGGCCCCACATCGTAGCCTGCGCCGCGTCCGGGCTGGTGAGCACCGTAAAAATCACCGCGGTTTCGCTGGTTTGCGCAATGCCGGAAATGCTGACCACCAGTGGCGTTTTGACGCCAGGGCCGTTCGGTTGGCTCACCGTGATGGTGGCCGTGCCGTTGGCATCAGAGGTGCCATGGTATTCGGTAGCCGTCGTCGTTAACTCGGTGCTATCCAGTACCACTGGCGCACTATTATTCACTGCCCCCTGGCGATTTTCAGCATCTTTACGTTTGATAATAAACGGAATATTACCCGCGACGTTGCCCTGACAATCTTTAGTGGTGACGGTGAGCGTGATGGTGTCGCCAACGGTGGTTTTTGCCGCCGCGATCGTTTCGTTATAACCGCTGGCGCTCACCGAGATTAAATCGCCCTGCGCGGGCGCGATGTTCAGGGTCACTTTCTGGTCCACCAGCGCCACCGTCCCCGCATAGGGATAGCCGGTCGAGGTCAACAGGTAGAGCAGTGGGAGGGTTTGCTGCGCATCAATCTGCGGCCAGGCCACCAGCGAGCGTCCGGCCAGCCCCTGAGCGCAAAAGCTACGGTTAGCAATAGGTTGTGGGTTAAGGGGCACATCGGGCGTGGCGGCATCGGCCCACACCAGGCTGACGGTAGGGGGTGTTTGATTTTCCCAGCGCAGCGCAGGTGGTGTGGAAAACTGGTCGCCTTCATTGTCCTGAGGATTAGCGACAATCAGGTTAGCAGCGTCATCGTCAACGCTAAATTCATTCGGTTTAGCAGAAAACCCGACATCATGAGATTCAGCAGGATTAAGCTGAACACTGCCCTGATAGACGGGTACGCTGGCGCTGTCGGCAAAAGGAACGGTTCCGTTAAACTCGCCTGTAGAATCAGGATATGTCTGCCATTCCGCCCCTGCCCGTGCAAAGTCAGACAGCATAAAAGCTGCCAACATGCCCAGAAGCATAATGATTTTCCCTGGTTTCAGACATACCGACATGTAGAAAACTCCAGCATGATAAACAAAACATCAACCTGTTTTGCTTAACGCGTCGCTAAGCAAAACAGGCGAAAACAGCATTCCCGTATGGGAATGCTGTTGTGCGCATTAGTGGTGTTTGTAAATGATAGACAGCGTATAGCCCTGAACGCCGTCGCCGTTTGCCGGGATCGCAAGACCACTCTTACCATTACGATCACTACCGTTAAGGCTGGTTCTTGCTTCTTCGTTAGTTTGCGGGATAACAATGTCATTGTTATCGAAGCTGGCATTAGCAATACCGCCCGCCGCAGCAAGTTGTTTACTGTTACCGTTAAAGACCCATGCAAAGTCATAGTTAGCGGTAACGTCCATATCCGTACCTGCGTCGTATTTATCGTTCTGGTTTTCATCCGAGTACAGTTTGGCCACATACGTTTTATTAAGCGCAATGGCCGTGTTACCACCGATAAGGTTGGTAGTGGTGCCTTTCTCGAAGATGGCAACTTTCAGATTCTGGTTCACAACCGGGCCGGGATCGACATTGTCCGTATCGCTGCCGCCACCGCTGGCCGTTGAAATATCCAGCAGAGTCAGCGACGTTCCCTCGAAGGGATTACCGGTCTGGGTGATGGGCTGGATTTCAACACCGATATAACGCCCACGATCGTCATCAGTGAGTTTATAACTCGTCTTGCCTGCCGCTGCGGTCAGCTCCGTTTTATCGCCACCCGCATTATTGCTGTAGCTGTACCATTTGATAGTGGCCGTCGTTTTCGCATCAATGCCTGCGGGACCATCATCAACATCCCCTTCGGTATCGCCGATATCCCATCCCAGCGTGATGGTATCCCCTGAGTAAAGGCGTTTATCCGTCTCGCTACCTGCAGGGCGGGTCCCTTTACCATCAGACGTCACTTTAATGTGATCCGCATCTTCCGAGTTAATCGTGGCATTCCCCCCTTCGCGATAGAGCCAGGGTATAGTCCCTTCGAATTCAGCGGTCGCTCCACTGGCGACCCAGGCGGCATCTTCCGCCATAGCGGCTGGTACGGCACAGTATCCAGCCAGCATCAACGCGAGCGCGACTTTTGTCAGGCCACGTTTCATATCAGGTTTCATAAACACTCTCCTTGATTAATATTCAGCGGTGGCCCGATCAGCCATGGCGCCGACCCTATTTCTTGCTGTAATTGACCTGCAAACCGTATCCCTGCACGCCATCGGTTACCTGGGCACTAAACTTTGCTGCCGCTTCCTTGTTGGTTGCCGGGATCTCTATATCGACGTTCGTGGTATTGGTTTGCGCACCGGTATTGCCATTTACGCTATGCCCCGTGAATTCCCACTGATAGTCATACTGTTTCATCTCATCGTCAGTGAGCTTCTCAGAAAGCTGGAACACGCCGTCTTTGTTAGCGTCGCGCCACAGCACAAAGCGATAGCGGCTATTGAGAGGCAACGGTTCTTTGTTGCCGATAAGATTGACGGGCTTAGCTGCACCAACGCGGTAGATAAAAGCATTCAGCCCGCCGATGTCAGAACCCAGGAACGTTACGTCAACATAGTTACTGTCATCATAAGGGGCGGCTTTCGCTTTCCAGCGGAAGGTGCCGGGCAACGTACTGGAGAGCGTAACGGTCCCCTTTTCTTTATCTTGTTTGGCGATAAAAACGCACGGCACCTCGGTGGTGCAGGGTTTATTTGTCAGCGTCACTTTTTTATCATTGGCGTCAAACAGCTGCGGGCTGAGATTATCCTGCGGCAAGACATTACCGTTACGGTCAGTGTTGTCGCCAAAACTATCGGTAACGTCGAGATCCATGACGACACCATCTACACCATCCGCTTGCGCGCTGGCTTCGTGGCTGTGATTGTTCTCATCCGGTACATTGGCGATGTTGTTAACAATGAGCTCAATTTTACGGTCCTGCTGAACGGTAATTTCCACCACGCCGGAGTTCTGCCGATTGCCCTTTTCATCTTCCAGCGACAGGCGTACCCGCCAGGTATTGAGTTTTTCCTGGTCGGCTTTATCAGAGCTGTACTGCCAGGCAGGCAGCACCAGATTCCAGTGATTGTTGTTCCCTTCGGTAAGCGTATTTTCTTTGATAACCGGCATCACCAGCGTACGTGCAGCATTGTTTTTCGCCTGCCAGGAGGCAGCAACGATTTTGTAGTGATGATTAATGAGCGCGTTAATGGTCCACTTACATTTTTCCAGCCCGATGGCTGCTTCTGGCGTATCTTTAATCACGCACTCGGGATGTTCATTCGTCGCATCGGCTTTCAGCCACAAAGTGACATCGAGGGGATCTTTCTCTTTGTATTCCAGAACAATAAAGTTGTTACGTTCAACAAAGTCGTGACGGCTGCCCATGAGCGAGTGAGCCGCGCTCACTTTGTCAGGATCAAGCTGGTCTTTGAGCGGGACACCAAACTGGTAGTTCAGCGTTGCGTTAACAGAAAGATCGGTATTATCGCCAGTGCCGGCTTTGAAATCCGTTCCTACGGCAATGAGTGGTAGGGGCTGGTATTTCACACCCAGCGTGACGGCGAAGGGATCATTCTCCAGATTATCGGTGCCAAAAAGCGCGACTTCATCACCGTAATACTGTTCGAAAACGATTTTACCGCCAAGCTGCGGGTAAGCAGGTAGCCAGGCTTCGGCGCGAATATCCCAGCCGCGCGCCGGGCGCTCCTCATAAAAATCGAAATCTTCGGAGTCTTTCCAGTCAGAAAGCGGGTGATAATAGTTGCCAGAGAATTTTAAATAATCAGTCCACGCTTCGGCGCCTAAACCTAAACGGCGATGCCCACGGGTAAAGTCATAATCATAAAATATATTTCCACCCAATAACCATCTATCAAAATTATGTCTTACACCAAGCCCAATATTCCCGATCGTACGATCTTCTTTTCGTTGTGCAGAAAATTGGCTGAAATAAACAGTAGTTTGATTATCATACCAGGGAACAAAATAATCGATGGAACTGCCATCCAGATCGCCGCCCTGACCAAGAGAAAGATTCGTTCGGACCTTACCGTAGGGGGAGAGTGTATCCTCAATATAAGATTGTGTCGTAGAGGTAATTTGACTTTGCAGATAGCTTCTGGCCTGGGACTCCAGCGCCTCGGGTGTCAGGTTTTCAAACCCTTGCGTGGCAGAGTTAATGACGTAATCGGCACCACGCTCTTTTAGCGATTTACCCTTGTTAGTTTGCTCTTCCTGTTGTGCGGCCTGACTACCTAAATCAGGTAACGATTCTTTATGCTCAACATTTATCTCTGGAGCCGCAAAAGCAGCTCCAGAGATAAATGTTAGCATAATACAGCGTTTCCATCGCAGCATGCACATCCCCTGTGACATTAATAATGCTTAAAATTAGCTCTAATATTCTATTCCAGATTATTCAGAAAGGCACGCCAGGAAAACTAAATATAATCTTAAATTTATAACACAGTGATTTCGCTCACTTACATTTGCGTTTCAACAAATAAAATAGGATGCAATCATTTATATTATGAATACAAATGATTACACCATATATTTAAATAATATTAAGCAACAATAAATTCAACGCGCTTTTTGGATATTAAACCGTGCCCATGCTGGCAGAAATAATCTACTGCACCACAAGCTTTTAACACCTGTAATGGCTGATGGCAGTCAGGACAAAGCGCCTGAATGGTGAAATCTTTGGCACAAGTTGCACAGTGGGCAGTTTCACCGTTGCGTTCGAGAGGGTTATGGCAGGTTGGGCAGTTGAGTTCCATAAATACTCCTCGCCTGTTGTTCAGTTTCCCTCTCCGTTTGGAAAGGGAAACCAGATAAGTGATTACTTACTTTTCTTAATATGCTTCATCAAACGCTTACGCTTGCGCATCTGGGTCGGCGTCAGGGTGTTACGCTTGTTCGCATATGGGTTTTCCCCTTCTTTGAACTGAATACGAATCGGCGTACCCATCACGTCCAGAGACTTGCGGAAGTAATTCATCAAGTAGCGTTTGTACGAATCAGGCAGGTCTTTCACTTGGTTGCCGTGAATCACCACAATCGGCGGATTGTAACCACCGGCGTGGGCATATTTCAGCTTCACACGACGCCCGCGAACCAGCGGCGGCTGGTGATCTTCAACCGCCATGGTCATGATACGCGTCAGCATAGATGTCCCCACACGACGGGTGGAGCTGTCATACGCTTCACGTACTGACTCAAACAGGTTACCAACGCCGCTGCCGTATAATGCAGAGATAAAATGCACACGGGCGAAGTCGATAAAGCCCAGACGGAAGTCCAGCGTCTCTTTTACTTGCTCTTTCACTTCCTGGCTCAGGCCGTCCCACTTGTTCACTACAATGACAAGTGAGCGCCCACTATTGAGAATAAAGCCCAGCAGGGAGAGATCCTGATCGGAAATACCTTCGCGAGCATCAATCACCAACATCACCACGTTGGCATCTTCAATCGCCTGCAATGTTTTGATTACGGAGAATTTCTCTACCGCATCGGTGATTTTGCCGCGTTTACGTACGCCCGCAGTGTCAATGAGTACATACTCACGCCCATCGCGTTCCATTGGAATGTAGATACTGTCACGCG
>SKEU01001128.1_pt1 | contig 14083 bp, 16 predicted proteins | sample 4819571 | NCBI WGS metagenome assembly SKEU01 (sample SAMN11008801, study PRJNA524170) | human gut metagenome | biome: Human fecal sample; material: Feces; isolation source: fecal sample from pouch patient p8, p16 | host: Homo sapiens | place: Israel: Tel-Aviv | collected 2015-06-23
CTGGCCACCTGGCATTCCGTAACTACCGGTGTATACGAAGATAACAGTGAGGTTCTCACCTCTGTTAGCTGCAGACATTGGCTCAGCCAGTCCGATGGAAGCCAGGTCTCCATCTCCCTGATATGTGTATACCAGTGAGTCAGGGGATGATCTCTTGATTCCTGTAGCAACTGCGCAAGCTCTTCCGTGAGCAGCGATAGTCTCGTCGTGAGTTACATAGAACTGACCCAGTCCGCAGCATCCTACACCTTCAACACGAACCAGCTTGTCCAGTTTACCCAGATCCTCTGCAACCTCACCGATCAGCTTGTGTATTGTACTGTACATGCAGCCAGGGCAGAAGCCGGATACGGCACCAGGAATGATGCCCTTGGTTCTCTCATATACTTTCTTCATTACAGTACCTCCTTAATCAGTTCACGAGCAGCTGCCATAACCTGATCATTTGTCAGAAGCTGACCACCGGATCTCAGGCACTCTTTGATTGGAGCTCTTCCGTGAACAGCATGCTCAACATCGAACTTCATCTGTGCAGGGATGGACATCTCTACGTCCAGAATGCCCTTTACTCTGTTGAAGTCCAGGTTCTCGAATGTGCTGTAAGGGAATGGGTGAACTGTGATAGGTCTGATCATTCCGATCTTGTAACCTTCCTTACGCAGCTCTCTTACAACGACTCTGGAGATACGAGCGGAGATACCATAGCTGGCAACGATGATCTCTGCATCATCTGTCATGAACTCTTCAACTCTAACATCCTTGTCCCATGTCTTGTACAGCTTTGCAGCCTCGATGTTTACAGCTTCCTGACCTGTTCCTACAGATCCTGGTCTGCAGTAAGCCTGCTGTCCAAGAGGGTGACCAACGATAGCTCTGTGAGCGAACTTAGCTCTGTGCTCAGCCAGCTCTTCGTCTGTCTTCATAGGAGGCAGAACTACAGGCTCCATCATTGTACCTACTACACCGTCTGTCAGGACCAGAACAGGGTTCTCGTCTCTTTCAGCCAGGTCGAAGGCCTCATATACCATGTCCACGCACTCCTGAACTGAATCTGGAGCCAGGACGATCATCTCAAAACCACCGTTGCCGGAAGCCTTTGTAGCCTGGAAGTAGTCCTGCTGTGCAGGCTGGATAGCTCCGATTCCAGGGCCTCCTCTTACAACGTTTACATACACGATTGGAAGACGTGCTGATGCACTGTAGGAAACTCCCTCAGAATAAAGGGAAATACCTGTTGATGAAGATGAGCTCATTGCTCTGATTCCTGTAGATGCAGCACCGTAAAGCATGTTTACGGAAGCAACCTCGGACTCACCCTGTACGAATGTTCCGCCTACTTCAGGCATTCTTCTTGCAAAATACTCAGGAATCTCGTTCTGCGGTGTGATTGGGTAACCGGCGAAGAAACGACATCCCGCTCTAGTAGCTGCCTCAGCAATAGCCTCGCAGCCCTTCATAAATACACGATCACTCATTAGTGTTCTCCTCTCCTAAAGTTAATCTCTCCAAACTTCGATTGCCGAATCAGGACATATCTGAGCACACATTGCGCAACCGATGCAGTCATCAGGTCTTGCTGCAACTACGTAAGGATAGCCCTTAGAGTTTACATTCTCGCCAACCTCAAGTACGCTTTTCGGGCAGCTGACAACGCAGTACTGACACGATTTGCAGGACTCAATGGCGATTTCGACTTTACCTTTAGCCATCAACATTACCTCCTTAAAGAATAAAGTGTATTAACGGTCAACCCATGAATAAGTCATGTACAGATCTAACGGGAATACATCCTTGTCCGTCTTGTCCTTCACCTGGTCGTACAGTTCTCTGCGCACGCAGGCACTGCTCACCTTGGTGAAGTCCTTCAGGAGATCGTCAATTCTGTCAAGACCTTCCATGAATTCACTGGCTTCAGTTGTGTAACCCACGTTAGGGTTACCGAGAAGATAGATGCGGTCAAGCCTTACAGCCCTCAGTATCGTTCCCATGGTAAGATCCAGGGACTCGATGTTCTTGGTCCACGGTCTGTAAGGATTGATTATATATACAGGCACTGAATTAGTCCTCTTAAGGATATGAGCCACAGTTCCTGCGGCCCTTGCTGCCTGCTCTCCTCCTCCAATATCCATAATGGTGTAGTTGTCGCTCATCAGAGAAACCTCGATGCCTCCCACTCTGGTAGGTGCATCAAGATACTGTACCTGGTAGTGAATCTCCACACCCTTTTCTGCAAACTGCTCTTCCATGTCTCTGGAGCGGAACAGAGGCTTTGTCTGATCCATGTCGAATACATCTACCTTGGATCCGTCCCCATGTTCTGCCAGCCACGCAGCAACGTTCAGGACGATTTCCGTCTTTCCGCTGCCGGCCTCTCCGATGAACAGGAAATTCTTTTTCTCGTTCAATATGTCACTGAACTTCTTATCAGGTTCATAAAAAATATCGCTCATTGTTTTTCTCCTGCTAATATCCGGCTGCACTCTCTGGCTGTATCCTTTACCTTGGAAATCGTAGCATACAGCTCACGGAGCATCCTCTCCTTGTATCCGCTGACGCTTATACTGCATATGGCCGTCCCGTCCATGCTGAGAACCGGAACCGAGGTGCACACCAGACCTTCTGTTATCTCTTCCATATCAAAGGCGATACCTTCTGATTTCACCAGTGATATGTGCTTTCTGAATTCTTCTTTATCAGTTATTGTCTTTCTTGTGAGAGCCACGTAATTGATGGACTCGATCAGCTTGTCCGGATCTGTGGAAAAAGCTGTAAGCACCTTCCCTGACGCAGAACAGTTCAGGCTGATGGAATCCGCCACATTAGAGGTAAGAAAAAGTCCTCTTTTCGGATCCTTCCTCATTGCCGTAACGCTGTTTACCCGGTCACGGATGGAAACTGTAACACTGAGCCCTGTCCGCATACAAAGCCTGGCAATTGGTTCATCAATAACATTAACCAGCTGCTGTTTCAGGTTTGTACTTCTTCCCAGCAGATAGACTTTATCGGCCAGGTAATAACCCCCGTCCAGCTTGTCTCTGTAGACATAGCCGGTGCTCTCGAGAGAATTGAATATACGGCTGACAGCCGCCGTGGAATAACCTGTTTCCTGTGCAGCTGAGGTCAGGGTTATACGTCTCTGCAACTGAAAAAGGTCCAGAACAGTCAATGCTTTCTCAAGGGAATTGTTCTTTTCAGCCATTCTCAGATCCTCTTTCCCGTCACGTTCAGTATGGTCCTCCCGCGCCTTTCCTTCATTTTTTCTCTCATGTATAATATAGACTTGAACGAGGAATAAGTCAAAGATTTTTTCCGGAATCCGAAACACGTTTTCGTATTCCGGAATATTGAACATCATGCACGATGTTCAAAGCCATGCATCATTCTTGATTTACGGGACAAATATTTCCTTTCCTCATCATCTTTTTTTATGAAATTTTATTATTTTGACTCAATTGTATAAAAGGGCTATATGAGAAATAAGAAAAATTTTTCCATTTTAAGCATAACGACCCAGAAGCCTCACTCTACCGGAAGCGGCACCTATCTGACTGAGCTGGTCAAGGCCTTCCACAATTCCGGCTGTTCCCAGGCAGTGGTTGCAGGAGTGTATCACAGCGACCGGGTTAATTTTCCCGAAGGCACAGAATTCTATCCAGTGTATTACACGGAGCCCGGAAAAGTTCCATCTGGAGAAGATATTTCTTTTCCTGTACTTGGAATGTCTGACATCATGCCCTATCCCTCAACCAGGTACTCAGAACTGGATGAGAAAATGACCTCAGAATTGGAAAGCCGCTTCATTCCAGTTATTCAAGAAGCAGTTTCCCAGCTGGATCCTGACATCATCCTGTGCCACCATCTCTATCTTCTCACAGCAATGGTCCGCCGCGCCTTTCCGGACAGGCAGGTCTGGGGTCTCAGCCACGGATCTGATCTCCGCCAGATCAGGAACTGCAGCTTCCGCCGCGAATGGATAAAATCAGCAATTTGTGATCTCAACCGGATTCTCGTTCTACAGTCAGCCCAGGGCCAGGTTCTGCTGGACTATTACGGAGCCTCTGAGGAAAAAATCACCGTCGTGGGAAGCGGCTACAACCCGGAGATTTTCAACTGCCAACCATCTGGTGAGGACTGTCATATGACGAAATCCCCGGTTCCTGATCCAGTGAGAATAATCTATGCCGGAAAGCTAAGCAGAGAGAAAGGTCTCCTTCCTCTATTACAGTGCCTGAATGACCTGTCTGAAGACCAGGACCTGCCATCCTTTTCCCTCAGCCTGGCAGGTGGCTGCAAAGATCCGCTTATTGCAGAGCGTCTTGGGAGAGACAGCTGTCCTTCCCTGAAGCCCGGAATCCTGCAGACAGAACCTTACCAGATAAATTATCTGGGAGTGCTGAGCCATCAGGAACTGGCAGAGGCATTCAGAAATTCCCACATTTTCGTCCTGCCATCTTACTATGAAGGCATTCCCCTTGTTCTCACAGAGGCAATGGCCTGCGGTCTGGTTCCCGTCTCTTCAGACCTCCCCGGCCTCCGAGACTGGCTGGACCATTCAGTACCAGATCATCAGGTGATTTTCGTAAATCTCCCTTACATGGTCTCTCCAGGAGTTCCTGTGAGCAGTCAGCTTTGCCATTACACCAGTGCACTGGCTCAGGGTATCCGCAAGGCTGTTATGAATGTGGAAAAAAACTATTCTCTTGGATACCGTCCTGTTCCGAATACCGGAAGGGTAACGTGGCAAGGAGTTGCAGACAGAATCCTTTCCCTTGCCCATTCATCTGTCACCTCTGAAACAGATGAAGAAAATTGAAGATTTCATCAGAAAACTCACACCATAAGGGCTGGCTTTAATGGTATATTTTTAATAAGTCCCGGAAGTTTATTCCTGCCGTGAAACAGCAGGGAGACTCCGGATCTGCAAACAAAGAAAAAGAGGTCTAAGCATATGAAGACAATTGACATAAAAGAAGGCGCAAGGCTGCTGCACACAAGATCAAAAGCCTTTAGAGACAGGTATTTCAAGGCTTATGGCTCCATGGCCATCAGGATCAGCGACAGCTCCTACATGATGACCCGTCACACCCTTCCCCTTTCAGGCATCAGGGAAAACGATGTCAACCTGTATGACATAAACAGCGGCGAAATCGGTGCAATATTCAGAGCCATGGATAATGTAAACGCCATTGTGGTTGCATGTACAGAAGCTTCAGTAAAATTTTCATCAAAGGCAGATATTATGCGGCCGGCCCTTGACGACCTGGCCCAGATCATCGGTCCGGATGTAAGAATATCCGAAAGTGATCAGGTCAAAGACCTTGCCAAAGCACTGAAAGACAGAAACGGCTGCTTTATCAGAAACAAAGGTATTTTTTCTATAGGCGCCGATCTGGACGAAGCCGTAGCCGGAGCTCTTATTCTGGAGAAATGCGCCGAAGGGGAAATTCTCTCCTCCAAGGTAGGGGGACTGAAGTATCTTACCCCGGAGAATGCGCAGAAAATGAGAAATTTTTACATCCAGAAATACAGGAGCACCAACCTCACCAACAATCACGTTCCCTTCGTAAACATAAGCGGCGAAGAATTTGACGTGAGAAACAAGATAATTGAGTGCGGCAAGGAACTGTGCCACAAGGATCTTGTCCAGGGAAGCTGGGGGAATATTTCCGTAAGGCTGAACAGCCAGGAGATGCTCATCACCCCATCAGGCATGGACTATTTTGAAATAAGAACTGAAGACATTGTAAAAGTAAATATAAGCATCCTCGAGTACAGCTCTGACAGCCGCCGGCCATCCAGCGAAGTAAGGCTCCACGCCGATATTTACAAGAGCCACCCTGGATGCAACGCCATTATTCATACCCACTCTAACGGATGCAGCGTTTTTGCTGCGGCCCGGGCAGGATTCAGAATCGACAATCCGCTGATTCACAGCATCATCGGTGACATGATTGCTACCAGGCCGGAGCTTCCGGGAACCAGAGAACTGAGCAAGGCCGTCAACGAAGGGCTGGTGGAAAACTCCGCATGCATAATTTCAAACCACGGTGCTATTTTCTGCGGACCTGAACTGGATATAGTGCTGAAGGTGGCAGACGCCATCGAATCAAAGGCCTGCAATCTCCTGGGGCTCAGTGCTTCTGACAAGCTGGCGCCATCCCTGGACGAGGAGAGCACCGGAGCGTGAGAAATCTTAAGGCAAAAATTGTAATGCCTGAGCAGGTGAATACAAAGAACCAAATATAACTAAACTAATGAGCAAAATGTAATTAGAACTAAAAGGAGGTCTCCCATGAGCTGGATCAGAAGAAGTGAAAATTTAACAACAAAAGACAGAATTGCCGTTCAGGACGGCCCTGGCCACATGATTGCCAGAAGTCTGATTGAATCTGACAGCGAGCTGAACCGCAAAGGCAGACTTCTTGCAAGGAATACCCTGGAAAAAGACTGTGGTGTAGGCTGGCACATCCACGAAGGTGATACAGAAATCTACATCATGCTTAAGGGCGAAGCGGAATACAACGACAATGGCACCGTTACCACCCTTCATCCCGGGGACGTTACTTTTACAGGCAATGGCGAAGGCCACTCAATCACCAACAGAAAAGATGAGCCTGTTGAATTCATAGCTTTGATTCTTTACGTGTAAGCTCCATCAGGCTCCCTTGGGCCCCGGGGATCTGTTTCCCGCAATTCTTACTATCTGCTTTGTATGCAAATTCTCTTTTACAAATTCCTCCTGGCGTTAAAGCCCGGACTGTCGATGTGACACATAAAACTGCTTTTATTTTTTTACTGGTAGGAAGGAGTTGATAAAATGATAGAATTTGATCACGTTTCCAAGTATTACGGCAAAAAGCAGGTCTTGAAGGATCTGAATTTCACCATTCCTGACGGAAAATTCGTCACAGTTATTGGTCCTTCCGGCTGCGGAAAAACCACCACTCTCAGGACAATAAACCGCCTGACCGATATTGACCAGGGTTCGGTACGCATCGATGGTGTGAACATCATGGACAGGGACAAGGTGGAACTTCGCCGCTCCATCGGCTATGTCATACAGCAAATCGGACTTTTTCCTAATATGACCGTTGCTGAGAACATCAGCGTCGTCCCCAGACTGCTGAAATACGACAAGGCCCGCTGCGAGAAGATTGTTGATGACATGCTGGCTATGGTCCACATGGAGGAGTTCCGGGACAAGTACCCATCTGAAATGTCCGGCGGACAGCAGCAGCGCATTGGCGTTCTCCGGGCCCTGGCCGCTTCACCGGAAATCATTCTGATGGACGAACCTTTTTCCGCCCTTGACCCTATGACCAGGTCATCTCTCCAGGAAGAATTCAAAAATCTACAGCAGAAGCTGAACAAGACTATCGTCTTTGTGACCCACGATATGGACGAAGCCCTGAAGCTGGCCGACACCATCATTTTCATGGTTGACGGAAAAGTTGTGCAGATTGCATCTCCAGAGGATATGCTGGACCATCCGGCCACCGATCTGGTCCGCTCTTTCCTGGGCAAACACATTCGTGACCAGGCCGCCCCTACCAAGGTAGAGGATTACATGCTCCGCAATGTACGGAAAATCACTCAGAACAGAGGTGTACACGAATGCGCTGAGATGATGGCCCGCTACAGTGTAGACACCCTGCTGGTTGAAGAAAGCCGGGGCGGAAAATACATGGGAATCGTCTCCATCGGAGATCTGCGTAAGTATGGCAGAACCCTGAAGACTATTGAGCCTATTGTCCGTGATACCCAGCGGACGGCCAGAGTCGGTGACGAGGCAAAAGAGAGTTTCGATTACCTGATAGACTCCGGCGCAGGCTATGTGGTAGTCCTGGACGAAAAAGACAGAATAGCCGGCATCGTCACCAAGACCAGCGTTGCCCGCAGTGTAGCTGAGAATCTGTGGGGTGATGAGCAATGAAAGAACTGATAAACACATATGGACTGGCGCTGCTGAAGGCACTGGGGATCCATACGGTGTATGTATTGGTTTCTGTTGCCATAGGCTTCGCCATCGGACTTCTGCTGGGAATACTGCTTTCCCGGAAGCCGGCCTGGTCTGTCATAGTCCTGCCGGTAGTATCAATTTTCCAGACCATTCCAGGTCTGGTGTTCATCGGTGTGCTCTTCATCTGGATAGGGATGAAACCTGCCACCGTAATAATAGCCCTTTCGATTTATGCCATGTTCCCGGTTATGAAAAACACCTACACCGGAATATTGGAAATAGATCCGAAGTACATCGACACAGCCAACGGATGTGGCATGACATCTTTCCAGAGGCTTTTCCAGGTGGAACTACCCCTGGCCATGCCTACAATCATTGCCGGTCTCCGCATGGCTACCGTATACACTGTATCCTGGGCCGTTCTTGCAGCTATGATCGGTCTCGGCGGTCTTGGTGACTTCATTTACCAGGGCACCTATACCAACAACAATCTGCTCATTCTGATCGGAGCAGTTCCTTCGGCCATTCTTGCCGTGGTACTCACCGGTCTGGTTGATTTCCTCCAGAAAAAAGTCACCCCTGAGGGGCTTAAGAAAGGAGGACGGTCATGAATGCACAAATCATTCTTGAGCATCTGTTCATGGTGCTGGTAGCCGGCTTCTTTTCCATTCTGATAGGTGTTCCCCTGGGAATCATCTCCTATCAGCGGCCGGGCCCTGGAAAAGTCATTTTGAAAATTGTGGATGTTCTCCAGACAATACCGGCCCTGGCATTGCTGGGAATCATCATGGTTTTTGCCGGAGCAGGAAAGATCACCGTAATAGTGGGCATAACTCTTTACTCCCTGCTCCCTATAGTGCAGAACACCTGCATCGGCTTGCAGCAGGTGGACCCTGGAGTTAAGGACGCTGCCCGGGGCATGGGCATGAGCCCTTCAGGAAGGCTTTTCAAGGTGGAACTGCCCCTGGCATTTCCTACCATGTTCACAGGCATCAGGATAGCCATAGTCAACGCCATTGGAACTGCAGTGTTTGCAGCCTATGTAGGTGGAGGTGGCATCGGAGGCGTTCTGAACCAGGCCATCAGGAACAAGGACATGAGCACCCTCATGAAGGGAACTGCCGCTCTGATGATAATAGCCGTCATCCTGGACCTGTCCATGGGATTTTTCGAAAAACACGTAAAGAAATCTCACGGAAACACCAGGCAGATGATGACTGCTGCCATCGTCCTGGGAGCAGCGGTGCTGATCATGATCCCTGTGGGCTTTATGGGGAATTCCAGCAGCAACCAGATTGTTCTGTACGACGGCAACTACAGCGAAACCCAGATAATGCACCGAATGGTCAAGTATCTGGTGGAAGATCAGACAGACTACGATGTAACCATCAAAGACCAGATGACACAGGTCAACAACTTCAAGTGCATGGTGGGCAATAATCCTTCTTGTGACATGATGATCAGCTACGACGGAACTGTTCTAACAACCTTTATGCACAAGGATACTTCGGATGTGCCATCAGGAACCACCATGTGGAAGTACGTGGACAATTATTCCAGGAAGCACTACGACTCCCAGCTAATCGGAAAGCTGGGCTTCGACAACACCTATGCTATTGCCGTAACCAGAGAAGTTGCTGACAAATACAATCTGAAAAAGGTCAGCGACCTGAAAAAGGTGGCTTCTCAGCTCACCTTCGGTGCTGAATCCGAGTTTTTCAGCCGTGAAGGCAGCATGAAGTACCAGCCATTCGTGGAATTCTACGGACTGCACTTCAAGAACACCGTATCTGTAGATACCAGCCTGAAATACAATGCCATTGAAAACGGCAGTTTCCAGGTCACAGAAGTCTACGCCACAGATGGTCTGAACAAAAAAGCAGGCCTGGTAACCCTGGAAGATGACAGGCACTTCTTCCCTGATTACTACGGAACCTTCTTCGTAAGGAACGACGCCCTGAGGCGATTCCCGAAATTGAAAAAAGTCCTCAGCCAGCTGAACGGACAGATCAGCAACGAGGACATGGTGAACATGACGTATCAGGTGGATGTGGAAGGAAAATCTGTGGATACAGTGGCAAGGAATTTCCTGATTAAAAAGGGTCTGATCAGCGGAGAGGCATGGACGTAATGCTGGAGTTTCGTGCTTAATATGGTCTTAATATGGTAATGAAAAAACGGCTGGCGGCTCCTGGATTAATAAGGAGCCGCAACCCCCTCAATACCCAGCCCCAATGTTTTCAATTTATGCTGCACAGTTAATGCTGCAGTTTAAGGGCTCTGCCGTTGAGCACTGCCTGCTCCAGTCCATCATCAGTGTTGTACACCAACTTCAAAGAAAAGAAATCTTCCCCATCTTCCAGCAGCTTAAGGAATATCCTGTCTCCTTCCCAGAGTTCAAGATCCATTATCTGATTCCGTGGCACCCATTCAAGAACTCCCTCATCACACTCTACCGGTTCGCCCTGGAATCCATCTGCTGTGTAAAGGTGCATGTACTCCACAGTGTCTTCGCCGTATACGAAGGTCACGATGCCCCGGAATTTGTAAGAAGTGAGGGTGTAGCCCGTCTCTTCCCTGACTTCCCGCAGCACACAGTCCTCAGGACTTTCCCCATGCTCAAAGTGGCCCCCTACTCCGATCCATTTGTCGTGGTTGATGTCGTTTTTCTTTACTGTTCTGTGCAGCATCAGGACTTCATCATCCCGGCTGATGTAGCACAGAGTGCTCATTTTTGTCATCTCATTCTCTCCTTATCCTGAAGCCTCACAGTTACAGGCCGTACATCTGGTTCAGCAGGCGAATCCCTGTTCCCGTCCGGAAAACCTTCTCACGAAAATTCAGGATTCCATCCAGGCTCACCTCCGATTCACCGGCATTTACCAGGAAGTCCGCTTCCAGCATTATCTGGTAGTCCAGCCCCTGAGCCCCGGAAAAACTATGGTGATGAGCCACAATATAACAGATTCGTTCCAGCTGCTCCTCCGGAAGATGAAATTCCTCATAAAACTGCCGGGTCAGCCCCTCTCCTTCCAGCTCCTGGTGCCTGCCATCAGCCTGGCCGTATTTTCTGCGGCACAGTGGACACGCAATGTCGTGGGCCACGGCAGCCAGCTCCAGAGTCTCCTGTGTAACTGGATCCAGGCCTTCCAGGATTCCAATAGTTCTGGCGAAGCCCCACACCTTCATGAAGTGATTTACATCGTGGACCACCACCTGGCTCTCCCTCTCATAAAAAGTCACCATTTTACTTACGGCTTTTGCCACTTTATCAGACATTGTCTCTCCTTCATTTTTTCGTAATATTGCCGGCTTTCCGGCTAGTCAGTCATTGCCGTTTCCTTCGATTTATGGACAAATTTTTTCACAGCTCCCAGGCTGCGGCTGTCCGTGACAGGGCTACAGCTGAACATCATTGTCCGCCATGGATTTAATGTGATCCATAAATGCCTTCATGGCAGGAGACACCCATCGTGCGCTGTTTCTGTAAAATCTGATGAGCAGATCCAGTCCTATGTCTTCCTCTGCATCGATTACGGCAAAGGTGCCGTTGTTCACCCCTGTTCGTACCACATATTCAGGCAAGAACGTTACTCCTCCCCGCTGGGAAATGATGTTCATGACTGCAGTTGTGGAGCTGAATTCCGCCACCGGATCGATGAACAGGCCTTTTGACTGAAGGATCCGTTCAAAATCACGGCCGTAGTTTTCACCTCGGTCAGTGGTAACAAACGGATGGCTGATAATCTCTTTAAGAGGAACTTTTTTTCTGGATGCCAGCTCATCATCACTGCGGCAGATAAACACTGTTTTGCAGGAAAACTCACCGAAAACCTGATGGCGTACAAGTTCTGTGGATGCCTTAATTGACACTGCAAAATCTGCAGTGCCGTCGTCAAGATCTGCGTTGTACATCTCCGCATCATCCATGACCTTAACCCGAAAGCGAAGCTTTGGCCAATCATTGGAAATATCAGCGATAATCGCTGGAAGCAGGTTGTCTGAAATGGAAGTTCCTGTATCTATAACCAGCGTTCCCTCTGGCTCCAGATCCCCTGAACCGAAGTGCTCTGCTTCTTCAACTGCATTAATTAGAGACACGGCGTAGGGAATGAAATTCCTGCCTTCCTGAGTGAGGATAACCCCGTTTTTGAGGCGGTCAAAAAGCCTGACTCCCAGCTGGTTTTCCAGCTGCTTTATCTGAGCTGTTACCGATGCCTGCGAGTAACCCATAGCTTCTCCAGTCTTGGTAAAATTCTTAAGTTCCGCTGCCATCATGAAAGTTCTGACGTTGCGTATTTCCATTTTTTTGCCCTCTGATATATTCCCCTCTCCACTGTTCCATTGCTCCTGACCCCCTGCCATCCGGGTCTTTAGAGATAATTGTCACCTTAAGGTGCGAGACGAATCTAGTCAGCAATCAGAATTTCTGATGGCTTCGATTGAATCAATTAGTTTAACAAATCAATTATACCCTGTTATATTATAGTTGCAACAAGGAAAGAGGCCTCAAGGGCTACGGTAACTTCCGTATCCCATTACTCATAGATAATTTCCTTACAGATAGAGGCAATTTAAGAAAGGGAGGATTCGTCATGAGAAGTTTAAGAATGTCTATTGCATCTTTTGTACTGGGTATTGTTTCAGCTGTAATCGCTTGTGTATTCGATAATTCATCGGCTCTGTTTACGGGATTCATGATTGCTTCCCTTGTTCTCGGAGCAGTTTTCGTAGCAACTGTGGGCAGAGGATATGACGCAGAAGTCAGTGAAGAGCACCGTGAAACCGTATCGGGATCTTCAAAGGCTCACATGAACAAAGCTGCATAATCATTACAGCTTACCACCATTATTAACCAAGGTTCGAAAAGGAGATGTCGTTGCGGCATCTCCTTTTCAATTTCAGTTCAACTCTAATTCAATTCTGATTCAGTTCTGATCACCACAGATTCCATCCGGTAACTGCTTCAAAAAAAGCACAAAAAGAACTGACCCACTCCGGATCAGCTCTGACCAAACATATTAATAACTAAATAGTCCTGCCAATTATAAAGGCTTTGGCCAAAGCAACCTCTCTAGTACATGAAGAGGCTGCTGGTACCGAATTCTGTAAACAAGTGGAGAACCAGAAGCACTGCAATTCCTATGCCCCATACAGAAAAGACCCTTCTGAGCTGTTTCTCCACAGGCCTGCCTGACTTCGTCTCGCTTATTACAAAATAAAACAGTACCACAACAATTGCCACATAAATGCTAACAGCATATGAAACGAATGGCAGAATGCGACTTTCAAAAAATGCCATCAGCTCCGAGCCCATAACTGAATCTTCCTTTCTGACTTTAAAGCAAACATCACCTCGGCAGTAACTCTTTGTTCTCGCCGGATGTATATTCTATCATAATTGCCAGGGATTGAAAGCCTAAAATTATATTAAGATTCCACGGACCACCCAGTTATTTTCCTCTGTTGCCGGAATAGTGATTCTCCTTCGTCAGATGGTGACGTATTGCATTGAACACCTGCTCATGGTTGCCGCTCTTCACTTTCTCGAGAAGATCCTGATGTTCATGGTAGTTCTGAATATAAGACTCTTTCTCGTCCTGATAAAGGTAGAAAGTGGAAAGCGCCAGGAGATAGAACCTGGATTCCAGCATGGATGAAAGCATATCGTTGTGGCAGGCGTCAACAAAAGCCTTGTCAAACTCAATGGTTTTCTGAACATACTCAAAAGTAAGTTCTCCCGTAAATTGCTGTGACTGAATGTCCAGTCTTTCCTTAAGGAGTTCTGCCAGCTCCACCTCTCTTCCGCTGATGCAGCAAAACTCATAACATCCGTTCATAAATGCGATCAGTGTTTCGTTCAGCTCCTGGACCAGCTTGTCATCAAAGGTCACCACGTGAAAACCTGAATTAGGATGACTGACAACAAGTCCCTCATTCTCAAGCTTGGAAATTGCCTCTCGTATAGGGCTGTTGCTTATTCCCAGGTCTCTGGACAGATCGGCAACACTGAGATGGGATCCCAGGGGCAGCTCCCTGGTCACTATCTGGTTTCTGATCAGCTTGTATGCCTGGTCTCTTAGGGTATCGGGTTTAACAATCATAGTATGTCTTCTCCTGAAA
>SKEU01001132.1_pt1 | contig 14012 bp, 10 predicted proteins | sample 4819571 | NCBI WGS metagenome assembly SKEU01 (sample SAMN11008801, study PRJNA524170) | human gut metagenome | biome: Human fecal sample; material: Feces; isolation source: fecal sample from pouch patient p8, p16 | host: Homo sapiens | place: Israel: Tel-Aviv | collected 2015-06-23
GCCTATGATTTTTATTTATTGATTTCTTTCTAACAAAACTCGAAACAGCCTTCAATTCTTCAATATATTTATTTTCTAACAACAGCGGAGAATCAACAATCACTACTAGTCTCATATCATTGAATCTGCTTGGAATTCTCACCAACGATCCATTATATCTAAACAACGAATTGATTAGCACTTTTGGTATCAGAATCTCAACATCAGTCAGGCCTCTATCTTTTTCAATATATTCTTTTAGTAATTCATTATTGTTTTCAAATTGTTTTGATAAATGTAGTGGTACATATTCAAACGAGCGTACAACTTTACCACGTTTTTTAGATTTGACAAATGTAAAGTATGCCCCTGTAGCCTTGTTATATCCACCATATTTAGATATATCCGTTAGACGTTCATCGCTTGACTTAATTGGAACTTGTCCTTTCCCTTTCTTCATCAAAGTAAGGTCAAATAATTGTCCATCTACTTCTTTAACCATTCGACTGATTAATACAGTATTCCGGCGAATAACTTTTTTAACAGTTGCAATAGTACCAAGATTATTTTCACTTTGACCAATCCACGCAACTACTCCATTAGATTCAATTTTGTTAGCTTTTTGGAGTAATTTACGCAAATTGTATTCCTGATTTGCTTTGTTTTTAAGGAATCGATATGGACTGTTGGTAAATTTCGTATGATAAGCATTCCCTACTACAATGTTCAAATATGCATCATGCGCATGGTGACAATCGTTTAGTTCTCGTACTTTAAGAATTTCAAAATCTTGACGGAAATTAGAAACGTTTTTGGCTTTAGAATACACAATTTCACTTTCTGGGAACCAATTACTTAAAATTTCGGCAACTGCTTTTGTACTTTGACGGGTTTCAACTAATTGACGAGCGATAAACCCTGCTAATTCTTCATCACTAAATGGTGTTGAGCGGATTAATCTCTCATATTTCTCTTTTGTAATAAGTCCTTTACTTACCAAAGTATTCCATAATGTTTTCACTTTTTCATTATCGCGAATATTTTTATCAATTGGATAGTGATTTGATTTGTAAGCATTTAAACTTTTTTTAACTAATACAATATTATTGAAGCTATCATCCATCGTTTTTGATTGAGGATAAATATGGTCAATATCGTAATTACTATTAGCAGAAACTAAATTTTCAAAATCAATTGGTTCACCTGAATACATACATTTACCAAGTTGAGTAAAGTATAAGTATATTTTCTTACTTCTAAGTTGTTCTTCAGTTAATGAGTTTAATTTCTCAAATAAATGTTCATATTCTTTTGCTTTTTTATAAACTTCAGATAGTACTTGTTTGCGAGATTTGGTTTTCTTACTTTCTTGTTTTTCGCGAGCCATTTCGATAAATATTCGTTCCGGATCATGCTTCATTACTTGTTTAATATCCTTAATAACAAGTAATGTTTGCCAAATTTGACGTTTTACAGCAGGAGAAACATATAAATCATTAACAATTCGATATGAAATGGATTCTAAGTCCACTTTAGGATTTTCTTTTTCAATGGCTTCTACAAAATGATAAGGTTCTGCCAATAATTGCATTAAATTTGCTTGTGTTTCATACATGCACTGAATAATGGTACGTAATTCCCCAGTTTCTTGATCAACAGAAGTAATGCCAGATAAGAATCTTTCTGAAAGTCTACCCCAATCACGATAATTCAATGTAGCAATTCTATTTAACGATTTATCATCAATAAAAGGATACAGTGCAGCAAGGCGTTTTTTCAGAAGCTTTTTATCATCGCCAAACAAGGTAATATTTAAGATGATATTTTCCATTTGTGCTTCTGATAAATCTAAATGACCAAGCTTTTCTTTAAAGTCACGGTAGGCTGTTAAACTTGATTTTACATCATCAGCTAATCCTGACAACTCATCATCGTCTGTAATAATTCCCTCTTTCAGCAAATATTTTTTTATTTTTTTCAGCGTGACTTTACGATTTTTCTTAAAGACATTTTCATATATATCTTGTTTAATCTTCACATCAAGCGGGCGACCATCTAAACGCAGATTATTCAGTTCGCTTAAAACTAAATACTTACTATATAGAAGTGAATATTTTGGTAGGACATCTTCATTTACAAGATAAGTACATTTATTAGTCATACGGCGGATAAACTGTTCTGCACTAGCTTCTAAATCTACTTTATCCTCAAAATTCCAAGGATAAATTTTTCCTTCTTCTTTTCGAACCATCCAATTGGTGCATTTTCCATTTTTTACTACACCATTTAATGAACCTACATAGTATGGAATTCTAAACTTAAATGTCTTAATAATCTTATCACGGTTTTCCCTTAGCACAGGAATTCGATTTTCCAAATTATCAAAAATACGAGTTAATTCATTTAACTTCACTTGATAAGGAATAACACCATTATCTGAATTCACCTGTAATGGTAAATATTTATCCACTTCAATTAATGATTCAATTTCACTTAATTTAGTTAAAACAGCTTCATCTGAAACTTTCTTCTTAATTGGTTCAATTACTTGTTTTTTAACATAAGAATAAAAATCATTTCTCTTTGTGCGTTTGACTTCGAGCTCTTTTTTCTTGCCATTAATCTTTGTATGACCTATATACGCTGGATAATTATTCGCAACATTCGGACTAACAAAAACCTCTTGAAAAACTTTACGATCTAAATATTCTTTTACTAGAGACTTTAATTCGAGCAATTGTTCATGATGCATCTGATAACTATTAACTCTTGCTTCAGCTAAAGAACTGCTATCTCCTAAAATATCAGTCAGTGTCTTCCAATCATATAATCTCTTAGCAGCCTCAATAACAGCGAATCTATCTTCCAAAGCTTCTTGAATACCGTCAATTTTATCTTCCAAACTTGAAGATGCAAATTCTATTTTTGGAGTTTCAATTTCTTTCAAACTACTATCATCAAATAATTCTGCTAAATTGGTACTGCCACCAGAAATTAACGAGCAAAACGCTTTTTCAGCTTTTGTTTTAGCACCTAAAGTATTAACAAAAGCTTTTTACGTTCCCCACGACCTAAATCTCTATTATAAATATTTTTAATGTCTTCAACGTGGCTTTGTAACTTCAATTTCCAGCCATCTAAAAATGTTTCGAGAACATTATCTAGTTGTTCAAGTATGTCATTAATATCTTTAACATTATTAATATCTCCACTATGTAGGAAATTGCCACGATTTTTCATATAATAATGTAACGCCAAATAAACCAATCTAATATCAGGTGTATCTGAGGTAGTCATTAAATAGACAATTAGATGATTAATAGTAGGAAATTGTTTATAGTATTCCTTATCTGTATAATCTTTATCTACAAATAGCGCATATGGTAATTCTACTTGTTTTCCATCAAGAGTTCTTTTGTCTTCAACAACATATCTACTTTCTTTCATTCGATGGAAAAAACCTGGGTCAGTTTTCAAAACTTCTTCACCCAAAAGTTCTTGTAAAATTTGAATTCTTTGTTTGCGACGATCTTGCCGTCTACGATTTCCTCTAGTTATTCTTCTTTCTTTCGCAGTTTGAGCAACATCAAAAGTTCGCACACCCCATAAATCTTTACCTTTTCTTCTAACAAGATGATAGTTTTCATCTGTAACAGCCCAACCAACTGAGGCACTTCCCATATCTAACCCTAAATAATATTTGTTCATATTATCACTTCTCCTTTTAAAAAATATATAACAACTAATATCGTAAACCGTTTTCAATTCAATCAAATTATACCCTATATCTTTATTTTTTAAAACAATAATTATAGAAAAAGAGCAAAAAAAAAGCTCGCATAAAGCAAGCTAAAAATCTGCACAATGCAGTCCACAAATGTGGTATTTTCGATAAATCGTTATTTGAACTTATGATGTAAATTAATATAGTTCTTAACTGAATTTAGTGTACAACTTTATTAAAACGATGTCAATATATTTTTTGAATTTTCACTCGTATAATTTTCTAAATTTTTCTTTTTAATTAGGTTACGCATTTCTCTTTTTTATTACCAAATTTTGATTATTTGTTATAACGATTTTGTAGGGATTTTTTCCCTAGGAGATCTGGCTAGTTTGAGGCTACAATATCCGCCAGCACCGTTTGTATGATGCGAAGGGCCCAAAAATAATCAAATAAGCATATCTCACTCGAAAGGATTTGTTTTCTTTCGAGTTTTTTTATGCACCCAAGCACGCCTGACAGCATCTTCTATCCTCGCCTTCGTATACATTTCCATCTCTAGTCCCATCGGCAGCGACTTTATCTTATGGTATAATTATTTTGTAGTAACAATTTATGAAAAATATTGGAGGTTTTATTATGGGTATTATTAAAGCAGCAATTCAAAGTGCCACATCGACATTGGCAGATCAGTGGCTAGATATTATTGAGCCAGATACAATGGACAATACCACGCTGATGTGTAAAGGGGTATTAATGTCCAAAAATAAAAAACGTGGCAGCAACACGAAAGGCTCCGTCGATTATATTTCTGATGGTTCGATCATTCGTGTCTATCCAAATATGATGATGCTTTTGGTAGATGGCGGACAAATTATCGACTATACCGCGGAAGAAGGCTACTATAAAGTCGATAATTCCGCGGCACCATCGCTATTTAACGGCGATTTTGAAGGTGCACTAAATGAAAGCTTCGAGCGTTTCCGTTTTGGTGGAGTGACGCCAAGTAAGCAAGAAGTGTTCTTTATTAATTTACAAGAAATTCGCGGCATTCGTTTTGGTACGCAGCAACCGATCAACTATTTCGATAATTTTTACAATGCGGAATTATTCGTGCGCGCTCATGGTAGCTACTCCATCGCGATTACCGATCCGATTTTATTCTTCAAAAATGTCGTTCCTAAAGGGGTGACTCGCTTAACAATCGATGAAATTAACGAACAATTCTTAATGGAATTTGTCAGCGGTCTGCAAAGCTCAATCAATCAACTTTCGGCCCAAGGTGAACGCATTAGCTATCTAGCTTCTAAAACGGCGGAACTATCCAAAGTCATGAACCAAAACCTTGACGAACAATGGAAATCCCTACGCGGCATCGAAATTGTCTCCATCGCCCTAGCCAGCATTTCTTACACGGATGATTCACAACAACTCATCAATATGCGAAACAAAGGCGCGATGTTTAATGATCCGAATTTGCGTGAAAGCTTTATGCAAACCAGTATCGCTCAAGGTATTGCGGATGCGGGCAACAATCCAAACGGGGCGGCCAATGCTTTCTTTGGCATGAATATGGGGGCGAACTTAACTGGCGATTATTTATCCCAAGCTTCTCGCCAAAATCAAGCACAAGCCCAACAAGCTGCACAAAAGCAACAAACCGCAAACACCTCAGCAGCGCAAGAATCCAGTTGGCAATGTCCAAACTGTAACCAAGAAAATACCGGCAAATTCTGCAGCAACTGTGGCACGCCTAAACCAACGCCAACGACAAATACTGGCATGAAGGTGCGTTGTAGCAAATGTAAGAGCGTGATTGAAATTACCAACGCCATGCCTAAGTTCTGCCCAGAGTGTGGCCAACCCTTTTTAGCAGAAAGTCTCGATTAAGGAAGTGAAATTATGGAAGCTTTAACCCATCGCTGCCCAAATTGTGGCGGGGCCTTAACGTTTGAACCTAGCGACCAGCAATTTCATTGTCCCTACTGTTTGAGTGTCTTTACCGAAGAAGAAGTCACTACCTTCGAGCAAAAGCAAAAACAAGCCAAGGCCTTCGCACAAGATGATGTCAATACCCAATCGCAGACCACCACGCAACCAAATGAAATAACAGAAGATGCCTATGATTTATATAGCTGTCCAAGTTGTGGCGCCCAGATAGCCTGTGAAGCCACCACGGCCGCAACTGAATGCTATTTTTGCCATAGCCCGGTTATTTTAAGTGGTCGTTTATCCGGGGATTTGCTGCCGGATAAAATCCTGCCTTTTAAGATAACTAAAAAAGAAGCGCAAAAGCAATTTATCAACTGGGCGAGTCGTAAATTTTTCGTCCCACGTGCCTTTTTCAATGAGCAGCAAGTCGAAAAAATGACTGGTGTGTACTTTCCTTATTGGATTACTGAGGCCAAGGGAGAAGCGGAAATTAGCGGCAAATCAACGACCATTCGTGTTTGGCAAGTAGGCAATGTCGAATATACCGAAACCAAGCGATACCATGTCCATCGTAAAGGCAAGTTTCATTTTAAAAACCTTGTAAAAAATGCCCTAACGAAAAATGTGCAAAAGAAAATGGTCGAAGCGGTCCAACCTTTTCCACTTGAGACGATGCAAGACTTTCATTCGCAATATTTATCAGGCTTTTTAGCTGAAAAACGCGATATCGAATTTGACCAACTCAAAGCCAATGTCCGTCACGAAATGGGAAATTATGCCTTAGAAGCATTTGAAGATACGATTGCGGCTCAAACTAGTTTTCAGCCTGAAATCCAAGAAAGCAAGGTCCTCGCCATTGATAAACAATATGTGCTGTTGCCGATGTGGCTAGTTACCTATAAAAATCGCGCTTCATCCAATAAAGTGTACTATTACGCAATGAATGGCATCACCGGAAAAACAGCCGGAATCTTACCTTTAGATTCACTAAAATTAGGACTGGTTTCCGGAATCAGTGGTGTGATTGTGACTGCGCTATTATTGTTAGGGGGGTATTTCTTCTTATGAGTACGAACCTATCTATCAAAAAATGGACGCTTTGGCTAAGCATGATTTGCGGATTCATACTATTTTTCGCCGGAACCACTTCTCTTTATGCGCAAGAAAATACCTATGTCAAAGATGAAAACAATCATTTATCCGCAAGTCAGCTTGATAAATTAGCCAAAATTGCTGAAAAAATTAAGTCTGAAAATCAAGCCACGACTTTGCTAGTGATTACCGATACACCAACGGATGATGTCGAATATTCGGCCCAAGAGTATCTTTACAACACTGTGGGCAAAGATGGCAATGGCGCAATTTTTTACATTGATTTGGCCAACCGTAACTTTACTACGGTAACATCTGGGAATATGATTGATTTTCTAACGGATGCACGCTTGGAAGATATCAATGACAAAGTGACCGAATCGCTAAAAGACAATAACTTTGACCAGGCCGCAACTGATTATTTTGAAACGGTACTAGAAGATGTCAAAGCGGGGATTCCTCACCATCATTATCGCATCAATAAAGATACCGGAGAAATCACTTATATCAAGACGTTGACCCCGTTAGAAATTGGCATTGCGATAATCGGTGGAATCGCGACTTGCTTAGGGATTTTCTTCACGGTGAAAGGACGCTATCAACTACGCATTGGTGGACGTTATCATTATGACCGTCAAAATAATGGTATGATTGATTTAGAGATTAATGATACAGATTTAATTGGTAGTTTTGTCACTACCCGCGTCATTGAAACCCATGACAATGATGATCATGATTCTGGCGGCAGTACCTTTGGCTCAGGTTTTGGCGGCGGAAATTTTGGTGGTGGAGGCAGTCGTTCGTTTTAGACCTTGTAATTCAAAATTTTAGTACAAATCCATAAAAACAGCAGCATGATGTCGGCTGCTGTTTTTTTGTTTCCTCCCCTTGCCTTCTTCACAATCTTGGTTAATCTGTGTTCAGTAGCTAGACATTGTGAAATTCGCCCTCCCGCTTGAGAAAATCTCCTTTCATCCGATTTTCTCAGCGGTAGGTAAACACACGAATTTCTTCATGTCTACCCAAGCTACTTCACAACCTTGAAAGACGGTGTTCAGTGGGTAGCTCCTGTGCATCTAAGCCGGCCTGTTTAGGAAAATCTTAGCTTTCTCGGTATCAATCAACTAAATACTCGGAAAATTCACCCTCCTGCTTAAGAAAATCTCCTTTTATACGATTTTCTTAGCAGTAGGTAAGCACACGAATTTCTTCATGTCTATCCAAGCTACTTCACAACCTTTATTCAAAGTGCTATACTGTTAGTCATCTAGAGTTTTTGCGAGCTCTCTGCTGGTGAATAAAAGGTTGGTTAGGTTTAGGTTGCCTTTTATGAGCTAGTGAAATACAAAAAAATGGAGTGGTTGAAATGACAACAATTGATTGGAATAACCTTGGATTTAACTATATCAAGACTCCTTGGCGCTATCGTATGTATTGGAAAGATGGTCAATGGAGTAAAGGAGAATTGACCGAAGACAGTACGTTACAAATCAGTGAAGCATCAGCAGCTTTACACTACGGCCAACAATGTTTTGAAGGTTTGAAGGCTTATCGACGCAAAGATGGTAAGATTAATCTCTTCCGTGTCGATGAAAATGCTAAACGTCTAAATCGTAGTGCAACTCGCTTATTGATGCCAACAATCCCTGAAGAAACATTTATCGATGCCGTCAAACAAGTAGTCAAAGCCAATGAAGATTTTGTTCCCCCTTATGGCACAGGTGCTACTTTATACATCCGTCCACTACTCATCGGTGTCGGTGATAGTATCGGGGTCAGTCCTGCACCAGAATATATTTTCACGGTATTTTGTATGCCAGTCGGACCTTACTTCAAAGGTGGCTTGACCCCTACGAACTTCATCGTTTCTGAATATGACCGGGCTGCCCCTCAAGGAACGGGTGCTGCCAAAGTCGGTGGAAACTATGCCGCAAGTTTATTACCAGGTAAAGATGCCCACGATCGAAAATATTCAGACTGTATTTACCTTGATCCTGAAACCCATACAAAGATTGAAGAAGTCGGTTCTGCTAACTTTTTCGGAATTACAAAAGATAACAAATTTATCACACCTAAATCACCTTCTATCTTACCAAGTATCACCAAGTATTCCCTATTATACTTGGCAAAAGAACGCTTAGGATTAGAAGCAATTGAAGGGACAGTTAAAATTGATGAATTAGATCAATTTGCCGAAGCCGGTGCCTGTGGAACTGCCGCCGTTATCTCTCCAATCGGTGGTATCCAATACAAAGATAACTTCCATGTCTTTTATAGCGAAACCGAAGTCGGACCAGTGACTAAAGCCTTATATGATGAATTGACTGGCATCCAATTTGGAGATAAAGAAGCGCCTGAAGGATGGATTTTTGAAGTAGAATAATAGAAAAAGATTGGTTGTCACGCACAGCCAATCTTTTTTATAACAATTTTTTTACAAATAGCATCTAGGTCTAAAGTCTAGTTGACAAATCACATAAAAAATCAGTATAGTAGATTTAAGATTACAGAAAAGAGGTAGAAAAGAGTTTGATTCGCATAAATATGTTCTCTTCAGCGGAGAAAGTCAAAGGTCAAGGAGTGGCTAGTGCTTACCGCGAGTTGATTAATATGCTAGAAAAAAGATTTAGCGATACATTTATCATTCGTATCAACAATTATCAAACCTCTGATATTTCGCATTATCATACCATCGATCCGGTCTTTTATCTTTCCACCTTTTTAAAGAAAACTCGTGGCGTGCGTGTGGGCTATGTGCATTTTTTACCAGAAACATTAAAAGGTAGTATCAAATTATTCCGCCCAATCCAAGCAATCGTTAACTGGTATGTGACTTCTTTTTACAAGCGAATGGACCAATTAGTCGTCGTCAATCCTAGCTTTATCGATGATTTGGTGCGTTTTGGCTTAGAACGCGAAAAAATTACTTATATTCCTAACTTCGTATCTAGTCAAACCTTCTATCCACAAGAAGCAAAGACTAAGCAAAGTTTCCGCCAAGAGTTAGGCTACCAAGCAAATGATTTTATCGTGCTAGGGATTGGTCAGATTCAAGAGCGTAAAGGTGTCGATGATTTTATCCAGCTTGCTATCGATAACCCACATATTCAATTTATCTGGGTCGGTGGCTTCTCATTTGGGATGATTACCGATGGCTATAACAAGTACAAAAAAATCGTCAATGAACCACCTGCCAATCTGAAATTCACTGGCATTGTCGATCGTGATCAGATTAATGATTATTATAATTTGGCAGATTTGTTCTTACTTCCTTCTTTTAATGAGCTTTTCCCAATGAGTATTTTAGAAAGCTTCAACTGTCATTTGCCAGTCATGTTGCGCAAATTAGACCTATATGATGCCGTCATTGCGGATAAATATATTGAGACACGCGATGTGAATGAAATGCACGCCAAGCTAAACGACTATTATCAACATCGCGAAAAGTTACTACCTTACATTGAAAAATCCAAACAAGCGGCCCAATTTTATTCAGAAGACCATGTGGCGCAAATGTGGTACGAATACTATACCGGCCTCTTAGAAAATAAAGAAATCAACGAACTTCCACCTTTGTAAACAATACAATTTGGAAGTTTTTTTATACGCAAAAAACCACCCACCCTAAACTTAGGATGAGTGGACTGTACATGATCAATTATTTTTGATTGCTCGTATTTTCTTTTGCAGTTTCAACCTTTTTCGCTTCCCAATCTTTCAAAGCTTTATCATATTGTTTGGTTGTGACTGCATCGCCTTGTAATTTCAAGTTTTTATATTTTTGATTTGCTAGACCAACCCAGCTGAATTGACGAGTAAATGGCACTTCTTTAGATACACGAGGCGTTGCACCAAATGCTTGCACTGGAATTTGTAAAGCATTGGCAGCTAACCATGCTTCAGCGTCGGCATAAGCCTCATAACGTTTTTCGATTTGGTCATTGGCTGTGATGGCATCAGCTTTATCCAATAAGGCATCATATTCTGTTAAACCAATTTCTTTTACAACTGCTGCAGATGAATTATCTTTAGCAATTTCAGATGGTTCTAGCCCTAAGTTTTGCAATTGGGCACCTGTACGTGAATCATAAATATCTAGATAACTTGATGGATCTTGATAGTCAGGTCCCCAACCAGAAGCAGTCGAAATATCAAAGTCTTGTGCAGCTGCTGTGGTTGCTTGATAAGTAGCCGCATTATAAGCATCATCATTTAATAATATAATATCGATTACTACATTGTCGCTACCTAATGCACTTTCAACAGAGTGTTTCAATGATTTTGCTTGGTTCACTAACATTTCTGAAGTTTCTGCTTGTGGTAAGTCTAAATGAATTGGGAATTTCACCCCTTGCGCTTCTAATTCAGATTTCGCTTTAGCAAACAATGCTTTAGCTTTATCCACGTTATACCAACCTTCTTGACCATCAGCTAATTTCACATCGCCAAAAGTTTCAGGATCTAAGGCACGTAATTTTTCTTGAACCACTTCACCGTATGTCTTATCGCCTACCATTACGAATTCAGAAGGCGTTAAGATATTGCGGATACCTTTTTCAGAGCCAGATTTACCAACGTTTTGTGCTAAGTAGTCAGCTTTATTTAAGGCAAATTCCATCGCCAAACGGAAATTCTTATTCAAGATAGCTTTTTTCGTATCTGCTTTTTCTTGTTCTGTTTTCTTAGCTGTCGCATTGTATGATTGACGGTCTAAGTTAAAGGTTATATTATAAGTGGTTCCCATTGGTTGAGAGTAGAAGACATTATCGCCATATTTTGCTTCCACATCTTTATAGCCACCTGAGTTAGGGAAAACACGCGCCATTGAGTAGTTGCCTTGGTCAAATTCTTTAAATAATGAATCTGGGTTACTTCCATCATAGTAAGTGAATTTCACATTGTCGATATATACATGTTTTTTATCCCAGTAGCTATCATTTTTACGATATTCGATAACAGATTTAGCAGTGTTATTTGCTAAGATATAAGCACCATTATAAAGGATGCTATCAGCGCTAGGTTGACCGAAATCTTTGCCTTTTGATTTTAAGAATTCTTCATTAATTGGATACATAATGCCGTAAGTTAATTTAGAATTCCAAAATGTTTCAGGTTTCGATAAGGTATATTGTAAAGTGTAATCATCGACTGCTTTCACACCTACTGAAGCAAAGTCTTTGGTATTCCCTTTAATGTAGTCATCCAATCCTTTGATACTATCTTGAACGACATAAAGCATTTCAGATTTCACTTCAACCGCATGTTTTAAAGCAGTTACGAAGTCTTGTGCTCTCACTTCATCATAGTCGTTGCCTTCGCTGTCTACCCATTTCACACCTTTACGTAAATGGTAAGTGTAAGTTAAACCATCTTCACTCACTTCCCAAGATGTGGCTAAAGCTGGTTTTAAGTTCCCGTATTGGTCATTTTCAAACAAGCCATCCACAAAGTTGGTAAAGTGGTCTGAGTTGGTATTACGAGCAGAGAAAGTATAGTCTAAACTATTAATATCTGTGCTATACACATAGTTATAAGTCGAATCACTCTCCCCACTACTTGATTTTTTGTCGCCTGAACCACATGCAGCTAACAAAACAGTTGAGCTAAGCAAAAGTGCAGAAACAACTACTTTTTTCATTTTATTGTTCATCGCTTCGTTCCCCTTTCATATTCTCAATTACGCGATAAAGCATTTTCATCATTAAGATTACTTAAGAAAATTATAATTTTATGTTTTCTAAAAGTCAACAAAAATGAATAATATCTAGTTATTAAAAATCTTTAGAAAATTCAATATAATAATATTTTATGCGTTTTCTATATTCTCATTAAGTTATCATAATCATTTTAATTTTTAAGGTAAATTTGTTAGATAACTAGCACTCGTACAGATATCAGTACGCCTTTTATTCTCATAAACAGGATATTAATTATTAAAATTTAACTCATTATCTATTCTTTTATGGGTAGAAAATTCAGCGGTATTTTTCCTCAACTGTCAAAAAACATGATGCTTCAATTGCCTCCTCTTATGAAAGTAACAACTAAAATCATTTTAATCTTACAACTTGACCGAACGAATATTCTTGTATTATACTTCTCAGGTAGGAATTTGAAAGGAAAAGAAACATGTATCAAAAATTTACCATCCCGCACTCAACAACCATCAAGTGCTTCATCCTCGCCCATCGACAAGGCGGTGGCAAAAAAGCAATTATCCAACGTTGTCATGCTTATCTGTCACCCAAGATTCAGCAAAACACACGAGATTTGATTGCATTGCGGAATCAAAAACGACAAAGGGCGAATCAAGCACCGGTCAACGCCAAAGAAGCACACCAAATCGAACAAATTCTAAGTATCCAAACCTGCGATCAGATTCTATCTCTATACGAAGAAGCCGAAAATCTACAAGGCACGCTTGGTAAGCAAAAACTTTACCAACTCTTTGAAGAGCGCAGCCAATACCTAGAAAAAGTAGAGAAAGTATCGTAAAAAAACAGCCTATCCGAGCAGTATCGAGTAGGCTGTTGTTGGTTTATCCTTGCTTTTTGAAAAATTCCTGAAAGACCGGCCGTAATTTTTTGCGATAGTACGACCGATTTTGGCGCGAACCTTGATTTTTTGCCAAGAGACAATTTAAATATTTTTGATGTTTATCTGATAATTCTTCACAAAATTTATCCAAATAAAGATGAAAATCCGAATCATCCTCAAAACTCAAAGACTCAATAAAAGAAAATAATTGCTCATCCTCACAAGCATCTTCATGTAAGGTCTTCTCATGACGGATACAATCCAAAATCCGCCATTTCAAATGCTGATAGATGTACTGCAAAGGACAATTTAACTCAAAATCCTCCAATGAATCATATTCACAGGCCAGCTTCCATAAGGCGATGCAAACCTCTTGAAAGTAATCGTCATATTGATTATGCGTCGGATAAATATGCAGATTCCACAGCACTTTTCGCTCCAGAGATTCATATTTTCTGATGACATCACTTGCAAATGGTTTACTTAAACGGTTATTATTCATTTTCTCACTCCTTATTTTGCATCCATCCCCCATCTGGATAAGCCGGCATATCCGTTAGCGAAACTTCACAACATTTTACTTTCATCTATAATAACGTTTTCAAAAAGTAAAATGTCAAAAAATTCTGCAAACTTTTTTCAAATTTTTTTCTATTTGCTGTAACCAAGTCGCTTCAAAAAAAATATTTAACTTCACTTCTCACAATAGATTTTATACACTTTTCACATGCAAAATATAAGATTATTA
>SKEU01001032.1_pt1 | contig 13985 bp, 5 predicted proteins | sample 4819571 | NCBI WGS metagenome assembly SKEU01 (sample SAMN11008801, study PRJNA524170) | human gut metagenome | biome: Human fecal sample; material: Feces; isolation source: fecal sample from pouch patient p8, p16 | host: Homo sapiens | place: Israel: Tel-Aviv | collected 2015-06-23
ATTTCCCTGCGCACATCGACAACCAGTCCCTGTACATAGGCATCCCGCACATTTTTGCGCAGTGCAACCTTTTCCACCAGATCATAGTAAGCCTCCGGCTCCAGATATTTAAGAGAAAGATCTTCCAGTTCAATCTTGATCTTGCTGATACCAAGACGCTGCGCGATCGGGCAGTAAATCTCCTGTGTCTCACGGGCGATCCGCTGCTGTGCCTCCTTGGACTGGTATTTTAAGGTACGCATATTGTGCAGACGATCCGCCAGTTTGATCATAATGACACGGATATCTTTCGCCATCGCAAGAAACATCTTACGCAGATTCTCCGCCTGCATCTCCAACCGGTCTGCATTCTTGTCCTTCGGATTTTTAATATTATCCGTCAGATGCAGATGCTGCAGCTTGGTTACACCATCCACGAGAAGAAGGACTTCATCCCCGAATTCCTCCCGCATCTGTTCTTCGGTCATCACGGTATCTTCCAGCACATCATGCAACAGACCCGCAGCAATGGTTTCCTTGTCCAGTTCCAGCTCTGCCAGAATGATTGCCACACAGAGCGGATGGATAATATATGCCTCTCCGGATTTACGCACCTGTCCTTTGTGCGCCTCAAAAGCGACATGATATGCCTTTTCAATTAATGTGATATCCGTGGAGGGATGGTATTTCCGGATACTTGCAATCAGTTCGTCATACAAGTCCTCCGGCTTGGAAAATTCCTGAATTGGTTTAATGTTGTCGGAACCCGAATGATACTCGCGCTCAATTCGTTCCAGTTCTTCTGTAGACATCTGATAATGCTCCGGACCTCGTTCAATCTCCATTCGCTCTGTAACATAGATTGGTGATGAAAAATTGGTAATCAGATAGATATCTGCTCCGGCATCATATAATTTCAGAGCTTCTTCCTGTCCAATCACATTCATCGGCTCCTGAAATGCTCCAAAATCTTCATCTGCATAATCCAGATCCTGATCCCTTATCCGTTCCCACATCTGTGATTCCATGCCAAACAGCCCTTCATGTGCCTGTATCATTTCTTTACTTGCATACTCTCCCTTGCTGCCATCACTACCCAGGCAATAGATTTTAGAACCCATTCTGTGATAATCCAGGGCTGCTGCTTTTCTAAGCGGCACCATATCCTCTGCTGTATATCCATAATCCCGAAGTTCCAGCTTGCCTATGGTTGGATCTGGTAAGTCCTGAATATCCATTTGGGCATCATCCAGAAGTTCCTCTACTCTATCTTCATCTGACCGATTGACTGCATCTGCCAGATTTCTTACCAGCGTCCTTACTTTCTCTTCTTCGCCAACCAGATTTGCATATTCAAAAATCTGTTCTTTTACGTCCGCTGGAATTGCTATTCCCATGTGTTCTGCACGGTCTATTTGTTCCTGTGTATATTCCTGCATTTTCTGCGTTTCTATTCCTGTTATCATGTTTCTCGCCATATAAGTTCCTCCTGTATTCCCAAAAGTGGCATAACCGGCAGAACATTCTTTCTACCAAATTATGCCATCTTTCCTGTTTTCTTATTCCAGACCGAAGTCCCTTTTTCTATCTTCCCTGCCATTCTCGCTTTCCCGCTGGCTTTTTTCTTTATAAATCTGCAATTTCTCATGGATAGAACCACGTGCCGGTCGTTCTTCTTTCTCTTTCGATTCTGACTGCTCTGCTTCTGTGTCTTCCCGTTCATCCATATTAAGAAGGGCATTTAGTTCTGACAGTCGCTCCAGTTTCTGGTTCAGTTCCTCTTCTTTTGTGAATGGCTTTCCAACTTCCTCTTTGGCATTTGTAAGCTGCTCCTGTACCGTTTCCAATCGTTGCTCCGCTTCTGCCAGTTTCTCCGGATAGCTTTCCAGAAGATTATTGATACGGGTGATATTTCCCAGGGCATCTGCTCCCAGATGAACTTTCGATACCGATTCATGCTTCACAGACAGGATAAACTCCTTACTCCAGCTGTCGAACTGGATTCTCATGTTGAATCCCTGATAGTTTCCGATATCCATTGCTGCATCGACTGCTTTCATGTCCTTGCAGACTGCCAGTAGTGCCGCTCCTGCTTCTTTCTTTTCTGTAAATACTTTGCCGCTGATCTCCATGGAAAACTGTTCTGGATCTGTGATTTTATGCTCCTGATAATGGGCAATATCCGCTTTGTAGCTATCAATAGTCTCGGTCAATTTTGCAATCTGCTGTGGAAAATTTCTTGCAATATCATCTTCCAGACGGTACTGGTTATTCATGTGATTGGCTTTTAAAAGTTTCAGTTTTGCCACATCCACGTCCAGTGCCATCTTTTCTTTTACTGCCGGATTTCCAGTTGCCAGTGCCTTAACCTCTGCATAGGACAGTGCCGCTTCGTCCACATCTTCGCAGCTTCTGACCGGTGCTTTGCTCGTCATAATCTGGGAGATGAACTTCTGTTTATTTTCGATCAACTGCCACATGTAGCTGTCGAAGGTGGATTCTGTCACATACCGAAAGATATAAACCTTTTTATTGTGATTTCCCTGCCGGATGATACGTCCTTCCCTCTGCTCCAGATCAGACGGTTTCCAGCCAATATCCAGATGATGCAGAGCAATCAGACGATCCTGCACGTTGGTACCGGCACCCATCTTTGCTGTTGAACCAATCAAAAAACGAACCTGCCCAGATTTTACTTTTCCAAACAGCTCCGTCTTCTTTGCTTCGGTATTTGCATCATGAATGAATGCAATTTCTTTTTCCGGTACACCTTTCGCCATCAGCTTCTGTTTCAAGTCATCGTAAACATTGAAACTGCCATCGCCTTTCGGTGTGCTCAAGTCACAAAAAATGATCTGCGCCGATTTCTGTACAACTGTATCTTTCCAGATTTCATAGCTTTTTTCTGCACAGACCGACACTTTACTGCCCGGATCGTCTGGCAATAGTTCATTGACCAATCGCTGATCCAGTGCCAGTTTTCTTCCGTCATTGGTAATTTTCAGCATATTGTCTACACTAGCATCTACGCCACCGTTTCTTACCACTTCCGCACGCTCTCCTAGGCTTGCTACGATTTCTTTCTGCTGTTCTGTTGGTTTCAATACTACAGTTTCGTATTCCGCTTCCGGTACTGGAAGATTCAACTGATCCGAAGTCTTGATATCTGCAATCTCCTTGAACATATTCATCAGTTCCGGGATATTATAGAATCTGGCGAATCTGGATTTTGCTCGGTATCCGGTTCCTTCCGGTGCAAGTTCAATGCTGGTCACAACCTCTCCAAACGTGGATGCCCAGGAATCAAATAATCCCAAGCCCATATTCTGTAATTTGCTGTTCTGCAGATATCTCTGCATGACATAAAGTTCCGTCATGCTGTTGCTGATCGGTGTGCCCGTTGCAAAGGTAATGCCTTTTCCACCGGTAATCTCATCCAGATACTGACATTTATTAAACATATCTGCTGATTTCTGTGCTTCGTTCTGGGCAATTCCGGCTACATTTCTCATTTTTGTATAAAGGAACGCATTTTTATAACTGTGTGCCTCGTCTACATACAGATGATCCACTCCCAGTTCTTCAAAGGTAACTACATTATCCTTTTTCTCTTTCTGATTCAGCTTCTCCAGTCTTGTCATCAGCGTTTTTCTGGTCTTTTCAATCTGCTTTACCGTATAGCGGCCGCCATCCTGCTCATATCTTGCACTCTGGATTGCGATTTCCAGATCGTCAATCTGCTTCCGCAGCATGGCTTCCTGCCTCTCATCAGAGATTGGGATACGCTCAAACTGGGAATGACCGATGATAATCGCATCATAGTTTCCCATAGCGATTCTGGCACAGAACTTTTTCCGGTTCGCCGGTTCAAAATCTTTCTTGGTTGCCACCAGGATATTGGCTCCCGGATATAACTGCAGGAACTCGGCTCCCCACTGCTCTGTCAGATGGTTCGGCACGACAAATAGATTCTTTTGTGATAATCCCAGACGTTTGCTCTCCATTGCAGCCGCTACCATCTCGTAGGTCTTCCCAGCTCCTACTACATGAGCCAGAAGCACATTATCCCCGTAAAGCTGATGTGCGACAGCATTTTTCTGATGTGGGCGAAGTTCAATTTCCGGGTTCATTCCTGGGAAAGTCAGATGACTGCCATCGTATTCACGGGGACGGATACTGTTAAACCGTTCATTATAAACTCTTACCAGTCTTTCACGTCTCTGTTGATCTTTGAAAATCCAATCCTTAAATGCTGCTTTCATGGCATCCTGTTTCTGTGATGCCAGCATAGTTTCTTTTTTATTGAGGACACGAATCTCATCCCCATTTTCATTGACACTCTTATCATAGATACGAACATCTTTCAGATTCAGTGTATCTTCCAGAATCCGGTAAGCATTTGCCCTCTCGGTTCCATACGTTGCATAGGCAAACGCATTTCTTGGACTGTCTGCATTTTTCCCGGTAATCCGCCACTCACCATTCACCTCAGAATATTTTACCTGTATCTCCTTCTGTGCAAGATACCACGGAGTATGAAGCAGTTCCCTCATAAAGTCCTGATAATCCGATGGTTCAATCCAGGTTGCCCCAATCCTTACTTCGATTTCAGATGCTTCCAGTTCTCTTGGCTGAACTGCTTCCAATGCACGGACATTCGGTGTGAATTCCGGGTGATTCTCTGCAAAGGTTCTTGCTGTGTTTAACTTCTCCCTGACATTTCCAGATAAATACTCATCTCCACTCTCCCACTGGTCTGTCAGTGGGTTCTTAAATATAACTCCAACCAGTTCCTCCGTGATTTTTTCTTCTGTCTTTCCTGTCAGCTGTGCCATATAGGACAGATCCACCTTTGCTCTTTCATTCAATGATAATGCTAAGGCTTCTGTCGCAGTTTCCACACTGGTTACCGCCACTGCCTTTTTGATGGTTCGTTTCGTAAACATGTCTGCTTTTCGCTTCAATGTTCCATCTTCGTTCAGGTCTTCCAGAGAACACAACAGACAATAAGAAGCGTCATCAGAAAACGCCCGCTTGTTTGCATTACTTCCGATGACTCCATACTTTGCTGTGTAAGCATCATATACTTGATTCAATTTCTCCTGCTGTTTGTGAATTTCTTCATCTGTTACGGATTCTTCCATCTGCATGGCAATCAGTTCACGCACCGTGTCTCGGATCTCCACCATACCTTTTACACGTTCTGCAGTAGCGGCAGGCATCTTTACCTGATTCATCAGAGAGTTAACACGGTAATATACCTGATCATCTACAACCGCATAACTGTAATTACGAACATTCGGATCTGGGATACTCTCTGGTACATCATCCAGTTCTGCATCCACATCAACTGCAGGTGCCATATTTCCATGAATATTCCTGACAGCTTCTGCAAGCTGGACTTCAAGATCAGCACCTTCTATCGGCATACAGGTTGTTTCCATACCATACGGACCGGATACCTCTTTCATCTCACCCAGAATCATTTCCGGATGGTCTGCAAAATACTGATTGACCGTAATTCCATTGGCATCACTTCCAAGATTCACCCACTCCGGCATCTCTTTTGTCATGCTGTCACGCTTCTGGAAGAATAAAATATCTGCACTGACTTCCGTTCCTGCATTTGCTTTGAATGCTGTGTTCGGCAGGCGGATGGCTCCAAGGAGATCGGCACGTTCTGCCAGATACTTTCGGACTTCCGGTGATGCTTTATCCATGGTTCCTTTTGTTGTGATCAAAGCTGCCACACCACCCGGACGCAACTGGTCGATTGTCTTTGCCAGAAAATAATCGTGAATCATAAAATTATAGCGGTCATATTGCCTGTCATTCACTTTATAAGCTCCAAATGGCACATTTCCGATTGCCACATCGAAGAAATCATTCGGATAATCTGTCTTCTCAAAACCTTTAATCTGGATATTGGCATCTGGGTAAAGCAGTTTTGCAATTCTACCGCTGATACTGTCCAGTTCCACACCATAGAGTTTTGACTGGTTCAGCTTCTCAGGAAGCATTCCAAAGAAGTTACCAACACCCATGGATGGCTCCAGGATATTTCCTTTTGTAAATCCCAGATTTTCCAACGCCTGATACATACTTTCAATCACGATTGGCTGTGTGTAATGGGCATTTAAGGTAGAAGCTCTGGCTGCTGCATATTCTTCCGGTGTAAGGACTGTCTTTAATTCCAGATATTCCGTCTCCCATGCGGATTTTGTTTCATCGAAAGCATCAGCAAGACCTCCCCAGCCTACATATCGGGATAAAATCTCCTGTTCGTCTGGTGTGGCATTGCGGTTTTCTTCCTCGCATTTCTTTAAAAGCTGGATTGCCATGATATTAGCACGGAACTTTTCCTTTGGTGTTCCCTGTCCCAGTTCATCATCTGTGATATGGAAGTTTGTTGCTGGAATATCAGACTGTTCTGGTGTTATATCTTCCTTTTTTTCTGCATCTTCTACTGCTTCCGGTTGTGTCTCAACCTCCGACGGTTCCTGATTTTCCTCTCGTATTTCCTGCTGATCAGAGCCTTCCTGCTCCACTTCCAAAGCCTGCTGAGCTCCTTCCAGATCCGCCTGTCTCTGTGCTTCCTGCCGTTCTTCATACTTTTCCAGTTCTTCCGGTGATAAGAAATCATCGGTGCGAATCAGCTGACGGACACGTTCTGCAACCTTATTCCACTTTAATAGAACTTCTACATCTGGACTGCCAATCTTCCCTTTCGCAAGTTTTAATCCTTTCGCATCATGGGAAGCATCGGATTCATACGCTCCCGGTATCCCAGGTGCTGCTCCACCTGTACCATACTCATTTTTCAGAAACTCAGCTGCATCCTTTATATCGTGATGTTCCATGAAATACTCATAGATCCGATTCCGTCCTCCGGCAGTGATCCCGCCTCTTCTAAGGACTGCATCTATCTCATCCTGTGTGATAAAGGAAAGGGCCGGACGTTCGACCGTAAATTTCTGGTCTACCCAGGAACGCTCCCTCTGGAGATCCTGAAAACGCTGGAAATATTCCGGATTATGCTGAATCTCCCACCTGCGATAATCTTCTGGATTCTCATCCATATCTTTCTGCAGCCATTCAAAGCGATGGGCAATTGCATCTGCTTCCGCTGAATCTGTCCAAGCTTCCCGCACGACATCCTGCCAATCCGAATATGATTGCTGCTCCTCCCGGTTTCTGCTGGTATCCCGAAAATGGAGTGCAAGAAGATTGGTCATTTCTTCCTGCTCCTGTTCAATGGCGTTATTGGAAATCAGATTATCCACGTAACTTCTATCCTCATACATATCCCGGATTCTGTCCGCCGCTTCTTCCCACGTAACCATGCGATCAAAGTTTCTTCTGGCGGAATCTCCCCGTCGGATACGGATACCATCATTGTCATACCAGATACTGATTTTCTGTCCATCTATGGTAAATCCTTTTCCACCTGTTTCATATTCCTCCTTCAGGAAGTTCTGCATTTCTTCATTATCCAGACCTTCAATCAGTCTTGCCGTAATATGAAACAGTGTATTTTTCTGTCCACTTCCCGTGCGGAGAATATCATCTACTACTTCATCAGAAATAAGAAAAGCGGCTGGCTGTTCTAATGCAGCTACCGCTTTCCTTATTTCTCCTAACTGTTCCTCTTCTGTCGGGAACAGACTTAATTGTAAATAATCTCCTGAATTACCAGTTCCTCTGCCTGTGCTTTGATCTGGTTCATGTGTCTGGTCCATGCCATCCCGTCTGCCATTTTGTCCGGTGCCGGGTTTTTCTCCAGAAGTTCTGACATCAGGTTGTCTACTCTCTGCCTTGCCTGGCTGTCGATTTCCATCAGATGACTGTCCAGACGGTTCTGTAAGGTCAGAATGTTGAATCTGGCTACTTTGTGGTTTCTCAGATACTCTTTCCTCATCAATCCGTACTTCCCGATCGTTCCTCTCGTCTCCTCCAGACTGATATCCGGAATCTGGTACTCTCCATTCTGGCTGTAAGTGATCTCTCTCATGCTCTGTTTCCTCCTTATTTTCTCCTCTATCTTCTGTGTTCCTTGTTTTGCTTTCACGAATTAACGTGTTAAATTCATTATAAGCTACTTCTTTTTCTTTTGCAACCGTTTTCAGATCTTTTTCCAAGTCATTCAACACATATCGTCCAATCTGCATCAATACCGGTCTGCTGATCTCATTCACAGAACTTCCAAGGTGTCCAATAACCTTTAACTGGTTAAAATCTGTAATATGACGAAAATCCTCTGCATCAAGATATTCCTGCACATCCAGTCCGCATCGGTTCAGTAACACATACCAGACACTGTTTGTCATCAGTTCCCGGAACTCCACTTTCTGATTCTGTTCATCCAGATCTTCCAGAAAAGTGCCGGCTACATCCATTTGCAGTTCGTCGAAAGCATCCGGCAACCAGGCCTGCACACTTTCTTCTGCCGCCTGGTGAAGAACCTCTGCTAATCCTCCCTCTGTTGCTTCCAGTGCCAGCCGCTCCTGCAGATAATCTGCCACCAGTTGTTCTCCTTCTGGATTAAGATTCCATAACTGCGGATCTCTGCCCAGATTTTTTACCTTATAAGTATCCTGCACATCAAAAACATATCGGAGTTTCGTTTTTGGTCCGGATGTGTTATCTATCAGGGCAATTCCTTTAGAACCCTTTTTAATCCATCGGTACATCTTCTGGTTCCAGATTTCCATGGATGCCACGGCTGTTGCTCCCGGACGCTGTGCATAGATCAAGAGCTGTTCCGGAAAAGTGTACCGGTACAGCCTGGATGCAGTATTTAGAAACCGCATCCATTCCTGCGGATTGGCAGCAACATCCTTTGCCACTTCCTCCGTCAGAAGTTCCATTGCATATAATTTATTTGCCATCTGTTACTCCCTTTCTTCTTCCCACTTTTCTTCTACAACATCGGCAATCCGTTCCATTGCCCTTGTCATAGAAGGAAAATTACTACTGTTACTTGCTTTTCCAATCTGATCAATAAGAAATTCCGGCATATCTGCAAGTGCTCCGGCAATCATAGCCTTTACCCGGATATCCTCCAGCATAAGAAGCTCTTTTACACCAAATTCTTCACCAAATACATCCTGATATCTCCGTAAGTCATCCAAAAGATATTCCGGTTTTAAATCTCTATCCATTTCCTTTCTTTTATCATCACCATATAAACACCAGTCCATATTCTTTTCTCCTCCATCTTCATAAAATTAGGGACTGCTCACACAGTCCCCTCAAAATCATCGTTATTTCTCGTTATAATACTGAGGCAAGGTCTTTCGCCCTATTCTTTGGGATTGTATCTGTCCCTTTTGCTTTGATCTCCGCCTTGGCTTTCTCCAGTTTTCCATGGATTCCACCTTTTGCTTCTGTTCTCCCAGTTGCTTTTTCTGCTGCTTTTTCTTTCTCCAGACGTGCTTCCCTGCGTTCGGCATTTTCCATAACTGCTGTCTTTCCATCACAGAACTGAACCTTATCCGAAAGCTGTTCCTGCCTCTCTACCTGCGTCTCATTGACTTCCTGTACCATGGCATTTAATTCCGGTACTTCAAACATTCCGTTATCAGGAAGAATCAGCACCTCATGAATTGAAGAGGGAAGAACAAAATAATCACTTCCCAGGCATTCACCGATCTGCTTACGAATATCTTCCTGCAGTAACAGTGATGCACCATTCATTTTTTGTGCATTTGAAAGACAGAACATTGGATTTTCCATTGCTTCAACATTCAGTTTTTCATTCAAAAGATTTTCTGCTTCTTCACCAAAAATCATGGATTTTATCATTTCATTCATGTCCATCAAAACAACACCACGATTTCTGTCTGCCGCCACTGCATCTGCCTGGATTTGTTCTGCTGTCACACCCCATTCATTCATAAGATTGACAGTAACCGGAATACTACCAATTCCTCCCTCGTTTTCTTCCACATTCACTGCGTAATATGCTGCAAAATCTCCATGTTCGGTAACAACTTTATCAGCCAGGCGTTCTTCATTCCATTCCCGGTCACAGATTCTCACCTGTAATTTGTCCTTCATTTTTTCATAATCCAAAATATCCGGAAGACCCATATTGATAAATGCCGCTTTGTCCTGCACTTCAATACGCATATCTGCCACATCACCCACACAGGAATCCAGATTTTTTCCATTGACATATTCCATATAAAGAGAATCCAGATATACCATCGGCACAGCTCTTTGATCACCCTGTGGAATTGAAATGCCAGTCAACCTTAATCCATTATTTTTTGCAACTTCTTCAATACGGATTTCTCCATTCTGATATGAATCCGGCAAATAGTCTTTTACATTATCTTTGACATATTCATAAAATTCTTTTCTGTTCATCATACGCTTTTACCCCTTTCTGATCATGTGATGGTTCATTCTTTTCCTGCTGACCATCTGCTCGGCTTTTTTCTGATAAGCCATCATTCTTTTTAAAGTTCTCTCCTGGTTCTTTCTTGCTTCCTGTCTCTTTTCCATTGTTTTCATCATATTTTTCTGTCCCTTTCTGTGAATTTTTGTATTTTAAAGGGAGCCCTGATTCAGGGCCCCCTTTACTGAGGATTACTGTTTTCTGATTTTCTTTCTGCTGATATAAAGTCCTGCCATGCCTCCGGTAGAGATAAGCAGAAGCAGAATCGGCAGCCAGATATTTGTGTTATCTCCTGTCTTCGGTGCATCTGATACCTTCGTCTCTTCATGGGACTGCGGCACATCTGGTGTGCTTGGTGTTTCCGGAACTTCCGGTTTCTCATTTGTCAGATTGAAAGTAACTTCTACAACCGGCGTACTGTCGTCTGCGTAGGCAAATGTCACTTCATGCTTGGTCTGATCCAGTGTGTATCCATCCAGTGTTTTTGTCTCCACCAGATAATACTTGATTGCTGTATCATATTTGCCGTTCTTGAATGCGGCAATCTCATACAGCTTACTCTCGGCATGACCGGCAGCATCTGTTTTTAAGGTTTCCAGGACCTTTCCTTTGCTGTCACGGAATTCAAATTCTACTCCTTTCAGCGGTTCCCCAGATGATTTATCTGTCTTATTGAGAATGACTTTTCCCTTGGCAGTATCATCTTTCATAACCACTTTCTGGATTTCTCCAGTATCCTTCACCTCAAATGTCACATCCGATGTCAGAAGATATCCTTTTGGTGCCTGTTCCTCTCGTAAGGTGTATCTACCAATTGGCAGTTTTTCAATATAGTGTGCCTCCTCTGTGGAAGTCCAGCTCTCTACTACCTGATCGTCCTTATCAAGAATCGTTAGTTTTGCACCAGGAATCTCTGTATCTCCTGTGATATCTGTCTTGCTGATCTGAACCTTGGTCACATCATCTTTCATCTCATGCTTCTGAATCTCAGCTGTATTCTCAACCGTAAAGGTAATGCTCTCTGCAGTAACATATCCGTCTGCCGGTTTTGTTTCCGTCATGGTATACTCATTACCTACAACAAGTTCTTTGATCACATGAGATCCTTCTGTAGAAGTCCATTCATCCACAACATTTCCATCTGCATCCGTCACTTTCAGGTGTGCACCTGGAAGTTCTTTGCCTGTGGTCAGGTCTGTTTTTGTCAGTTCCACTGTGGTCGGCTGATTTTCAAACGTAAAATCATAGCTTACTTCTGCCTGATCTTCTCCGGCATATTCAAAGGTAAACTCCTGCACTTCTTCCGTTGTCACAAATCCGTCCGGTGCACTGTTCTCTTTTACATAATATTTTCCATCTACTGGAAGATCTGCCGCAAAAGTGATCTGTCCTTTCTCATCGGTTGCTTTCTGCTCGATGAGGGAATCTTTCTCAAGCAACACATCTCCGTTTACATTTTTGATATCTTCACTGGTATAAAGGCCGAAGACGCCGCCTGCAAGAACACGGTCTGTATCTTTTTCTTTCTTCAGAACAGTAACCTTTACTTTCTGACGGGTATTCTGCCATTTTTCATCATAAGTGATTACCGGTGTGTCCTGATCACGGTAGGAAAGATCAACATATCTCGGTTCTCCATCCAATACATAGCCATGGGCAGTTTTAACTTCTTTCACATAGTATTTGCCTGCCGGGAGATTATCCATCTGTGCAATACCATTGGAATCTGTAGTAATAGTTCCTACTTTTTCATCTGCTTTGTAATAATCTTTGCTGACACCATCTGCCGCTTTGATATCTTCCGCAGCAAATACATCGAAAGTCACATCTGTAAGGCTTCCGGTTACATATTCGAAGAGATGCTCCACAGTGCCTTTTACATTGTCCAGAAGTGTCACTTTATCCAAAAATTCTCCATTTTTGTTGATGATTAAAAGTCCTGTCGGCACTTCATCTTTCATCTCTACCTTCTGAATCTCTGCGGTATCTTCCAGTGTGAACTTCACATCCGTTGCTTTCAGATATCCATACGGTGCGATTTCTTCACGAAGGGTATATTCCTCCCCAACGGTCAGTCGTTTAATCACATGTGGCTGGTCTTTTACAGAAGTCCACTGATCTACGACATTCCCCTCTCTATCAAGAACGGTGAGTTTTGCTCCATCCAGTTCCACACCTGTTGTCACATCTGATTTTGTAATTTCAACCGTTGTCGGCTGATTCTTCTTCACTGTTTTCAGTTTTACTGTCTTCACGTCCTGTCCCTGATAAGAAGCATCCAGATTCAGAACTTCATCGGAAGAAACGAATCCTGCCGGTGCCTTTAACTCTTTTACATAATACTGTCCGAGTGGCAGATCCAGCGTACAGGAAGCAATTCCATCTTTATCAGAAGTCATTTCCTGTAACAGGGTATCAGCGTTGACAATGACTTTGCCTTCTGCTTTGATATCATCTTTGTTATAAATGCCAAAGACTGCACCTTCTACCGTTGCTCCGTTTTCTGCATCCTGTTTTTCTACCTGGATTGCAACTTTCTGTCTGTCATCACCAACAGTCACTTCCTGTTCGATCACAGGTGTATCCTGATCTGCATAGACAAATGCTACATCCGATCTGTCATGGTTCAGAACAAATCCTTCCGGTGCTGTTTTTTCTACCACATAGTAAGAACCAAGCGGCAGGTTATCTGCAACTGCTTTTCCGTCTTCCCCGGTCGTTACCGTTGTTACCAGAGCATCTTTTGCATAAATCAGCTGTCTGTTTCCATTTTCATCTTTCTGATAATCCGGTGTGTAGATATTTTCCGCTGCATAGACGTTAAACTCTGCACCTTTCAGATATTTTTCTTCATAAACAAAATCCTTTTTGAATCCACTCAGCATCTCACCTTTTTTATAGATCGTCAGCTTTCCTTTTACCGGATGATTCTCGTAATCAACTGTGATAATGGCATCGCCGCTTTCTGAATCCATCTGATAAGCAGTGTTTGCATCAACAGCAATCTCCATATAATTCTTGTTGATTGTGTACCCTTCCGGTGCGTTGACTTCCTCAATCCGGTAATGTCCGATTTTCAGGTTCTTTGGCATGATCAGATAACCCTGACTGTCTGTAAAATAGGACTTGTGTGTGGTTGTCACAGGATAAGTAGTTACCTGCTCCACGTATTTTTTGTTATCCAGGTCATATACCTTAAATTCTGTTCCTGCAATCAGGACGGATTTCTTTGTTTCATCGTCTTTTTTCACAATTTTCAATTTTGCCTTGAACTCTTTGTCCAGAAGCACACGCCAGATCTGTGGCTCATTCGGATGGTTCTCTGTGATATTCACTTCAAAATCATCGACTGGCTTGTAATTGTGTGGTGTTGTTGTTTCACGGACAATATAGCTTCCAAATGGTAATGGAATACTGCAGGCATAACCTTTTTCATCTGTAAAAATCTCAGTAGCTCCGTTTTCTCCACTCACTACTGGTTTAGCAGAATCAAAATCATAGCTTCCATCTGCTTTCTTTGTAAGGGAAGATTTCAGATAAACTGTAAATCCGGCTCCGGATAACAGATCTGCATCGGTCTTTCCATTGTTGGCTGCTTTGATAA
>SKEU01001140.1_pt1 | contig 13875 bp, 10 predicted proteins | sample 4819571 | NCBI WGS metagenome assembly SKEU01 (sample SAMN11008801, study PRJNA524170) | human gut metagenome | biome: Human fecal sample; material: Feces; isolation source: fecal sample from pouch patient p8, p16 | host: Homo sapiens | place: Israel: Tel-Aviv | collected 2015-06-23
CAGAAAACGAATTATATATGGGTATGGTAGAAGATGATGTAGACTATCTGGAACTGGCACTGACCTTTTATCTGTATCTGAATGATATGGATGGAGATTTCCTGGATGATAACGGATATTCAAGGGAGGAAGTTTTGGAAGGTATGAAAGATCTTGCTTCAGACTGGGGTGTTACAGGATTAGAGGCTTTTTGAGAGAAAGGAAAAAGCATAGCATATGCGCAGAGAACAGACACTGGAAGAGATTTCGGATGGTAAATTATATGATTCTAATGATATGGTAAAGGCAGACTGCCATGACTGTGAAGGCTGCTGTGACTGTTGTCAGGGAATGGGAGATTCTGTGCTCCTGGATCCATATGATGTATACAGATTGTCGGCAGGATTACAGAAATCAGCAGAGCAGCTTTTACAGGAATATCTGGAACTGGGAGTGACAGATGGAAATATCCTTCCGCATCTTCGGATGACAGGAGTGAAGGAACAGTGTATATTCCTTAACAGTGAAGGACGCTGTCACATCCACTCTATTCGGCCGGGATTCTGCAGATTATTCCCGCTGGGAAGATTCTACGAGAATGGCAGTTTTAAATATATTCTTCAGATTCACGAATGTCCTAAAACAAACCGCAGTAAGATCAAGGTAAAGAAGTGGGTGGACACACCGGATCTGAAAAAATATGAGAAATTTGTAAATGACTGGCATTATTTTCTGCTGGATGTGCAGGAAGTACTGTACAATGCTGAGGATCCAGATCTGATCAGAAATCTGAACCTCTTTGTGGTGAACAGATTCTATCTCAAACCATATGATCAAAATCAGGATTTCTACATACAGTTTTATGAGAGACTGAAAGAAGGAAAAGAATTGCTGGCATTGGCGTAGGAGAGACATATGAGTTATCAGAACGAATGGCTTCTTTTTGAGGCAGAAGATGAGTTTGATGAAATTAAGCACAGAGAACCGACAGAGGAATTATTGTTCTATCGTGCAGTTGCAAGTGGAGATATAAAAACTGTTAAGAAGAATTGTGAACGGCAGAGATTTACAGAGTGTGATGGTGTGGGAGTACTGTCAAAGAATGCGGTCACAAATATGAAATATCATTTTGTTATCACTACCGCAATGATAACCAGACTCTGTAAACAAAATGGAATGGAGATGGAACAGGCATTTCGCTTGAGTGATTTTTATATTCAAAAGCTGGATGGCATTCATACAGTAGAAGAGGTTCAGAGCCTTCATGATGAGATGGTGATGGATTATACTGAAAAAATGCGCAGATATTTCAGAGACAACACTTATTCTAAACATATCAACGCAAGTAAAGAATACATTTATTCTCATATCAAAGAACGAATTACAATAGAAGATCTTGCAGATTCACTTGGAGTATCTGCGAGCTATCTCTCCAGATTATTTAAAAAAGAAACAGGAATATCGGTCAGTGCCTATATCCGCAGACAGAAGATAGAAATGGCGAAAAATCTTTTGCAGTACAGTGATTATCCGATCATTGAGATTGCAAACCGTCTTTCCTTTTCTTCCCAGAGCCATTTCATCCAGCAGTTTAGGGAAGTTACGGGAATGACACCGGGCAAATACAGGGATGAACATTATATGATACACTGGGATATAGAAAAAGAACTTTGTGTCGCATCAGAGTCGGAACTGAAAAAAGAACAGGATTAATCAAAATATTAAGATAAGTAAAACAGGCGGCTAGCTTACAGGGAATATAAATTTTCTGTAAGTCGGCCGCTTATTTTCATCTGGTAATATCGGGAGATTAAAGAGTTAATATGACTTCGTTCTTATCCTGAAGAAGTTTTTCAGGAATATAATTATCTGCTAATTTCTGTCCGTTAAGAACCAGACTGCAGCAGCCAGATTCTTTTTCGTTTGGATTTTCTACAGAGATATGAAGCTGTTTTCCACGGAAAACTTTCTCAATCTCAAAGTGTTTCCAGCTTTTTGGCACAGAAGGAGACAGTCGAAGTCCTTCAAGATCAGGGCGAAGCCCGAGGATACCTTCCACACATCCTACCATTACAGTAGAAGCAGTTCCTGTCAGCCAGTGAACATGAGAGCGTCCAAAGTGTTTGCTTGCTTTTCCCTCTGTGAACTGACCATAGCAGTATGGCTCAAGACGACGGATTTCGGCACAGTCATTCTGCGCAGCAGGAGAATTTTCCATAAAATAGGTAAAAGCACGTTCTCCATGACCGCGGAGTGCTTCAGCAAGAATCAGCCAGCCCTGGGATTGGGAGAAAATACCGGAGTTTTCTTTGGTACCCTGATTATAGATAACTGCCAGTGCACCATCGAAAGCATGTGCATGGTAAGGAGGATCCATAAGGATTGCGCCATATTCCGTATTCAGACGTTCATATACATTATTTAGTGCTGCGTCTCCCTGTTCCGGGGTAGCAAGACCACTGATAACTGCCCAGCTCTGAGGATTCAGCCACATATTTGCTTCAGGAGCAGCAGCTTCACCGATTCTTTCTCCTGATTCTGTATAACCACGTACGAAGCGGTCGTTATCCCAGCACAGTTCCTGAACTTTTTCGCCAAATGCTTTCTGAGTTTCTTCAAGATACTGTACATATTCTGTATCTTTTTTATATTCGGCAAAGATTTTCAGGATTGTCATTGCATAATAGAACTGTAAAGCAACAAAAGAAGATTCTCCGTTTGCACCCAGACGGAGACAGTCATTCCAGTCTGCATAAAGTCCGGCGGGCATTCCGTGAGGTCCAAGGTGATCAAGGGAGAAGGCAACTGCACGTTTCAGATGCTCGTATACAGTAGCTTCTTCTTTGTTGGCAAAAGGAATCACTTCATCAAGAAAAGCAGTGTTTCCGGTTTCTGAAATATATTTATATACAGTTGGGAAAAGCCATAATGCATCATCTGCACGGTAAGCCGGATGGCCGGTTTCCTGTACATAAGAAGCATCATCCGGAGTATCTTCTTTTCCAGGTGTGTGAGTAAACTTGACAAGAGGGAGTCCGCCACCGTTATTTACCTGCGCAGACAGCATGAAACGAATCTTTTCCAGTGCCATTTCCGGTGCCAGATGGATGATTCCCTGAATATCCTGTACAGTATCTCTGTATCCGTATCCATTTCTGAGTCCACAGTAAATGAAGGAAGCTGCACGGGACCAGATGAAAGTCATAAAACAGTTGTATGCGTTCCAGGTATTAATCATAGTATCAAATTCCGGACTTGGAGTGCTGACTTTAAGATTATCAAGCTTACTGTTCCAGTCAGCTTTTAATGCTTCCAGTTCTTCTGCTACAGTTGGAGCCGGATTTTCGTAACATCTGATTACTTCAGCAGCTTCAGATGACGGTTTCATTCCAAGAAGAAAAGCAATTGTTCTGGTTTCACCTGCTTTAAGAGTTATTTTGCAGGAGAGAGCACCACAGGAGTTTTCATTATAGCTTGTCTTATCACCAAGATCACCACAGACAATACCTTCAGGGTTTCCATATCCATGGTAACTTCCGAGAAATTCATTTTTGTCCCCACAGTAAGAAGAAACCTCAGCACCTGCAAGTCCAAAGAAACGTTCTGTCACATTTTTCTCATCTACATTCTCATTTTCAGGAATTGCATCAAGATTTCCATGAATCTGCTGAGTAATTCTGTTTCCTTCGAACAGTGTACGAGAAATAAAAAGAGAGTACTGTAAATTAACCTGATCCTGTTCGTAATTGCTGTGGTTGGTAAACTCTGCATATCCGCTGAGAGTCAGGTTCCTTTCGTGATCAGAATGATTGGTCACAGATAATGCCCATACTTCATAACTTTTTCCAAGAGGAACATAGTAAAGGGCTTCTGAGTGAATATCGCTGTAGTCGGCAGAAATTTTTGTATAACCGATTCCGTGACGGCATTCGCTCTTATACTGAGCCAGATCTTTGCCTGCAGGCTGCCAGGATGCAGACCAGAAGTCTGATGATCTGTCATCGCGAATGTAAATGTAACGTCCCGGCTGGTCAAAGTTATTAAAAACATAGCGCAGGATACGTCCGTTTGCACCGGATTTTGCAAAACTGTAGCCCCCTGCATTATTGGAAATGATTGCACCGTACTCCGGGGAACCCAGATAGTTTACCCATGGTGCAGGTGTTGCCGGATTAGTAATCACGTATTCTCGGTTTTCATTGTCAAAATATCCGTATTTCATATAGTAAATCCTTTCTGTTAGAACAATATTTATAACTGCGCCTGTCGACTGCTTTTATGGAGGCTGAGCAGCTATTGTTTTCAGGCAAGTGTCACTGTAATTTCATGAAGATCAGAAGAGAGGTTGTTAATAAATTCTCTGGAGATCATAATATGGGAATCTTCTACGATTTCTATTGCTGTTTTGTCGCAGTCCGCAGCGGCGATATGATAAGAACCATAATCTTTTCTGTCTGTGTTTCGGTAGGTAACATGGAACTGTTTTCCTGCAAAAGTAACAGAGACAGAAGCAGTTCCTGCTTCATCGAACTGTTCTGCCAGAAGTTTTGGATGAACCAGAAGGTTTCCGAAAACTCCACGGACACCAAAGACCTCTGTGATCATGGTAAAAAGATACCAGCTTGCAGCACCTGTCAGATAATGATACATGCCACGTCCGTCTGAACGGAAATATTCAGGAATTCCCGGGTAAATATGGCTGGTATCAAAGTCGAGAGCTGTATCAGACAGAGAACGCAATGCTTTCCAGCCTTCTTTTGCAAAGCCTCTCTGATATAAGGCATTTGCATACATAACTGCCATATGAGAGAAAACAGCACCGTTTTCTTTTTCGCCATAAGCGAAACCGAACATACGTCCCATATCAAACTTCAGTTCCTGAAAATCTGTGTTCAGGCGGTAACCGCCAATTTCTTTTCTGTAAAGATAATGATCTGCGCTTTTTACGATTTTCCTGATCTGCGCATCAGTGGCAACATTTCCCATAATAGAGAAAACCTGGCCTGTGAGCATCATACGCACCTGTTCATGGTGGAAACCTTCCACTGCCTCTCCATGATTATCGTAATAGCTGTTATACCATCCTTCTTCGCTGTCTTTGCCATCAATCCATTCCTGTGAACGGATATGATCTGTCAGCCAGTTGGATTTCTGGATCAGGTTGGCAGCAAGTGTGGAGAGAGAGAAGTTTTTCTTTCTGCCGCTTAGGTTATGCCTGCAACTTTTGGCATATTCAGTAAGAATCTTTTTCTTTTCAGATACACTGTCAAACATATCTGTCTGGTCGTTCAGCAGGATTTCAATTTCCTCTGACAGCGGGATACTGGTTTCGCCTGCAGATTCCATAAGGCGTAATATGGAAGCAAGAGTATGGAGATTGCCCGCATAAGCACAGGTAAAGGCAACACTTTCACCATTTTCTGCTGCCATATCCAGGGCATCGTTCCAGTCAGCTCCGCGGAGACGGTAAATATTATGAACACCTACATCATAAAAAGCGGCAAGCTGCTGGATCAGAATGTGCTCCAGAACACTTCCGGTATATACCTGACCGTCTTCGGTGCGCTGTTTATTTCCATATGCGTCATTCCAGAGAGTATCAATTTCTGTGCCGCGCATGGTTTGTGCATCTTTAAAATAAGGAACCTGTTTCTTAAGGATCTCTATATCTCCGGTCTGATTAATATAAAGACTGGTCGTGATTAGCGGCCAGAGTGCATGATCCATCCATACACGTGCGATTCCGTTTCTGTCAGCGATAAAATTGCCGTCACCGTCTCCGATAATAGTAGCATTTGTACCATCAATACGTACGCCGCCATAATTCTTTTCAATCATGGCACCTACATTCTGAGGATTCATCAGCAGAAGAGAAAGACAATCCTGCCACAGATCACGCCATCCGCGTCCACCACGTCCGTAATCATGATGAGGAAGGAAAGAACAGCCAAATAAACGGCGCAGGAATGGCTGGAAACTTACCCATTTCATATAACTGTCAAAGTCAGGATCCTGTGTGTGGAAGTCAACGTTTACCTGTTTTTTCCAGTAAATTCTGGTTTCTTCCAGTGCATTTTTTACTTTATCGGAAGTATTGTATTTTTCAAAAATATTTTCAATTTCTTCTTTACTGTCGGCAATACCTGATAATAAAATAAAGTCTGTTTTTTCACCGGGAGCCAGTGTGAAAGATGAGAAACAGAAAGCACCCATTGCTTCCTTTCCTGCTGCCAGACTGTGTGCGGGAACTCCTTTATATCCTTCATATACTGTGCGTGGATGTGTATAGGTACCACCTTCTCCGATAAAATCTTCTACAGTCGGATAATAGGAAATCGGATTTTCTCCCTTTCCGGAACAGCCATTTACATAATAGATTTTATGATTTGGCTGATGTCCACGCTCGTCAAATGACATGGTGGGGCAGACGTTGATTCCATGTTCTGTTGTCTCGATACGATGGAGCATGGAAGTGACATTTCGATGATCACGAATGTTATCTGCACTTCTTCCGTAAACAGGAATTGCACCATATGCAGTAAATTTCTGTACAGTATCTGTCTGGTTTTCAATTGTCACATACATAATCTCCACATTATCACTTTTGGGGATAAAAGAAGTAACTGTGGAGATGAGCCCAAGTTCTCTGGAAGTCCTTTTCAAAGTCTGCCACATGAATCCGGCGGTTAGTTCACTGTCTTCCTGCCTGTCAGTAAAACGGTCGGCTTCTTGCTGAGCAGAGGAACCTGTTACTGAATAAGGAATGTGTCCTTCTTTTACGATCCAGAAATTTCTGGAAGAACGATTGTTATGAAGATTTTCGGAACTGACCGGTTCTAACAGGAAGGTATCCTGATCAATTTTGCTGTCACCTCCAAGCACTGGTGTGACGGAACTTTTCAGACCTGCTTCTGATGCAAGAGGAAAATAAAGATAACTGGTATTTTCCGGTCTGTTCACACAAAAGCTTCCATGATTATCAATAAACTTAATATGTTTCAACATTTTTCTCCTTCCATAAATATTGTATGGAAATTATATCGGAAATGAGATCTTTCGGAAATAAGAAACATGAAGTAAGTATCAGAATCATGACATAAAATAACACAATTTCAGAAAAATATATGAGCAGGTAATGAATCAGATTGCGAATATTCATCTGGCTGATTTATAGAAAAATGGTACTTTTTATACAAAAATACTAATAAAAAAACAGAAAGATTATGATTTTAGGAAAGATTTCCTTATTAAATAACAAAATCTGTCTGTATATAAAAAGAACACAATGAGGTCATGAATCTGACATTTTGGTGGAAATTATAATATACCCGAAAAGCAGCTTAAGCTATAATCTGATACATCAGGTGAGGCAAGAAACTCACAAAGAGAAAAAAAGAAAAAGGAGGGCTTTTTTAATGAAAAAGAAAGCATTAGCTGTTTTACTTACAGCATCCGTAATTGCAGGTACAATGGGCGGAACCGCTACAATCGTACATGCAGATGAAGAAGGAAAAGTAATCAATATTTATTCCTGGAATGATGAATTCCGTCAGCGTCTGGAAGCAGTATATCCTGAAGTAAAAGAAACATCCAAAGACGGAACAGTAACAACATTAAACGATGGAACAGAAATTCACTGGATCATAAATCCAAATCAGGATGGTGTTTATCAGCAGAAACTTGATGAAGCTCTTATGAATCAGGCTGATGCATCAGCAGATGATAAGGTAGATATCTTCTTATCAGAAACAGATTATGTATACAAATATACAGATGCAGCAGCGGATGTTGCAATGCCTCTGACAGATCTTGGAATTGATCCTGACAAAGATCTTGCAGATCAGTATGACTTTACAAAAACAACTGCATCTGATGCAGATGGAGTACAGAGAGGATCTACATGGCAGTGCTGCCCTGGACTTCTTGTATATCGTCGTGATATTGCCAAAGATGTGTTCGGAACCGACGATCCTGAAGAAGTAGGCAAGAAAATGAAAGACTGGGATACAGCAAAAGCTACAGCTGAAGAACTGAAAGCAAAAGGATATTACACATTTGCTTCTTATGCTGATACATTCAGACTGTATGGAAACAGCATTTCCCAGCCATGGGTAGAAGACGGTGCAACAACTGTTAACGTAGACCAGCAGGTAATGAACTGGATCAAAGATTCCAAAGAATGGCTGGATGCAGGATACCTGAACAAAACTGTAAAAGGTCAGTGGAATGATGACTGGAACAAAGCTATGGGATCTGAATCCAAAGTATTTGCATTCCTCTTCCCGGCATGGGGAATTGACTTTACATTGAAACCAAACTGGGATGGAGAAGACGGAGAATGGGCTGTTACAAATCCACCACAGGAATACAATTGGGGCGGTTCTTACATCCATGCAGCAACAGGAACAGATAATCCGGAACATGCAAAAGATATCATTCTTGCACTGACAGGAAATAAGGACAATTTATTAAAGATTTCCAAAGATTATTCTGACTTTACAAATACAAAGAGTGGTATGCAGGAAGTTGCAAAAGATGATACTTTCGCATCTGACTTCCTTGGCGGACAGAATCCATTTACATATTTCTCACCGGTTGCAGAGAACATCAAGATCGCACCACTTTCTGCTTATGACCAGGGCTGCGTAGAACTGATCCAGAACGCTTTCAGCGATTACTTCCAGGGTCAGGTAGACTATGACAAAGCAAAATCAAACTTTGAAACAGCAATCAAAGAACGTTATCCGGAAATCCAGGAAGTTAACTGGGCTGAATAATAAACGCTTTTGAATTGACAGTTAAAAAGTTTCAGGTGTAAATAACCTGTACAGATGCATTTGTATTTGCCAGACACGCATGAAAGAGATGTGTGTCTGGCACTAATATGTAAAGGAAGGAATGCTGAACTATGAAAAAAAAGAAAAGCATCAGCTATGCAAAATGGGGATACATCTTTATCCTTCCATTTTTTATAACTTTTTTAATTTTTTCTTTGATTCCGCTGGTAGATACTGTACGTTATAGTTTCTATGAATATTATCGTTCAGGAATTAAAGAAATCGGACCGAATTTTATTGGAATTGCAAACTATCTGAGTCTGTTGAAGTCAGATATGCTCAAATACAGTACTAATACACTGATTCTGTGGGTAATCGGATTTGTACCGCAGATCGTGATCGCACTGGTTCTGGCATGCTGGTTTACAGATGCGCGTCTGAAGATCCATGGACAGCAGTTTTTCAAGGTTGTTATTTATCTTCCTAACCTGATCATGGCTTCTGCATTTGCATTATTGTTCTTTACCATGTTCTCTACCAACGGACCGATTAACTCTATTCTGATGTCTCTGGGATGGGTTAAAAAACCGATAGATTTCCTGGGTTCTGTAATCGGAACCAGATCTCTGGTCGGATTTATGAACTTCCTGATGTGGTTTGGTAATACAACAATTATGCTGATGGCTGCTGTTATGGGTATCAGTATGGATATTTTTGAAGCATCTGAACTGGATGGCTGTAACAGTATCAAGAGATTTTTCTATATCACACTGCCGCTGATCCGTCCGATCCTTGCTTATACACTGATCACATCTATCATCGGTGGTCTTCAGATGTTCGATGTTCCTCAGATTCTTACAAATGGACAGGGAAATCCAGACCGTACATCTATGACTCTGATCATGTTCCTGAACAGCCACTTAAAGAGCAAGAACTATGGTATGGCAGGTGCACTGTCCGTATATCTGTTTATTGTCAGCGGTATTTTATGTATGATCGTATATAAGATGACAAATGACACAGACCCGGATGGTTCCAAGAAAGCTGCAAAGAAAAAAGCAAAAGAAGAAAGAAGGAGGAGATAAACTATGAAATCAAATACATCAGGTCGTGTGCGCAGTATTTTTGTTCATCTTGTGCTGATCTTTTTATCCTTCCTGTGTCTGTTTTTCTTTTACATTCTGATTGTAAATGCAACACGTTCCCATGCGGATCTGCAGAAAGGATTTTCAGCACTTCCCGGAAAATATTTTCTTGAGAATCTGAAGAATGTGGCAAATGACGGAAGTTTCCCGATGTTCCGCGGTATTCTTAACAGTGTTGTTGTATCTTCCTGCAGTGCTGCACTTTGTACATATTTTTCTTCTTTGACAGCTTATGGTCTATATGCTTATGATTTTAAAATGAAGAAAGCAGCTTTTACCTTTATTATGGCAATTCTTGTTATGCCTACACAGGTAACAGCAATGGGATTTTTACGACTGATCACAAAGATGGGAATGTATGACTCTTTACTTCCGCTGATCATTCCATCCATTGCATCTCCGGCAGTCTTTTACTTTATGTACAGTTACCTTCAGTCTTCCCTTCCTTTATCCCTTGTGGAAGCGGCAAGAATTGATGGCTCCGGAGAATTCAGAACCTTTAACAGTATTGTACTTCCGATCATGAAACCGGCAGTAGCAGTACAGGCAATCTTTACTTTCGTAGGATCCTGGAACAATTACTTCGTTCCTGCCCTGATCATTCAGTCAAAGAGCAAAATGACAGTGCCGATCCTGATTGCAACTCTGCGTGGTGCTGATTATATGAACTTTGATATGGGTAAAATTTACATGATGATCACTGTTGCGATCGTGCCAATCATTATTGTATATCTGCTTTTATCCAAATACATTATTGCAGGTGTAACACTTGGTGGTGTAAAAGAATAATGAGAATTAAGAACCCCCATAGAGAGAATGCTATGGAGGTTCTTTTCATGAGAATTATAATATTAAAAACAGGAGTATAATTATATGAAGAAATGGATTTACAGTGGAACTAGAGAAGAACAGCCGTCAGAGAGAGAACTGATGCATGGAAAGCTTGCCAGAAAAGCGGCGTCAGAAGGCATTGTTCTGCTGAAAAATGAAGGAATCCTTCCATTAAAGAAAGATACAGCTGCTGCACTTCTTGGGTATGGAGCAGAGAAAACCGTAAAGGGTGGAATTGGTTCTGGAGATGTTAACAACAGAAAGAATATTTCTATTTATCAGGGACTGAAAGAAGCAGGAGTAAAAATTGTAAGCGAAGACTGGATCAGCGATTATCACAATCGCTATGAGCAGGCGAGAGAGGCGTGGAAAGAAAAAGTTCTGGAAGAAGCTAAGAAAGTAGATAATCCTTTTGATGCCTATGCAGAGAATCCTTTTGCAATGCCGCTGGGACGTAAGGTGGTAGAGGAAGATATCTGTGAAGCAGATGTGGTGATTTATGTGATCAGTCGTATTTCAGGAGAAGGAAAAGACCGCCGCAAAGTAAAGGGAGATTACTATTTAAGCGAGAGAGAAGAGGAAGATTTACGTTATCTTGCAGAAATGAACAAACCTGTGATCCTTATTCTTAATGCAGGTGGTCCTGTGGAGCTGACAGATATTCTGGAACAGACAGACAATATAAAAGGAATCTTAAATATTTCTCAGCTTGGTCAGGAAGGGGGAGATGCACTGGCTGATGTACTTCTGGGAAAAGAAGTGCCGAGCGGTAAACTGACAACAACCTGGGCAAGGCGATACGAGGATTATCCGGCTTCAGAAGAGTATGGGTATCTGAATGGCAATCTGGAAAAGGAAAAATACAAAGAAGGTATTTATGTAGGTTACAGATATTTTGACAGCTTTGACAAAAAGGTGATGTTTCCGTTTGGGTTTGGTCTTTCTTATACTATGTTTGAGATGAAGTGTTGTAGCATAAATATGGAAGAAAGTAAGATCAGAGCAGAGGTTCAGGTTACAAATACAGGAAATGAATATGCTGGTAAAGAAGTGGTACAGATTTATGTTACGCTTCCGCAGACAGAACTGGAAAAAGAGTATAAGAGACTGGCAGGTTTTGCAAAAACCAGACTTCTGAAGCCGGGAGAAACACAAACACTTACTGTTGAGATTCCACAGAAACAACTGGCTTCTTTCAATGAGGAAACACATACATGGATAGTGGAAAAAGGCAAATATGGCATTCTGGTCGGAAACAGTTCAGACAAACTGAAACTGGAAGCAGTTCTGGTAGTTTCAGATGATACAGTACTGGAACAGATGGATAAAATCTGTCCGCTTCAGGAAGAACTGGAACAGATTTATCTGACAAAAGAATTGAAAGAAAAATCTGTGCAGAGACAGGAAAAACTGATAACAGCGCAGGTTCCGGAATATTATTTTAAACCTGCGATGATACCGGCAAAATCGGAAAATGCCGGAAAAAATCAGGAAAATCTGACAGAGGAAGAAAAAAGATTTGTTTCTGTTCTGGAAGACAGAACTACAGAAGAGCTGATTCCTCTGCTTTATGGAAAGATTTCAGAGAATATCAGTACTCTTGGTGCAGCAGGGATTCGAGTACCGGGATCAGCAGGTGAAACCTGCGGTACTTTGGAAGAGTATGGAATCCCCTCTCTTGTTATGGCGGACGGTCCGGCAGGTATCCGCCTCAGACAGTGGTATGAAGTAGATAAAGAGACAGACAGCATCTATGAAATGGGAGTTCTTGGTTCACTGGAAAATGGAATTCTGGAACCTGGTGTGCATCATGAGAATGCAGACACTTATTATCAGTACTGTACTGCTTTTCCGGTAGGAACAGCACTGGCACAGACCTGGGATACAGATCTCATGACAGAGTTTGGAAAAGCAATCGCAGAAGAAATGGAAGAATTTCATGTAAATCTGTGGCTTGCACCGGGTATGAATATTCACAGAAACCCATTATGTGGAAGAAATTATGAATATTATTCAGAAGATCCATATCTGTCAGGGATGCTGGCAGCAGCAGTGATCCGGGGTGTTCAGAGCAAGTCAGGATGTGGCGTAACAATCAAGCATTTTGCATGTAATAATCAGGAAGATAACCGCATGGGTGTTGACTCCTGCGTATCCGAACGTGCGCTCAGAGAAATCTATCTCCGCGGATTTGAAATTGCAGTAAAAGAAGGAAATCCTGTTTCTATTATGACTTCCTATAATCTTATCAACGGTATTCATGCGGCGAACAGCAAAGATCTGTGCATGACAGTTGCCAGAAAAGAATGGGGATTTGACGGAGCAATTATGTCAGACTGGAACACAACAGTTCCGGAAGATGGAAGCGTTCCATGGAAATGTGTGGCAGCAGGCAATGACATTATCATGCCTGGAAATCCGGATGATGATAAGAATATTCGCCAGGCATATAAAGAAGGTAAACTTACAGAAGAAGAAATCCGAAATTGTGCCGGACATCTGGTATCTATGATCCGTAGATTAGAGCGTACAGATTGTTGAAATGATTTTTCAAACATGCTCTAAATGAAAACAGATAGAATTCTGGCATATGCTGAAAATACAGTAATGAGAGGACAATATTAATTATTAAAATCAATCGGAAGACCATCAGAGGCCTTCCGATTGATTTAGTGCTCATAATAACTGGATTTTTTATTTGCATCAGCAGATTTTCAGCAGATTTTCAAAGGAGAAAATTTCTTTTTCAGACATTAATTCTTCAAATCTGTTCAGGTTAAGATCTGAGTGTTCCAGTTCTCTTGAAAACTGATAACAGATACGGATCTGGTCATCCAGCTTAAACTGCCGGTTGTTTTTCAGATAGGTTCCCACATTTAATTCATGGATGAACAGGGTGCACACAACTGCCATTTTCACCTTGGCGAAGATCTCATCATCATAAACTGCACCGCAGAAATAGGTATAGATCCAGTAAACAAGAAGCTGTTCCTCCTGAATCTGCCAGTCCGGATAAGAGAAATCAAATTCACTTTTCTGCCAGGAATAAAGATTTCCGGAGTCAGACTGCGGATCTGTATTTCCATTATACAGTGGAGTCAGACAATTCTTTAAGTATTCCTGCCATCCCGGGCGCAGAACCT
>SKEU01001150.1_pt1 | contig 13794 bp, 16 predicted proteins | sample 4819571 | NCBI WGS metagenome assembly SKEU01 (sample SAMN11008801, study PRJNA524170) | human gut metagenome | biome: Human fecal sample; material: Feces; isolation source: fecal sample from pouch patient p8, p16 | host: Homo sapiens | place: Israel: Tel-Aviv | collected 2015-06-23
AATAAATACAAATATTCGATTTTGTATTTATTATAAGAAAAAATCAGGAGGAAAACTCACATGGGACTTTTCTGCAAGCTCTTCAAGGGCCCGGAGATCGACATGGAAAAGAGCGCGGCGAACGCGCGGCGGATGCGCGAGCTCTTCAACGACGCGGTTGAAAACGGGAACGACTACCGGCTGATCTACGGCTACACGGAGGACGTGAGCCGCTTCAACTACGGCTTTGTCCACGGCAGCAAGACGAAGATAGGCAGCCTCATCGTGGGCTGGAACGAGGCCGCGGAGACGATCATCGTGGTGCCCACCGTGCCCGACCTGAGCGGCCGGGGCGAGGCTGTGGTCTACCGCCGCTCCGACATCCTCAAGGCCTATCGGAACAAGTACCCCACCGACGCCTTCGTCATCTGCCCCGACAAGCGCGGCTACATAGCCATCAACGCCTACGACTGGCTCGACGACGAGAAGCTCTACGTCTACGTCTCCCAGGACGAGGAGCTCGCCGCCTTCACCGACTTCTTCACGAAGAAGTTCGCCACGAAATAAAAAACGCCCCCGGCCTCGTCGGCCGGGGGTATTCTCATGCTTTGCGCGCCTTTTTCCGCGTGAGGAGACGAAAGACGGCGTAGGTGGTGATGGGCAGCAGCATGCCCAGCCAGTCGAGGTCCGACTGAATGAGCAGGTTGAACGTGGCGTGGTAGGTCATGGCCAGGGACAGCAGGCCGAAGATGCCGGTGTAGAAGAGCTTCTTCTGCCGACGCAGGAACTGCATGCCGTAGCCCACCGCGAGGGTGCACAGCCCGTGCGAGAGGCTGGTGGAAATGCCGCGTATCACGGCCCAGCCGAGCGTCACCTGTTCGGCGTAGGTTATGAGCAGATAGGCGTTCTCCAGCAGGGCGAAGCCTATGCCCACGGACATGCCCAGCGGGAGCAGCTGCCGCCTGTCGTCGCAGACCAGCGCGGCGTAAAAGAGCACGGGCAGGGCCTTGAGCAGCTCCTCCACCACGGGCGCGACCTTGACTGAGATCTCCCGCCCCGACATGCCGAGCAGGAACTGCGCCGTGGAGTTTATCTCATAGGAGCTGACCGCTACGAGCATGCCCAGCAGCATGAAGCCCACGAGCAGGCGCGAGCGCCTGTCGAGCAGCGTCATGAGCAGGAGCAGCGGCACGGCGAAGCAGATGAGGATCAGATAAACCACTTGCGCACCCCCATTCTAGCCGCGGGCAGAGCCAGCGCCAGCAGCACACCGTCGCAGGCCGCGAGCACCCAGCCCGCCGCGCCGCCCGGAGCGAAGCAGAACTCCGCCGCCTGCACCACGCAGAGGACCAGGACCAGCGCGTTGAAGGGCCGCATCGCCGCGATTATGCCGAGCTCCACGTCCGGCATGATGAGCAGCTTGGCCGCGAAGTAGGCCGCCATGGTCACGGGCAGGATGAAGATGGTCAGCAGCACGTGCTGCCCCGACGCCAGCCAGGCCCCGCAGAGGCCCGACACGCCTATGAGCGCCGCGGCCAGGCCCGCGATGAGCCGGAAGCGGCGAAATTCCCGCCCGCCGCCGTCGGCGAGGCTGTTTATGGCCCCGTAATAGGACGAATACAGGAAGAAAAAGAGGCCGATATAGCCGAAATATCCGACGTGGAAGCCCTCCGCCGCCGAGGGCTCCAGCAGCCGGGCCAGCGCCTCGTAGCAGCTGCCGAGGAAGCAGCTGGCCATGCCGAAGAAAACTATCTTATAGTAGAGCGGCACCCTGGGCCGGAAGGCCGTGCACAGTCCCCAGACCAGCGCGGCCGCCGCCCCGGCAAATCTCAGGTAGATCATGACGCCTTGGAGGACTTCTTTTTCAGCACCAGCGCCGTGACGCCCGCGCCGACGGCGAGGCCGACTATGAGCGCGGTCACGGTCATGCCGAGGCCGGAGCCGAGCATGGTGCCGCTCATCATTAAGTCGCTCAGGGTCTTGTTTGCGGCGTCGATGGCCGAGGTGGCACCGCTGGTATAGCTGTCGTACAGGCCCATGTAGTCCTGGATGTACGTCGTGCTGTAGTTGATGTCTGTGCCCAGGTATTCAACGTAGGACTCCAGACCGACGATGGCGTCCTCCAGCTGCTCGCGGTTAACGGCGGAGGGGTCCTCCGGCAGGGCGATGGACTTCTCCTGCATGTATGCGACGATCTCGTCGGGCATGGCGCAGGTCATCTCGTCGTCGGCCAGCTTGAGCCTGAGGCCGCGCAGATCACTTATGTAGCCGGAGACTTTGGACTGCTCAGCCTGTTGCGCCCGGATTTCCTCGATGCGATCCATGGCGGTGCCCTTGGCCTCTTCGGCCATCTTCTTCTGGAGCTCGGCGAAGAGCTGATTGATGCTTCCTCCATATGAGCCGGCCGTCATGCTGCCGGTGAGCCCGTCGCCCTCCTCGGGCAGGGCTATCTCCGCGTTGGAGAGCTTGTCGATGATCTCGTCAAATTCCTCGGGCGTGGTGTTCTCGTCTATGGAGCCGACGTTGTCCGTCATCCAGGCGTTGAATTCGTCCGGCTCCCAGGTGTCGGCCAGGACGCCGGTCATCAGGCCGCCGCAGAGCAGGCAGGCGGCCAGAAGCGTTGCTGCGAGTTTTTTCATAATGGCATACCTCTCAGGAAATGTGATTTGCCGGGGCGTCGTCCCTCAGCTTGTGACAGTACTGGGTACAGAGCTTATCCGTGCACTCCGAGCACTTGAGCGCCGCGTTGGCGCGGTCCCAGAAACGCTCCGGGTACATCATGACGCACAGCTCCCAGACCAGCCAGGCCGCTATTGCCATAACGACCAGCGAGACGGCGTAGAAGCCGCCCATGAAGATAAGCGGCGAGAACATCATGAGATGGTCCCAGTTGAAGATGCGGCAGGTGGTGCAGCAGCGGTTCTTCATGATGAGCCGGAAGGGGCACCAGATGAGCACGCAGATGAGGTCGCAGACGTAGAACAGCACCGAGATCATGAAGAGCGCCGTCCGGTCTATGACGCCGAAGCGGTGCAGCAGCCCTATCGCCGCGATGAGCAGGCACCAGAGGATGAACACCTTGTACGCGGAGCGGGTGGTGGCCGTTATATAGTTCCTCAGCGCCTCGTAATTTATCTTCTCGCGGATAGGTCTGAAGCGGTTTGCAAAGAGCTTCTGCGAGCCGAGCGGCACCTTGTTCTTTATGGGCACTATCTGCAAAAACATGTCTGCGGCCCAAATCACCCAGAGCAGGTGCAGCGGCGAGAGGCGGCGGAAAAAATTGTTCCCCTCCAGCACGTCGAAGGCCTGCGGGCGGAAGACCCAAAGGCAGACGCAGGCGATGAAAATCAGACAGCGCCCTACCAGTCTTGCGACATATCTCTTTCTTGTGGCTGACATCTCATACTTCTCTCCCCATGGCGGGCGCGCGGCCCGTGTCTTTATCTCCTCAACCGGATATTGTAACTCTCTCTGCCGAGGCGCCAAGGCAAGGGTTTTCGCGTTATGTGACCTCGTCACGGTGCGGCCGCGGCGGATGTGGTATGCTCTCTCCACTTGAGTTTGTGGAGGGATATCATGAGTCCGGTGAAGAAGCGGCGCAAGGCCGTTGTGGATGAGTCCGCCTGCGTGGCCTGCGGCTGCTGCGTCAAGGTGTGCCCGATGCGGGCCATATCGGTCGTCCGGGGCATAGCGGCCCGGGTGGACAGGGATAAGTGCATCGGCTGCGGCAAGTGCGCCAAGGAATGCCCGGCCAGCGTCATTGAGCTTGTGGAGGTGGAAGCATGAAAAAACGTTGGTACGACTATCTGTGGATCGCGTCGCTGCTGTATCTGACGCTCGGCTTTTTCAATATACTCTTCGCCTGGCTGGGGCTGCTGTGCTTCTTCATTCCGCTCATCATCTCCGTCACCGCCGGGACGAAGGGCTACTGCAACCGCTACTGCGGCCGCGGCCAGCTCTTTGCGCTGCTGGGCGGGCGCTTCGGCCTCTCCCGAAGGCGGGATATCCCCCGCTGGATGAAGAGCAAGCCCTTCCGCTACGGCTTTCTCGTCTTTTTCTTCGCCATGTTTTTCCTGATGCTGTGGAACACCTACCTGGTGTTCGCCGGGGCGCGGGACCTCGGGCAGGCGGTGACGCTGCTGTGGACCTTCAAGCTGCCCTGGCACTGGGCGTATCACGGCACGCTGCTCCACCCCGGCGTCGCGCAGTTCGCCTTCGGTTTTTACAGCGTCATGCTCACCTCCACAGTTCTGGGGCTTATCACAATGGTCCTCTTCAAGCCCCGCAGCTGGTGCGTCTACTGCCCCATGGGCACCATGACCCAGCTCATCTGCAAGGCCAAGGGCGGAAAGGCCGCCTGAGCGCCTTTGCGTGACCTTATCACGGAAGAGCTGCGGTTTTTGGGGTATACTAGGCCCATACAAAAGAAAGGAGCTGGCAGATATGGCGGCTATGGAGATAAACAGGGAGCAATTCGGACAGATGGCGGGCGGGGATAAGCCCGTGCTGGTGGACTTCTGGGCGCCCTGGTGCGGCTACTGCCGCAGGCTCGGCCCCGTGTACGAGAAAATCGCCGAGGAGTACGGCGACCGCATCGCCGTGACCAAGATAAACATCGACGAGGAGCCCCAGCTCGCGGACGCGGAGCGCGTGGACGTCGTCCCGACGCTCATCATGTACCGAAACGGCAAGGCCGTGGACTCCATCGTGAACCCCGGCTCGAAGGCCGCCATAGACCGCTTCATCAGCGAGGCCCTGGCCAACTGAGGGGGCGCGCGCATGGACGGAAAGCATGTCTACGACATGATAGTCGTCGGCGGCGGCCCCGGCGGCTATACGGCGGCGCTCTACGCCGCGCGCTCCGGGCTGGACACTCTGGTGCTGGAGAAGCTCTCCGCCGGCGGGCAGATGGCCCTGACCGAGGCCATCGACAACTACCCCGGCTTTGAGGAGGGCATCGACGGCTTCACCCTGGCCGAGAAGATGCAGCGTCAGGCGGAGCGCTTCGGCGCGAAGAGCGAGTACGCCGAGGTGGAGCGCGTGGACCTCGCCGCCTCGCCCAAGGTGCTGGAGACCAGCGCGGGCGTCTTTTACGGCCGCACCGTGGCGCTGGCCACGGGCGCCGGGCCCCGGGAGCTGGGCCTCGCGAACGAGGCCGCCCTCACCGGCCGCGGCGTGGCCTACTGCGCGGCCTGCGACGGGATGCGCTACCGCGGCAAGACGGTGGTCGTCGTGGGCGGGGGCAACTCCGCCGCCGGGGACGCCCTGGCGCTCAGCCGAGTGGCCAAAAAGGTGATACTCGTCCACCGCAGGGACAGCCTGAGGGCCACGAAGGTGTACCACGAGCCGCTCATGCGGGCGGAGAACATAGAGTTTCGTTGGAACAGCGCCGTGACTGAGCTGCTGGGCGGCGACAGGCTCACGGGCGTGCGGCTCCGGGACCTCAGGACCGGAGAGGAGACGCAGCTCGACTGCGACGGCGTGTTCATAAGCGTGGGCAGAAAGCCCGCGACGGAGCTGGTGCAAGGCCAGCTTGAGCTCGACCGCGGCGGCTACATAGTCGCGGACGAGACGACGAAGACCAGTCTCCCCGGCGTCTACGCCGTGGGCGACGTGAGGACGAAACCCCTGCGTCAGGTGGTCACGGCGGTGGCCGACGGGGCCATGGCGGTCCACATGGCGGAGGAATATCTGGCGGGAGGCGAATGACATGAAGGAATTCCTGAAAAAACTACTGCGCCCGGTGCTCTTCACCGCGGGCGGCGCGCTTGTGGGCCTCGGTTACTACTATCTGGTGGGCTGTTCTACCGGGACCTGCGCCATCACCTCGAACCCCTACATCACCGTGCTGTACACCGGCCTCATCGGTTTCCTGCTCTCCGGAGCCTTCGGCTGCTGCTGCGGCGGGAGCTGCAAGGTGGAATCCAAATCCGACTCCGAATAAAAAAGCCCGGCCGCGAGATGCTGCTCGCGGCCGGGTTTTTCTTTGTCACTCCGCTGCGGCGGCAAGATAGGCGTCCAGACGGACGGCCACATTCTGCTGCAGGTTGCGGTAGAAGAACTGGTAGTCGTAGAGGTGGTACACGCCCTCGGGGAAGATGGAGAGCCCGGGAGGATACTCCTCCGGCGTGACGTCGGTGACCTTCAGCGCCCCGCGCACGGGGTCGATATAGGCCCCGGTGAGCTGCGGTATCTCGCTGACGATGTCCCCGCTGTAATTTGTGAAGCAGGCGCCGAGGTTGGCCTCCTTCCCCGCGGGGGTGGAGTCCGTGCGCCAGTTGAGGGGATTGATGGCCAGCGTGCGGGTGCCCTCCGGGATCAGGATGGAGTCCGTGACGCTCTCCGCCTCGCTGTTGAAGGAGATGATGACGCCCGTGTCGTCCTCGCCCGAGGCGAAGCGCAGGTGGGGATACTCCGCTATCTCCTCCTCCGTGATGCTCCAGCCTATGGCGTAGCAGGCCACGAGCAGGCGGTTCACCTCCTCGTCGGCAAAGCGGTCCTTGAGAAGTCGCAGGCACATGTCCGCGCCCTGGGAGAAGCCCGCGACGATGATGGGCCGCCCCTCGTTGTAGTGCTCCAGATAGTAGTCGAAGGCCGCGCGCACGTCCTCATAGGCCAGCGCGAGATAGGGCTCGCGCTCCTCCGCCGGCAGCTCGTATACGCTCAGTCCGGCCTGGCGGTAATATGGAGCGAAAAAGCGGCTCTCCGCGTCGTAGATGCCCTTTTCCATGTTGGTAGCGCCGAGGAAGCTCTCCCGCGCCTCCCCGTCGCTGAGCAGCATGTTCTCGTCGCCCTCCCCGCCGCCGTAGACGGTAGGGCAGGTGAAAAACACGTCCGCCGCCGCGGTCTTGTCCGTCTCCAGATAGGCCCAGTTCTCCGCACTGGAGTAGTCCGGGCCCGCCTCCGCCCCGCAGCCCGCGAGGGCGAATATAAATGCCAGCGCCAGCAGCAGCGCCGCGTATCTCTTTTTCATCGGATATGTCCTCCTTTACTTCTGCTTCACCGCGTGCGGGATGGTGATCTTCTGCACGCGGAGGTGCCCGCCTTCGGCCTCGGCCAGCATCAGGGTTATCTCCTGGTCAAAGCGCCGCGGGCCGCAGGAGCCGGGGTTGAGCCAGAGCACGCCGGAGTGTTCTTCCTGAAAATACCTGTGCGAGTGGCCGAAGACCACCGCGTCCACGCCTGTGAGGTCCGCCGGGACCTCCTTTTTGTTGTGGACCATGTAGAACGTCACGCCTCCGAGCGTGACGGTGAGCTCGTGCGGTATGTCCGCGGCCCAGTCCTTGTCGTTGTTCCCGCGCACGACGTAAAGCGGGGCGTATCGCCGCAGCTCGTCCACGACGCTCTGCTTATTTATGTCCCCGCCGTGGAGTATCGCGTCCACGCCCTTGAGGTGTTCTGTCACCTCGGGCCGCAGCAGCCCGTGCGTGTCGGAGATTATGGCGAGTTTCATGCTCTTCACCTCTTCGGCTTATTCACAGCGCTCAATCGGCGTAATTTTCGGCGCAGTAGCTGCAGGCGAGCAGCGCGAGCAGCAAACATTTTAGCTTTTTCATTCCAGCCTCCACCCGAAGTCGCCGTGGTATATCATCTGCCGGGTCATGCCGCCGTCGATGCAGATGTTCTCGCCGGTGATGAAGCCCGCCTTGTCCGAGCAGAGGTAGAGCACCATGTTCGCGATGTCCATGGGGTTCCCCACGCGGCCCGCGGGCTGCTGACAGGCGTCCGGGCCCTCATAGACGGTGTAGTCCGTGTCTATCCAGCCGGGGGAGATGGAATTCACGCGCACCCGCCCAGCGAGGCTCACCGCGAGCGCGTGGGTGAGTGCGGAGATGCCGCCCTTGGCCGCCGTGTAGCTCTCCGTCTGCGGCTGGCTCATCCGGTCGCGCGAGGAGGAGATGTTCACGATGGCCGCCCCGGGAGCGAAGTGGGGCGCGAACAGCTTTGCAAGATAGAACGGCGCCGTGACGCCCACGCGCAGAGCGTAGTTGAACTCCTCGTAGGTGCAGCTGTCGAGGCCCTTCATGAGCGGCAGGGCGTTGTTTACGAGGTAGTCCACATGCCCGAAGTCCGCCACGACCTTAGCGGCGAAGTCCTCGAGCACGGCCTTGTCGCCGATGTCGCCGGTGTAATAGCCGCCGGGCAGCAGGTCTATGACGCAAACCTCGGCGCCCTCGCGGCGAAACTCCTCCGCAATGCATTTGCCTATGCCCTTCGCGCCGCCGGTGACGACGGCGATCTTGTCCTTGAACATGGCTGTGCCTCCTATATTATTATCCCCTCGCAGTGGTCGATCTCGTGCTGGATGATCTCCGCCGTCCAGCCGGTGAAGGTCTTGATGCGCTCCTGAAAGCGCTCGTTCTGCCAGCGGACCTTTATGCTCTGCCAGCGCCGGGTGCGGCGGGTGCCGGTCAGGGAGAGGCAGCCCTCCTCGGCCTCGTAGGGGCTGGACTTTTTGATTATCTCCGGGTTGAACATGAGCATGTACTCGCCCTCGTTGTCAAAGGCGATGATGCGGCGGTTCACGCCTATCATGTTCGCCGCCATGCCCACGCAGCCGTCCCTGTGGTGCTCGAGCGTCTCGAGCAGGTCGGCGGCGGTCTGCACGTCCTCCGGCGTCGAGGGCTCCGCCTTCTGCGAGAGGAAGGCCTCGTCCCTGCATATGTCGCGTATCATGGCTTCTCCTTTCACCCGTTCCAGCCGAGCACGGCGGCGAGGGTCCCGTCCGTGGCGGCGGGGAAGTTTTTCCGCACCTGGCGGAAGATCAGCCCGCGGGACTGCTCCGGCCCGGTGGAGTAGGCGGAGGCGATGTGCTCATAGCCCCAGAGCGCCTCGGGGGTGGAATAGACCGAGATGGGCCAGCCGTAGGGCTGCCCCTTTTTGTTTATGCGCTGCCGGAAGTCGCGGATGAGGAGGTAGGTGTACATCTGCAGGTCAGTCACCGTGCCCTCGAAGTTCCGCTCGCCCTCCTTGCCGAAACCGGCCAGGCGCTTGAGCTCGAAGGAATAGAGATGCGCCCCGTCCGTGAACAGGTCCATGACCCGCTTGAGGCGGATGCGGGCCAGGCCCTCGTCCCAGCGGCTGTCGAAGTCGTAGCCGTCCCGACGCCAGTTGGCAAAGTGCGGGAACCACTCCCGGGAGACAAAGCCCGCCTTCCGGCCGAAAAACTTGCCGTAGGCCACCCGGCCGCTGCGTGCGATGAGCTCCCGCCACTCCCAGGGGTCCTGCTCCGCGTCGCCGCTCCACCAGTAGAGGTCGGAGGTGTGCTCCTCGGCGGAAAAGCCGTCTATCTCGTTTTTGAAGAGGGGCAGGAAGCCGACCTCGTCTATCCAGTCCTCAAGCTCCTGCCAGCTGCGGATGCGGCCCGGGTCGTCCCAGTCGAGCCCACGCATTATCCAGACCCCGTTTTCAACGGCCATGTCCCCGCCTCCATTTCTTTCTACGACATTATAACACAGCCGTGCCGGCGCAAAAAGTCCCCCCGAAACCCTCCGGTTTCAGGGGGACTGGTCGGAGTGGTGAGACTCGAACTCACGGCCTCCAGCTCCCAAACGGTTGAACTAAATTTTTTCTGGTATTTTCTAATGGTTTTGAACACTTTCCGCTACATTTCAATCACTCTTTGACGCTCTTAATCCCACTGCTTCCGAGTGCTCCGGCGCTGTCTGTGGTCAAACATGTGGTCAAAGAGCCCTTCTTGACCAAGTACGGCATCCGCTGCCGCCGCCAGTCCAGAAGGGCTCTTTTTCATGTTCAGGTTTGGGGTATTGTACCTCTGCCGGGGCTGAGATGCAAGGTATTTTTTCGAATCAGGCGTATCAATTTTTAGCACGCCTATACAAAGAATACGCCCCGGCGAGAGGTGGACTTCCCTCACCTGCTCAGGAGCCAACAAAGGCCTGCAGCGGTACGCTCCACAGTATGATTATAGTGATTTCCAGGATTTAGCTGAAACACCGTGTCAATCCCCTTGGCCTGATAGAACGCCTGGATTTCCTCCGTGTTCTGGCGGACGTTTCTGAGAACCGGATTTTGGGTCTTACTCTCCTTGTCACCCAAGGAGAAGTAAATGCAGTCTGGCCGACGCTTTGGTTCATGGGAGAAGATGTACTCTTTTATTCCGGGAAACCAGAGAGAGCCGGACATGCTCCCTACACAGGAAAATAGATCTGTCTGGTGGATGGCATACAGCGCAAAAAGCCCCGCCAGAGAATACCCGACGATCCCACGCCAGGACGGCACACCATTAATCCCCTTCTCTGCCGTTGGGATGATTGCCTCGGTCAGGAGCCGCAGATAGTCGTCCGCACCACCAGTGCAGGGCCCAGCATTTTTGAAGGCAGGCGGACTGTCCCAGGGTACCATGTCGTGGTTCCAGTCCAGATCGCTGATGGTTACCAGTGTAAATGACGGGCAGCCAGCGGCCTGCGCGGCCTTAAATACCTTCTGTCCCTTGTTGGAGAAGGTATTGAGGTAAATAATAGGTGCGTTTACTTCAAAACTTGGGAAAATGGATATCGTTTTGCTCTTTGTTGATAAAGTGCACATAATGAATCATCCGCTTTCTATTTTGACAGATGGTGTCATACAGAATAGTCCTGCTTATTGGACAAATATAAAGCTAAACTAATTTTCCAATGAAGAGAAACAAGATATATCAAAGCTGGATAGCTTTGTTGATATCTGCCAATAAGTCCTTGTCGGATTTTGGAATTCCAGTTATACTAAATACAATATACATCCACAAAGAGAAGATAGGAAGAGTGAAATATAATGCTGCCTCCTGGCCTCTACGAACAAGTAATCAATACTGCCCTGAACTGCGAGCTTTCGGAGATTCCCGATGCCCGCAAATCGGTTGCGCCCATTGACAAGGCGGAGGCCTCCAAAGTGCTGGCGCAGTATCTGGCGGATGTGGTGCAAAAGGGCCTGGAGAATGTGTTGGACAACGGCGGGGACATCTCTACGCAGATCGGGCTCGCCAACCAGATCGTAACCCTCATTCAGAATACGACCCAGGAAGCTGACTTTGCCGCGCTGAGCGTTGATCAGCGGGCGGAGCAGCTTCTTGCGCTTTTACGGGAGCAGGATCCCCGGCTGGCAATCGGCAAAACAGCTGCCGATCTGAGTCGGCCGGAGACCTCCATCGCCCAGAGCAGTCTGTTCACCGGGGCTATCCATGAGCCCCAGATGTACACGGAGCTCAAAAAGGAAATCGTCTCCGCCGACCGCATCGACATGCTGGTATCCTTCATCAAGTGGAGCGGCCTGCGGCTCCTGATGGACGAGCTGCGGGAATTTACCCAAAATGGAGGGGAACTGCGGATCATCACCACCTCCTACATGGGAGCCACCGATGTGAAGGCCATTGAGGAGCTACGTGCCCTGGCCAACACCAAAATCAAGGTCAGCTACGATACCAAGCGCACCCGGCTCCACGCCAAGACCTATGTCTTTTACCGGAATACCAGCTTCACCACCGCCTATGTGGGCTCCTCCAACCTATCTAATGCCGCCATCTCCAGCGGACTGGAGTGGAATGTGAAGATCACCCGTAGAGATCTACCGGAAACCATCGATAAGATCGCCGCCACATTTGAGAGCTACTGGAACTCCAACGAATTTGAGTACTACTCCGAGGATCAGAAGGAGCGACTGGCCCGGGCGCTGAAAGCGGAAAAATACTTCGACGCCAACAACGCCGAAGTCTACACCATGGATATTGCGCCCTACTCTTACCAGCAGGAGATCCTGGACAAGCTGGAGGCTGAGCGCACTGTTCGGGGCTACACCCGTAACCTGGTGGTGGCTGCCACCGGCACCGGCAAGACAGTGATCTCCGCTCTGGACTATAAGCGCTTCTGCAAGCAGCATCCTGGCAAGGCCTGCCGGCTGCTCTTTGTGGCCCACCGGGAGGAGATCCTGAGGCAGAGCCTGTACACCTTCCGAGCAGTCTTGAAGGACGCCAATTTCGGCGAGCTGTTTGTGGGCAGCTACCGGCCAGAGGGTATTGGCCACCTGTTTTTGTCCATTCAGACCTTCAACTCCCAGGATTTCACCGCCAAAACCGCTCCGGATTTTTACGACTACATTGTGGTGGACGAGTTCCACCACGCAGCGGCGCCTACTTACCAGAAGCTACTGTCCTACTACCAGCCTCAGATCCTCCTGGGCCTGACAGCCACTCCGGAGCGTATGGACGGTAAGAGCGTACTGCCCTACTTCAACAACCGGATTGCCGCGGAAATCCGGCTGCCGGAGGCCATCGACCGCAAGCTGCTGTGCCCCTTTCAGTATTTCGGTGTCACCGACACAGTGGATCTGAACACTCTGAAATGGAGTGCCGGCGGCTACGACAAAAATGAGCTTTCCAATCTCTACACCCTCAGCGGTGCCGTGGCCAATCGCCGTGCCGATCTGGTGGTGTCCTCCCTTCTCAAGTATGTGACTGATATCGACGAGGTCAAGGGACTGGGCTTCTGCGTGTCCATCGAGCATGCGGAGTTCATGTGCCGCTATTTCAACAGCCACGGAATTCCATCCATTTTCCTGACCGGGAGATCCTCCGATGAGGGGAGAAAAACCGCCAAGGGGCGGCTGGTGAGCGGCGAGGTGCGCTTCATTTTCGTGGTGGCCTTCTACACCGAAGGCGTGGACATCCCAGAGGTCAATACGGTGCTGTTCCTGCGGCCCACCGAGTCCCTGACCATCTTCCTCCAGCAGTTGGGCCGTGGTCTGCGGCTGGCGGAGGATAAGGAATGCCTGACCGTGCTGGACTTTATCGGCCAGGCCAACAAGCGGTATAACTTTGAGGACAAGTTTGCCGCCCTGCTGTCCAATACCACTCACAGCGTGACCCGGGAGATCAAAGACGGGTTTGTCTCCGCGCCCAAGGGCTGCTATATCCAGCTGGAGAAGAAGGCTGCCAAGTACATCCTGGATAACATCCGTGCCTCCTACGGAAATACCGCCGGACTGGTGTCCCGAGCGGCCAGCTTTGCGGAGGACAGCGGTTTGGATCTGACCCTGGCAAACTTTCTGGACTATTATCATTTGGGCCCCAGGGCAATCTACAAGTTTTCCTCCTTCTCTCGCATCTGTGCTCGGGCAGATGTAATTGCAGATTTCAGTGAACCGCTGGAGGAGGTGCTCACGAAAGCCTTTGTCCGATTGGCCGTTGTGGACTCCCAGCGCTGGATTCGCTTTTTGTTGGATCTGCTGCCCCGCCTGGACAATGCGGACTTTGCGACGCTGGATGAGCTGGAACAGCGCATGCTCCAGATGTTCTACGTAACTGTTTGGGGCAAGGCGGCAGAAAGCTGGACATCCGATGAAGTGCTGGACAACCTGTATGCTCTCTCGGACAGTCCCGTGCTGCTGGGCGAGCTTTTGGACCTGCTCCGCTATCGGTATGAGCAGATCGACTTCATTGACGAGCCGGTGGAGTTGGGCTTTGACTGCCCGCTGGACCTCCACTGCACCTATACCCGGGACCAACTGCTGGTGGCGCTGGATTTCCTGAAATCGGCCACGGTGCGTGAGGGTGTAAAGTGGCTGCCGGAGAAACATCTGGATGTGTTCTTTGTGACGCTGAATAAGGCGGACAAGGACTACTCGCCCACCACCATGTATCACGACTACTCCATCAACGAAAACCTGTTCCACTGGCAGAGCCAGAGCACCACAGCGGCGGACTCTCCCACCGGTCAGCGGTACATCCACCACCGGGAACGTGGGAGCAAGGTGCTGCTGTTTGTTCGGGAGTTCAAGGCGGACCGGATTACCGGAGGCGCTGAGGCCTATACCTTCCTGGGC
>SKEU01001158.1_pt1 | contig 13728 bp, 13 predicted proteins | sample 4819571 | NCBI WGS metagenome assembly SKEU01 (sample SAMN11008801, study PRJNA524170) | human gut metagenome | biome: Human fecal sample; material: Feces; isolation source: fecal sample from pouch patient p8, p16 | host: Homo sapiens | place: Israel: Tel-Aviv | collected 2015-06-23
TCTGAGGCAGCATCTGGCAAGGCTGGGCAGGAAGTCACTGTCGTTCTCAAAATCGGTGGAGCTGCATGACAAAGTCATCGGGCATTATCTGAACATAAAACACTATCAGTAAGTTGGAGTCATTACCGAAGGCTCAATACACCTTCGTTTATAAAAGAGCGATTGCCCTTCTCCAGGGCTAACTGTTAAATAGCAATCCTCTGTGAGTTTTTATCAATCTACTCCCCTATACTTTAGTAAACCTCTGTATACTTGTCCAGTTGTTTCATGCGTGTTTTTCAAACACCATATGCACCACATTTCCGCCATGCTCGAGAGAATCCATATAGTCGGCATACCATTGAAGCATCTCCCGCCTTCCATCCAGATATTGCGCATGGTTGTATGTGCCACGAATTGAGTTCTTATCAACGTGAGCGAGCTGCGTTTCTATCCACGCGGTGTTATAGCCCTGCTCATGCAAAATCGTACTCATAGTGTGCCGGAACCCATGACCAGTTACACGTCCAGCGTAGCCAATGCGCTTAAACACTTGGTTTATGCTGGCCTCACTCATTGTTTTCCTTGGATCATTGCGCCCGGGAAACATAAGAGGGTAATTGCCTGTTATTTCTCTAATCTTCCCAATAAGCGAAAGAGCCTGATCAGACAATGGCACAATATGAGGCCGCCGCATTTTCATACGTGAAGCGGGTATCTCCCAGATAGCCTTGTTGAAATCAATTTCATCCCATAATGCGCCACGTAGTTCGCCAGTCCGCAAGCCGGTGATAATCAGTAGACGAGCCGCCATAACAACCAATGCGCTTCCTGAGTAACTGGACAATGCCTTGAAAAAATCAGGTAATTCTTTAGCTGTAAGGAAAGGGTAATGATTAGATTCATGGCCTTGCATCGCGCTAGTAAGGTCTGGTGCAGGGTTATACTCTGCGCGACCAGTGACTATTGCATAGCGGAAAACTTCCCCGCACCGCTGCCTCACTTTTTTGGCTTTTTCTGTAGCACCGCGCCCCTCGATGCGCCGCAGCACATTCAGAAGTTCAAGTGGTTTGATTTCGGCGATTGGTTTTTTGCCAATGTAAGGGAACACATCTTTGTTGAAGGCTTCGAGGATGTCTGAAGCATAACCAGCAGACCATTTTTTTAATTTGCTGCTGTGCCACTCAAGGGCAATATCTTTGAAGGTGTTGTTTAACTGCGTTTCCCGGGCAATCTTTTCCTCTCGTTTCGCTTCCATCGGATCGATACCACCAGCGATACCTCTTTTCGCATCTTCACGTTTTGCCCGAGCATCGGCTAGAGTAACCTCAGGATACACACCTAGTGCCAATAGCTTCTCTTTACCATCTACACGATATTTAAGTCGCCAGTATTTACCTCCATTAGGTTTTACCAAGAGATACAAACCGCCACCATCGGCCAGCTTGTAAGCCTTCTCTTTTGGCTTGGCTGTGTCTATTTGACGGGCATTGAGTTTCACTTGGGGGTACCTCCACTAAACCGAACAGCAAATACCCCCATAAGTACCCCCATCTGACCGTAGATTTTGAGGGACTTTAGTAGACGTCAAAAGACGAACGGGGCTTTAATACGCGGATTATAAGGGGTTTTGAAAGACTTTAGTAGACTTGGGGAGATGTTTGAATGGTGCCGATAATAGGAGTCGAACCTACGACCTTCGCATTACGAATGCGTAAATTGGTCCTGTAAAATCAATACCTATCGAATTTAAATAGATTTTTTGCCACAATATTGCCACAGTTCGTTAGGAATCAGACAGAAATGGCGACTATACGCAAACGTGGTAACTACCAATGGGAAGCTCAAATCCGTAAACGTGGTTTTCCCTCTCAAACCAAAACCTTTAACACCAAAGTAGAAGCAGATGCTTGGGCCAAAATGATCGAGTCAGAAATGGCGAGAGGAGTTTGGCTTAGCCGCAGCGAAGCGGAATCTACGACATTGTATGAAGCCCTAACGCGCTATGAAAAAGAGATTGTTCCCGACAAAAAAGGAGCAGTGCAAGACCGATCATTGGTGCGGATACTAAAAGGCACTCATCTGGCAAAAAACTATATGGCCAGCATCAGGAGTGCCGATGTCGCCAAGCTAAGAGATGAATGGTTGAAAATTTATGCTCCTGCAACCGTTTTAAGGCGTTTGGCCTTACTTTCTCATGTATTCAATGTTTCGCGGAAAGAATGGGGCATGGAGAGCCTGCTGAACCCCGTAGAGGCCATTCGCAAACCCCAACCCAAGAACTCAAGGACCAGACGCCTGGAAGCGCTGCCTTTAGTTTCTGAGCAAACCGGTGTTACGTCAGGAAAGGAATTAGCCAACGAGATCGAACATATCATTGCCGCAACACATTCATTAGTATTGCCAGCAATCATTCTTCTGGCGTTAGAGACAGCCATGCGCCGTAGCGAAATTGCAGAACTTCGATGGCGCTTTATCGATCTTGATAGGCGAGTTGCACATCTGCCGGATACTAAGAATGGTAATGCCCGCGATGTCCCTTTATCAACGAAAGCCATTACGATACTGTCCAGTCTCAAGGAACATTCTAAGCCAGCTGCTGATAAGGTTTTTGATATGCGTGCAGACGCGATTACCCGAGCTTTTGACCGAGCTGTAAAACGAGCCAGAGAACGATACGAGAAAACAAACTCATTATGTGAGGAATCTTTCCTTAAAGATTTAAGATTTCATGACCTTCGACATGAAGCAACTTCTCGACTTGCTGAAATTTTCCCTATGCATGAACTAACCAAAATTACAGGACATAAAGATCCAAGAATGCTAATGCGGTATTATCATCCAAAAGCTGAAGATTTGGCGTTAAAGTTGAAATAAGGACGTTGTATGGATTATAAAAATAAGTTAGTTGATGCATCACCAAAATTAAACAACCCTCAACTATTGGCTATAATATACTTAATACCTTTTGGATACTTGATTGTAGAAAACCCATTATGGCTAGAAAATATATACGTTGCCGCTCCAATTTTCCTATCATCCATAGCTTTATTAACCAGTGTATACATAGGATGTCGTGATTTATTAAATAAAGTATTTAATAATGCAGTAGTTAAATGGGGCGTAACTGGCTTTACATATTCCGTATGCTTATGGATCGCAAAGTTTAAGCTTGACATAGCTTATGGTATAGTCCCAGAAAATCTTAATTACTCGACATTAGCTTATGCTTTCATGCTCTCATTTCCAATAGGAGCAATGATTTGTGCAATTACAGTCTATATATACATATTTTTGCGAGATGTATCCCCAGCCAAAATAGTAATATCCTCTATGATATCAGTATATATTGGAAACTTGGCTCAACATCATATGCAAATGAACAATCTTCCTGAAAAAATATTATTAATAGGACTCATAATTATGGTCCCCTATAACATGGTCAATCTAGCCAGTTCGTTAGTTATTAAAAGGAAATTTAATTTTAATCGTTTAGTATCAGGCTTATCCCTTTTTGCTGTGTCAGTTGCTCTTTTTATTATTAGCATGACAGCAATGAAATATATTGAAAGATTTCAAGAAAAGTTTATTTTTCTTGATGCAAGAACATCTACGACATGTGATAGCTCAGAAAGCAAATCGCTTTATATTGAAAAAAATGAAAATCAGTGTTATAGAATATCAGGAAATAAATTCTCGGAGTTAAGACTAACTCTTGTAGATAAAAACACCTCGAATATAAATAATAAGGGCACTTCAACTTATGAACAAAAATAACCCTGCAAATTCATTTTCTATAGAAGCAAGGAAAGAAGCTTTTCGGAGGACTGAAGCCAGTCTTTTTTTATCAAGTAAAGATCCTAAAGGCTCCTCATTTTTTAATGAAATAAAAAATAAGGTGATCAATGGAGAGCTAACCTATGAAGAGGCAAAGAGAGAAGTATTAAATTATCACATTGAACAATCTAAAAATCAAAATAAAAAAGGCTAACATTTAGTTAGCCTCTTCTCACTAGTGAGCTATTTTATAGTCCCTTAATGCATTTTTAAGCAACTCAGTTTGCACATCAGCATCATCACAATTATAAATTCCGGTAGCAGAATAATACTCTTCGATGCAAAGAATATTTATCAATGGTTCACAAATCTCTTTAATAAACTCCTTGTTGTTATCGGCAAAAATAATTTTTATTCCTTCCAAAACAAAGCTATTATAATCAGCCATTATCCACCTCCTTACAGGTGTTTAGTGGAAGCGTCAGTTAACGTTACCGCGCTAACTGACGCGCCTAAATCAAGATTTTTTACTGCCAGTTAAACTATCACCCTCAAACTCATCCTGTTCGTGGTTAGTCTGACGATCGGCTGTGTGTTTACGTATTTGATTCGCTATTTTCCCACCAACGGTCTGTTGTCTTCGGATAGAATTAGTACTTCCCTTCATCATCTGATACTCCGAAGCTCCGTTAGACAGCCCGCTCGCCATGTGAGAAGCCATGCGGCCAGCTCGTGAGAATGATGAAGCAAACCCCTGGCTTCCTCCGCTGACGCTACCTGTATTACTCCCTGCAGAAGAACCACCGGAACCGCCTGATGGTTGTCCTCCAGAAGTATCTACGGAACCGGTATCTTCCCCTCCGCCAAATCCTCCACCTGAACCACCTTTATCACCAGAACCAGATTCTTCGGCCATCGCCGCTTGTGCAGATTCAAATGCTGCTTTTAGAGCGGAAGCACCACCACTGACTTGAGCTGTAGCACTCATTGCCATTGCCCCAGCGCCACTGATTGCAGTAGTAGCAGCGCCAGTAATCATACCTGCTCCAAAACCACCGATCCCTTGTAAGGACGCTCCTCCAACAACGCCTGATAACAACAACGGTAATTTATTCGTCAATACTAAAAGAATAATTGACGCCAGAAGTAAAACAATAAGACTATTAAGATCAGGAATATCATTTTTAATAATAGAAAAATACTGATCTATAAATGATTGCCCAATCCCAATGATTAATGTCATCGTAAATAACTGAATACCAATCGATAATACTGTGCGTAAGTAATTTATTGCTATATCAGAAGTCCATTTCGAGCCACCAAACCCAAGCAAAATAACTCCTGCATAACACAACACCCATGCAGAAACTAACATTATTAGCATATTTATCGCGATAAGCGCCATTACTACTAATACTATTATCGCGACGGTTATCATAATGGTCGAAATCATTGGAGACCAAATTGATGCTGCTGAACTGACCTTTGTTAATATCACAAAAGCCATATCCACTATGCTGGAGGGTGAAATACCAGTACTTGTTCCTAAAGCATTTGCTGCAAGTTGTCTCATTGAGTTAATTATAGATTGTGATATGGCTGGGCCGTTGATTAAAAGATAATAAAAAAAACCAATCACGGCAAAAAAACGAACTATTTCTGCAAGTGCATTGATTAAACCTTCCCCTTGCATCGCCAACATACCAAATGTCCAAACCATACTTATTAATACCAGCCCCCAGAAGAGCCAATTTGCATAATCACCAATTACTAATGACCATGTGCTGGCTACTTGCTGAAACTTATCTAATAACGTATCAAGTAATCCGCTACTATCTAATTGACCAGCATAAGCATTTACAGAAAACAAAAAAACCATTCCTAAAAAAGTGAGCTTGCTTACTATTCTCATAATTACCATTCTCGCTTAGGGCTAGGATTGTTATTGCCACGCAGGGCACATTTATCGTAGTTATGTTCGTTCAATTTATTCTCTGGCGTCGATAAACAATCTTCATCTTTTTTATCGCAAGAGCATAGAATTAATGAAATTATTAGAATAAAAATGACCAAAAGTTTATCTTTCATTCAGCTCTCCCTCACCAAATTCGCTTCGGGCTTGGTGTGTTCTCGCCAGCTAACGCTTTTTCATCAGCGACTATTTGTTGGGCTTCTTTATCAGCCTCAGCCTGTGCCAGTGTTGCTGCAGCGTTTTGCTGAGCTACCAGAAGCGAGCGGATTTGCAGCAACTGGTTCGTTTGAGCACTGGCAAGCTGGTTAGCGGCCTGAATAGCTTCCATTTGCCCTTGTGCGCCGGTTGCCTGCGTTTGCAAATCTGCAAGGTTGTCAGCATCGCTTTGCAGTGTTTCCTGCTGTTCGTCAAGAGCCTTAAATACAGCGTCATTGGCCTTTTTACGTGCCTCAGAGCTGTTCTGTTCAGCTTTGCGCAGTGCGCTAATTTCATCCGCAGTACATTCAACATTACTGTTAAAGCACGGTGATGAGCGGTAGTAATTCACGTCCTGATAACGTTTCAGATATGAATCAAGACTCCCGGCCTGGTTTTTGTAGTAATTAAGGGTGTCCTGCGCCTGCAACAATTTGTTGATGGTCGAATTGGCCTGATCCCAGATATAGGCTGCAGGTGCGACTGTATTTTTGAGCATGTTTTCATACTGCTGCAGCTGCGTCTGGTACTGCTGGATCTGTTTTGCCACAGCCTGAACGTTGTTGACTGCGCTGATTGTGGTCTGCACCACATTAGTACCATCGATTACAGGGATACCGGCTGTCGCCGGTAATGCCATGATGGACGCCAGGAAGGAAGCTGCTAATGATTTTTTAGCTGCTAAAATCCCTCTCAGTGATGAAAATACTCGGAGCATTAACTTCATTTGCCCACCTCAAATTTAACTGATTATTAATATTGAAAACTCGTACTTTTAACAAATACAGATATTTAGGAAACCATAAATTTATTTATCCAAGATTCTATCCATAATATTTCTTAGTTCTTGTCTGGTTGATTCTATTTTAGCAAGCAACGTTTTTATCAATGAGGGTGAAAAATCAACTGTGCGTGGATCGTTAGCTAACCACAGTTTAAGTAACCCACCAAGTCGACCAAGATCAGCATTTACTCGGCTAAGCTCTACAACCTGTTCAATATCTACCATAGACTCAACCTGATAACCCATTGCTACTTTACGAATGAAACTCGCTACACTTAAGCCAGATGCTTCTGCATTTTCCTGGATTTGCGCTTTTTCATCTGGCAAACAATAAACTTTAATTGGTGTACTACTTTTTCTAGTCTGAGAAACGGTCATATCATTCTCCATACAGGCGGTAGCCGATCAGCCTCGCAGAGCAGGACTCCGTTGAGCAGCTCAGCTGCGAATAAGGGAAGGTAAAGTAGAAGCACCGTTTACGGTGGGCCTACTTTACATATCCTGCCCTACATTTGCCGTTGTGAATCTGTGTACGTATTGTGTATTCCTGTGTACTCAGTGTGTTTTCCTAAAGCATTTGTGCAGGATTAGTAGTGTAAAAATGTGCAGCATATGTGTTTATTGGAAGGGAAATTATTTGAATGACCCTAAGGAATATTTTTATTCTCGCGGCTTGGGTTTTGGCGGCCTGCCACGTTTCCTTTGAAACCTATTTATCTCTTTCGCTATATCGTCATTTTCTGTCTTTGACTCAACAGATTTATCTATCCAGTCCTTAACATCTTCTCTACGCCAGAGAAGACGTTTATTACCGGGAAGACGGCATCTTGGTGGAAGACATTTTGGATTTCGCGTGGCATCACTGCGGATACTTTTTACAGTTTTCTTTAATGCAAAAGCCAACTCTTCAACGGTTATAAGTTCTGGCATAACTGATTTCATCGAAGAACCCATCTCTCAGTAGAAATTTGAGGATTTTAGCGGCTAAAATTTTAGCCGCTAAAGTTTGCTAACCAACGTTATGAATTGAGAATAATTAAAACTTACTGGCAAAAAGAATAATGTCAACAGGGTTTTTATTCATCGGATTCATACTCCATATGAAATTGGTTTTATTGACCGATTTCTGATTGACACTAAGGTTTTAATAATTCCTTTAATCTTTTTGGTTATATAAAAGGTTAAAGATCTGGTTAGAGGGGTGTGCAAAACTCAATTAACGCAATGATTATTAAGGGGAAAAATATCCACATGCGCCCCTCATATGTCATAAAGAAGCCCCTCAAATGTCGTAATCCCGCCCCTCATATGTCATAAAGGCGTACCTCATATGTCATATAATAAAAAATAAGTAAACAAGTTATACACAATATTATTAACAGAATCTGTGGATAAATACACAGATTATACATGAAAAAATAGATTGTTTAGCTAAACTAAATAGCAATAAATAAAATGAAACAAAATGTAAATAACAGGGGATTGTAGATGACTTATAAATTTGGTTAGCTAACATTTATAAGAAACACTGTTTGTAAGTGATTCATTTCTGACAACGGATATATCGAATTTGAGTAAGAAAAACACTTCAACTAACCTTACTCTCTGATTTGTTTAGCTAAACAAATTACTGTAAGGAATCCGATGACGTTTAAAAAAAAGGGGGGGGATATGAGGACAATAAATGCTGCACCTTCAACTGTCGGAGAGATTTTATACGAAGAATTCTTGAAACCATTGGATATGCCTCCCGCAAGACTTGCTGAACTGATGGATACATCATATGAAAAAATTTGGGAAATAATTAAAAATGAGCGAAATATAACTCTTGAAGAAGCTATTCAACTCTCGATAATTTTCAATACAGATGCATCTTTTTGGGTGAAACTGCAAGAGCTACATGAGGCATGGTTTAATAAACAAAAGTAAGGTTATTCAATTAGATTACTTAGTCTTAATACATAATTTGCTTTGAATAATACTCATACATTTCTAACGACTTATTAAAGCGATAATATACTCGGACGACTGAGGATTAAAAAATACGATCCTTGATGATGGGAACCTGCCATGACTAGGTAAGTCATTTTAGCAGTGGTACAGGCGACATTAAAAGCCGATATAAAGAAGCCCGACTGGTAAGATCGGGCCTTTTTATTTTGCCACTCTGGCCTGAATGGAACATCCTACATTAGACGTTAAGATCTTACATCTAATTAGCCGAAAATACTAATGGATACATAGTTGTATTTGACTTAACTACCCATTTGCAGATTACTCCACCATCACCAATAAAATTCGACCACTCAGATTCGGAAGTGTTCGGCTGTAGGTCTTAAACCCGAAAGACTGCTATGTGCCAAGAGCGGAAGTTGTATGTTCACTAGAATACAGCAGATTCAGGCATCGAGGTTCACCATTACGCGTAGTTACCGTTTTATCAACGTACTATCCTGGAAAGGATAAAATCGACACGCTCATCTACAGAAACGCATGGCAATTCAATCAACTGATAGTCATACATACGGTATGTTTTCACCATTGCGTGATATGTCGCAACGGCGATATCGAAAGATTGCTTGCGCTCTGTATCCTGTACATATATATCCTTCCAGGGCGGTGCAATAAATACGGTTCGGTTATAGCGAAATTTCTCGATGGCGTTTTCTAGATGCCTCGGTATGGTAAGCGCTGAAAGAAGTAAATAGCCTACAATATCAGGAACTCCACGGTCGAAGAAGCATGGTTGTGTTTGCCCTTCCGCTTCGTGCCACGAACGCATTTCCCAGGATAGCATGAGCTCTGCAAATGCAGTCTGATTGGCCCACGGCAATGCATCACCACCGATGTTAACCTGGTCTTGTATAACACCTCTTCCAGATTCTTTAGAACACCAAAATCCTCGTTTCATAATCGTATCAATTATCGTGCTTTTGCCTGACCCTGGGCCACCTGTAAGAATGAAACGATGTTGAAAAGCGGAAGACATTGAACCCTCCTGAGCATTTATAGACGCGATGAAGCAGCAATACTGATGGCGTACTTTTCCCGTGTCGCCAGATTACCTGTTGAAAGTCTGACTAACTACATTCTATCCTGGTCTGTATGCCTGCTCCTTGCGCACAGGGGACCTTCAGCTCGTTAAACGTCCGCACTGCGCCAGGAGCGGACTTTTCCAATGTCAGTATTAGCAGGAGTACAGGCGCAACTCATAGCTCCTGTCTTGAACATAAACCTCTTATCCAATTAATCATTTTTGAATGATTAGCACCTTATGATAATGTCGTCCGGTTTTTCTTTATTCTGCATCGTAGTATATTTACAAAAGTATGTTTCAGTATATATTCAGCTAATAAAAATGCTAAATATTGTCCTATCGATTTCTGTGTCATAGCTATCATAAATTTTAATTTCCATATGATGCAAACCGTGATAACTAGCATTTTCAGAAATGTCGGCATGCCACTGGCCTGCGTAAAAAGTCATAGTTCTGTCCTTTTTCTCTTCCTTTAACGCTGAATTTCTTTCAGCGTCAGGGCCAGTGTTCCTCTTAACAGCTTTGACCGTATACGGCTGCCCTGCAGGAGCAGTGAATGTCACATGGAAGTTTAACGACATTCCTTTATCGAGGCTTTCAGAACAAGGGCAATAAAATATTTTTTCAACGTTATTTGCTGTTGCGGTCAGTACCACTGACGTTCTTTTACTTTCTATACCATACGGCAAAAACTTAAAATATGATGCACTGTCAAAAACATATTGCGAATAGTTTATCTGTGATCCTCTGACTCTATAGTTAGGCTTTACATACCGATAATAGCGCTTAAATTCTGTACCATCTTCATTCTTCACCCATTTCCATTTGGTGGACAGGTACTCCATCCCTAAGCCAAGCAGCGACTTGAGATTTTCGCCAATCATGATCGTATCAGTTTCTGCCGCTTGCTGAAGTTTGGCCGCAACATCAACATAATATGAAGTCGCCGTTACTTCAAATGCACCTGAAACACCATAGTTTCCCCACACGATATCATCATCTTTAGCGTAGTCGATTCCCAGTCTGACGCCTATACGTTCTTCCGAACCCTGATCTCCCAACTCTGGCCGGATAACCTGTTCCATAAATTCAAGTATGTATACAGCAGCGTTAATAGCATCAATCGCGCTGTCTATTTTTTTTCCTTCTATAGACTTCACTTCACTGCGGAAAAATGCCATCACAGCATCGCCCATAATACGATGAACGTGGCCATCAAAAGCCTGAATTATTTCAATAACATATCTTATAATTGTGTTCTTTATATTGAAAACCATATCAGGTGGATACGTTTTTCCAAGTTTTGTCGATCCGGCTATATCAAAAAACATCGTTACGGCATAGCCGTTACGAAGCTCATCGTTTAATCTGAGATCGTCAAAGTCCGGATGGCAGCCGATAGCTTCATTGACTTCAGGTTTTTTATAAAAAACTTTCCTTAATTCAGCTTTTACATCTCGGAAGATGGTTGGCATACCATCTTCCGCATAACCTTCAAGGCTTGCTTTCAAATAATCATCTGTACTATCATTGCGCATCCCTTTCTTCACACTTTCAGAAATTACTTTCTGCTGCGAATCCGCATATACATTTGACTTTCTTAGGTTACCCGTTTTCATACGACTGCTGACATCGATTCGGGCTTTACTAAAAAGATCTTTAAATTGAGTGCTCATTATATGTCCTTATACGAATAAGATAATCAATGTGTTAATCATTAATGGTATTGAGGCGAAAAGAATTAAAAATATAGAAAGACGTTGAAGGCGGTATTTTTCTACCAGACCTTGAGAAAGGTTGTATTGTAGAGAAATCATGGTGCTGGTTATTTCATTGATTGGAGTTTGTTTTATTTCTTGTTCAAACTCCTTCTCCGAAGTAAACTGCTTTACTGTATCAATAAACGAGTAAAAATTTCTCTTCGAGCTCGTCTTAATATAGGGAATAACGGTTTGACCAATAAAAAAGTATCCAGATAAAAGTAAGGCCAAGGAAACTAGTAATAAGACCTTGAAAATAACTGTCAATTCATGACAGCCTTTTGAATCTAAGTAAGATAATGCACTTCCAGCATTAGTGCCTATTGCTGCCAGTATGGCTGTAATAAAGGTAATGATTATAGTGGATTTAGTATTGGCATAATTATGAAACCCGTCTGTGCGGGTAATCATCTTCTGGATCAGATCATTATCAAACTTATCTTTTTCATCTAAAGGCATGCTGTTTTCCTTTTAGCATCAAAGTACCTGGCCCGGTTGTTTTGACATAAGTCTTGTCATACGCTGGGTAGTCTGTCTTAGTGACTGGGTTGACGCATAGTGAGGTTTTTGCGACTTTTCTTATCGACATCCTACCTACAACAGATTTTTTTTTCTAGTAATCCCATAGCGTAAAAATCACACAATGCGCCCACATTGGCTGTATTTCTATTCTTTAGCCATACAAGATCAGCAGTAACCAAACTGTTCGCACTATCAAATGGATGTATCGAGACTGGTTCTTTTGAGGGAAATGTCTCAGGAATTGGTTTCGGTATTACTCAGGCTTCCATTCCTGCGCTGACCGCGATCTGCTCCCTAATGATTAACAAATATTCATACTAGTGAATCACCAAGCTGCCAATCACGAAGGTCCGCTCATCGCTCAAAGCTGCCTGTCAATAGTAGGGTATCGGATGCATTTTTTGTTAGAGATGACTAAATGAAATGCAAATGGGTCGTCAAGTGAATGCAAATACCCAAATGGAAGATTAAACGTGTTTGAATGCCTGTGTAGGTTGTTGTAATAACATCATTTAGACCAAACTGTGCTGGCAGTGAACTGGACTGACAGCATCCGTAACCAGAAGCTATCAAAGTAGTAATATTGCTCAAAAGACAAGATAGGCGGGAGCTACAAGGTAACACATGCTGTTAGCATCCCCTTGCATTGAGCCACACACAATCTCACTGTACCTGCCACAATTTGGCCACACTCACAACGCGCAAAAATGCACATTCGTGTTAAGAAAAGCAAAACAACGCAACAGTAACTAGATGATTTTATTAGAAAAGATGGTGCCGATAATAGGAGTCGAACCTACGACCTTCGCATTACGAATGCGCTGCTCTACCAACTGAGCTATATCGGCCCTGAAAGGACATGTTCACGAACGTGAATCACGGTGGGCAAGGTTAAAACTAACCGGGCGATGCGTCAATGGCCTTGTGAATCAAATGGCTACTTTTGCATCACCCGGTTTTATTTACGCACGAATGGTGTAATCACCAATGCCGATCCACTTGTAAGTGGTCAGTGCTTCCAGCCCCATTGGGCCACGCGCGTGGAGTTTTTGTGTGCTTACCGCCACTTCCGCACCCAGACCAAACTGGCCGCCGTCGGTAAAACGCGTAGAGGCGTTAACGTAAACAGCGGACGAATCCACTTCGTTAACAAAACGCTGGGCGTTGCGCATATCGCGGGTCAGGATCGCATCGGAGTGTTGTGTGCCGTGTTCACGAATATGGGCGATGGCATCGTCAAGATCGCTGACGATTTTGACGTTCAAATCTAATGACAGAAACTCATCGTCATACTCTTCGGCTTTAACAGCCACCACCTTCGCAGGGCCTGCCTGCAACTGCGCCAGTGCAGCTGCATCTGCGTGTAATGTCACGCCGCTTTCCGCCATTTGTTTGCTTAATGCGGGCAGGAAGCTATCGGCGATGTTTTTATTCACCAGCAACGTTTCAACCGTATTACATGTGCTCGGACGCTGAGTTTTCGCGTTGACGATCACTTTTAATGCTTCAGCGATCTCTACACTTTCATCAACGTAAATATGGCATACGCCTATACCACCTGTGATCACCGGGATTGTCGACTGTTCACGGCACAGTTTATGCAAACCAGCGCCACCACGCGGGATCAGCATGTCGATGTATTTATCCATACGCAGCATTTCACTGACCAGCGCACGGTCAGGATTATCAATCGCCTGCACGG
>SKEU01001167.1_pt1 | contig 13647 bp, 6 predicted proteins | sample 4819571 | NCBI WGS metagenome assembly SKEU01 (sample SAMN11008801, study PRJNA524170) | human gut metagenome | biome: Human fecal sample; material: Feces; isolation source: fecal sample from pouch patient p8, p16 | host: Homo sapiens | place: Israel: Tel-Aviv | collected 2015-06-23
CATCGCCTGAGAGCAAGAAGCGCCTCCCCGTTGTCCGGGGGAGGCGCTTTTTCATGTCTTGCCCGCGTCCTTTTCCGCCGTTCAAACCGTGCTTGGCCGCGACGAAAGTCGAAAGTGTACTTGCGGTAGGTGAATAGAATGTAGCATCATTGATAAGGTGGTGCTTGTTTTGCTTGCTGGAGCTTTTATGATGCTGCTCTCGAGCGCATTTTTGATGCTGAGGCTTGGACCTGCGTCCGGCTCGTTCCCGCGGCCGCTCTCTCCGGAGGAGGAGCGCAAATACGTAGACCTCTGGCTCGCGGGAGATATAGAGGCGCGCAACGTGCTCATTGAGCACAATCTCCGCCTCGTCGCGCACATAATCAAGAAGTACTACACCCAGGCCGACGACGCCGACGACCTCATCTCCATCGGCACCATCGGCCTCATCAAGGGCATCAACACCTACCGCCCCGAAAAGGGCGTGCGCCTCGCCACCTACGCCTCCCGCTGTTGCGAGAACGAGATACTGATGTATTTCCGCGCGCTGAAGAAGTCGTCGGGCGACATCTCGCTCTCGGAGTCCATCGACGTGGACGGGGACGGCAACACACTCTCGCTCATGGACATCATCTCCCAGGAGGACGACATGGCCGAGCGCATCGGCGACGGCGAGACCTGCATGCGCCTGCGCGAGTATGTGGACACCGTTCTCACCGAGCGCGAAGCCGAGATAATCCGCCTCCGCTACGGCCTGCGCGGCGCCAAGCCCCTCACCCAACGCGAGACCGCCACCCTCTGCGGCATCTCGCGCAGCTATGTATAGCAGCACGGCTAATGTAAACGAAGCCCGGAAAGCCTTGAAAACACAGGCTCTCCGGGCTTCGCTCTTGACAGGGGCAACGACGCGCCTGCTGCCAACCCCGCTGAGGGCGGCATGCCGAGGCTATCTCTGTTTTGCTGGCCGTCCCTTTACCGGGGGCATGAGAGCCGCACTCAGCGCTGCGACGAGCGGCACAGTCAGTATGATGCCGATCGAGCCCGCTAAGCCGCGTATGAGCTCCACAGCTATTGCGTCGGAGTTGAATAGCTGGATGGCCGGGTAGCCGTATATCCGAAACAGCAGCAGCGTGTTGAGGGAAGCGCCCGCGAATGCCAGAATTAGCGTGTTCGCCATCGTGCCCATTGCGTCGCGGCCAATGTTCATACCGGAGCGGAATAGAGCAGCCTTGGGCAGCCCGGGGTTCAGCTGACGGAGCTCCCAGCAGGAAGATGAAATGGACATGGCCACATCCATGACCGCGCCAAGGGAAGCGACAAGTATGCCGCTGACCAGCAGCCCGCTTATCCTCACGGTATCCTGCGTGGCGCGGAGGACGAGGTCCTCGGCCTCGGGGAGGTTGAAGCCGTTCAGCTGAGAAATGGAACCCGAGACCGCCGCAAATATGCCCGCAACGCCCACTCCACAGACACAGCCGAGCACGGCGCAGAGCGTTTTGCGGCTCAGGCCCGTCAAAAACAGCAGAGAAGCTGCCGTAGTCAGAGCGACGATGATGATGGAGACCAAAACAGGCTCCGCCCCTCTGAGTATCATCGGCACCTGTATGAACCAAATGCAGGCAAGCGTGTACACCAGGCCCACGAGCGCCATGACGCCTTTTTTCCTGCCAATTATAACGAGCAGCGCCGCAAAGATGAGCGCCAGCCCCAACATCACGGGAGCGCGGTTATAAGCGGGCACCGAGACCACATAGAGCTCCCCCTGCTCGTCCACATCGAGTCTGACTATGACTTTAGTACCGACCTTTGCGTCCACGTTGGCGTAGGCGCTCAGGAAGTTCGCAGCCTCGAGCACCGCTCCCTTGTGCTCACCTGTGAGCACCTTGACCTCCAGCAGCTGCTGGCCGATCCTGCGCCCCTCCGTCCAAGTGTCCGGCGACGCATTGTCCGCGAGCACGTCCGTGACCTCGGCCACAGCAAACATCCGCTTCTGTGCGGCCGTAAGCTCCCTGTCGCCGGCGGTCAGGTTCAAAGCCAGCGCCCAGCCTATGAGTATGGCAAATATCAGTACCGAGGCGAGGATCTCATACAACCGCAGTCTCCTGTCGGGACTGTCCGTCTTTTTCATTGGCGGCTCCTTTCAATCATTTCAGGGGATTTCAGAAGCTCTGAAATCCCCTGAAAGCCGTATGTCTTACCTGCCCGCGTCAGACTCTGCGCGGGATCTGCTTACTTGTTGTCGAGGAAGCGATGGATGATCGCCGCCACCTGGGCACGGCTGGCACTGCTCTGCGGCTCCAAGCCGTTTTCGCTGCCCTGCATGAGGCCGGTATATACAGCCCAGCGCATGGCATCGAGTGCGTAAGCGGAGACTTCCGCCGCATCGGCGAAGCCCGCAAGCGCGTCGGTGGGCGCGTAGGTGCTCCTGCCGGACCACTTGGCGTAGCGGTAGAGTATGGTCGCCAGCTGTTCGCGTGTCAGGCTGTTATAAGGTCCGAACAAATCGTCGTCGTAGCCGTCCACTATGCCCTGAGAGCTGGCCCAGGCCACAGCGTCGGAGAACCAAGTGCCTCCGGGCACGTCGGAGAAGTCCGCGGTCTTACTGACAGCGGGCTCGCCCGCCACCCTGTAAAGCATCGTCACGAACATGGCGCGGTTGAGGGTCGTGTTCGGGCTGAACACCCTGTTGTCAACTCCGTCCATGATGCCCTTTTCGTAGACATATGCCACGTCGTTGTAGAACCAGTTTCCGGGCTTCACGTCGTCAAACGGGAGCTCGGGCGTCGGCGTGGGTGTCGGAGTCACGGGCGGCAGCGGGATGTTGGGGATATCCGGCTCATCTCCGCCCTTGGAGCAGATGATCTCAGCCCTGTCACGCACCCTGATGCGCGGATAGAGGCTGCTGTCGCCGGAATAGGTGTCGTCGTAGCTTGCAAGACCGGTGGCTGATATCTTGCAGCCGACCTCAAGGCCCTGTATGTCAGTGCCGGCAGTGATGTATCCGTTGATGAACACTCGGCCAATATTGCCCGCGGCGTCCTTCACCAGGATGTCCTGAACCAGGCCGTTCGCGTAGTTCACGTCTGTGACCGTGCCCTCGAGCGTCACGAGGCTGCCGAGATAGCTGCGGTCGTTGAGCTGAGCCGCCGTTATCTTCGTCGGCTGCACAGGCGTCGTCTCCCCTATCTTCTCAATGGAGCCGAGGGAGATGGACAGCTGCCTCTCGCCCTGATAGGACGAGGTGTGGCCGGTGATGCGCACCTTGTCGCCGAGTTTGTACGAGCCTGCGACCGGGAACACGTTGATGCCCGCCGTGCCGTCCTGGACATAGATGCAGTCGAAGAAAGCGGTGTTCTTGTCATAGCCGGAGGCGTTAGAGGTGACAACGCCCTCTATCGTGAAGCGCACGCCCTCGTTCTTCTCATCCTGCACCTGCTTTATGGTGCTTATTGCAAGGCCGTCGGGATTGAGATATTTCACCAGGTTCTCGCAGATCTTGTAGTTGGAGTAGTTCTTCTCAGCGCCGGAATCCACTTCATCTGCCTTCATCTGAACCTCGAAGTTCGAGAGGAAAGCCGCGCCGGAAACCACTATCAAGCCCTTCCCGTCGAGCTTTTCAGTCGCCATGACGAGCAGTCTTTCTGTGCCGTCGGTGTAGGCGTATTTCGGGATGCTTCCAAGTCCGCCGTATTTATCACTGTCATCGTCGGACGAATAAGTCGTTTCGAAGCCGTAGACAACGGGCGTTACGGTGCCGGGCACGGTGGTCGTCGGGTAGCCGCTTGCATCGACGATGTGGATGGAGGCGCCGCCGTAATGGCTGAAAAGCTCCGTATATTTGTTGTCGTGCGGGTTGTTGGCGTCGTATTCAACGCCTTCGAGCAGGGGGGATTCGAAGTTGTAGCTGCTCAAATACAACCTCTGCGGCTGTCCGCCGTTGTACGTATTATCCTTTATCTCGTCATCGCTCACTCTGAGGGAGGAACCCAGCGCCGCAAGCAGCTTGTTCTGCTGTGCCGCCATGTGGTCTTCTGCCTCGAAGGACTTATAACTCTCGTAATTGTCGCCCCAGCCGGTGATCACGATCGCGCCTCCTGCTGAGTTAAAAGCCTTAATAGCCGCAATTTCCGCATCAGAATAGGTCGCATACGGGTCTCTCAAGGCGCTTCCGTCGCGTCTGCTTGGCGCTGTCAGGATGATTGCCTTGTACTTGCCGCTTTCATTTTCACAGGCCGCTATCAGCTCCTCGCTCGTGTTCAGCTGCACGGTGCGGACGCCGTTTTGCATGGCGAGGCTGTTGAAGTTGCCCATGCTGTCCTTGTAGTTTCCGTTTACATACTCGTTGTAGTGGCTCGCGTCAATGCCTATGTAGACCAGCTTGGAGCTGTCCTGCACGTCTATCTGTATGGAGCCGGTGAAGGTGTACTCCTTGCCGCCCTGTTCGATAGTGGCCTCTACGCTCACCGTCTGGAGCCTGGCGGAGTCCGGAGTGAATTTGAAGGGGACACCCACCCTGGTGTTGGGGGCGATGCTGACGTCTTTAGCCGTATACTTCACTTCTCCGTCCACAGAGAACACCACGCTCTTGGCGGTGGCGGCCGTGGTCTCGCTGTTGAAGAGGCTCGCGGTGATGGTCAGCTCCTCGCCGGTCACGGGGTTGGCCGTGTCGCTGGTGACGGAGTCGATGCCGAGCTTGAGCACTTCGCCGACCCAGACCGGTGCGGTGACGGCCAGGTTGCCGTCTGCCTGCGTTACGCGGATGAAGTAGTAGCTGTAATCAGCCGGAATAGTGGCACTCAGCTCGCCGCTGGCCGGGATGCTGTCCCAGGTGTAGGCCACTCTGCCGGAGTTCACCACGACCTCGACCTTGGATATGGCGTCGTTGTAGTCCGGGTCGTAGACCGTGACAGCGATGTCGACATTCTCGCCCACATCTTCCGTGCCCAGTTGACTGCCCATCATGTGGCCGTCCAGGGTGTAGCTAATCTCGAGGTTCTTGTCCTCGGTGGCGTAGAGGCGGCGCTCCCTTATGGCGTCGAACAGGCCGTCCTCGGTGAGCGAGTCCGCGTAGATGACGTTCCTGGCGTCATTGGCGTTGCCCCAGCTGCCCTTGTGGTTGTCCTGGTTGTTGGTCGGAGCGACGTGCCAGCCCTTGTCCAGGGCCATGATGTACTGCTCATAGCTCGGGTAGTAGCCGCCGGCGCCTATCTGGCCCTCGCCGTTGCCGACCTCGACGAGCTGGACATAGTTGTCGAGCAGCGGGGTGTAGTAGGCGAAGTCCGAGAAGTTGCCGAAGGTCGTACCCGGGTGGTTGAGCTGGTTTATGGATTGAACGCTATTTTTTCCCGCTTCAATAAGAAGCTGGTAATAGGCCTTAAGCCCCGCATCCCCTGTTTTGTCGTTCAGCGTCTTGTTATTGCGCGAGACTATGCCCGGGGTGTTGAAGGTGTTTATGTGGCCAGGTCCGCCCGACCAGGTCATCTCGTAGCCCGCCAGCGCTATCCGATCTGTGCTCTTCTCATTGAAGGCGTCTATTTTGCTGTTGTATTCTGTCCACTTATTGGCGCTAGCGGAGGTCATCTTCGACGTGTCATACAGCGCCTCCGCCGGGTTCGGAGCGCTGGTGGAATCAAAGTAGTTTGAGTGGTCGGTGAAGGCCACAAAGTCGACGTTGTCGTTCTCGGGTATACCCTTCACATAATCGAGAGCCTCATTTAGCGTGCCCGAACCATCGGAATATTCCGCGGTGTGCGAGTGGAGCTGGCCGAAGTACGCGGCGAACTGGGCCTCGCCGACGGTGAAACTCCAGGTCTTTGTGCCGACCTTGTCGTCACCCCTCTTGACCGTCACCTCGACGGTGACTCGGCCGTCGGCCAGGTCGGCAGCCGGGGTGTAGGTAACCGTGCCATTTGCATATGTCGCCTCGACGGTCTGACCATTCACGGTCATGGTCACAATCGGGTCCACGCCAGCGTTTTCGACCTTTGCGCTGATGGGGGGACGCTTGTTATCGCCGGTCTCGGCGCCCTGAGCCGGCGAGACCTCGGTGATGACCGGCTCGTCCTTAACTGTGACCTCTTTGCTGCCGTTGATGGCCTTGCCCTTCGTGTCCGTGCCGCTGACCGTTATTGTGATCTTCTCGCCGGTCACGAGGTTTCCGGGCACGGTGTAGACGCCGTTCTCGCCCTTGGTGAGCTCATTATCTCCCACCTTGACGGTGAGCGTGCCCACGCCGAACACTGCGTTGACTTCGACGGTGAACTCGTAGGGCACGCCCGCATAAGCGTCTGTGCCGGTGATGGTCACCGTGGGCTTGTTGACAACGCCGGAAGTCAGGTCTGCCGCACCATTTGCGCAGGGGTAGAAGAAAAACTCGTAGATGTCGTAGTCCGTGGCGTTGTACATACTGTAGGTCTTGTAGGAGTCGCTGTAATACTCGAGGTACTGTGAGTTGCCGTTGAACTTTGCCTTCCTGCTCTCGAGGTTGAAGCCGCCATTCTTGCCCTTTGTGAGCTTCCAGTCGGCTGCTTCGCTCTCGGTCAGGGAATAGAAGGCGTTGTTGCCCGTGCCGTCGGAACACAGGTAACCGTAGGCATCATTCTTGAAGCGATACCAGTCCCCGTTTTTCTCAACGGTGAACACCACACCGCCGTTTTCGGCAGTGGCCCCATTCTCCGTGACCGTAGCTACGGCATTTGCGATCGACGGGCTGTCCGCCGCGCCTATCTGCCCCGCCAGCACGCCCTTGGCCGAGATGTTGTAGAGCATGACCTGGGCGCCCTCAGCAGGCAGTCCCCCGCTCTCTCCGCCGCCTCCGGGCTCGGTCGGCCCGTCAACCTTGATGAACTGCATCGCGTAGATGCCCTCATTGTTCGACTTATATTGGTATGTAGAAAACTCGCTGTACTGGCTATACCATTCGATGTAAAGATCAGTTCTTCCCGCGTTTATTATGTAGTAGCAACCGGGTGTAGTTGCAGGGCTTACAGTCCAACTGTCATTCACCTCGTCAAGCGGCAGGCTGTTATTGTTTGCATTTACAGACAGCTTATTTCCGCCGTTTGAGAAAATATATGTCCCGTCGCCGTTAACGGTGACGTCCCAGATAACGTCAGACGTGACGCTGTCAAAGCCGCCCGCGCTGTTCAAGGTCATGTCCACGCCAGCGCGATAATATGTGCCCACAGCGTTAACAGACAGGGCCTTGCTATTCGCCGGGTTGTAGATCACGACCTTGTCGCCAGCCTTGATCGGTCCCTCAGGTGCCGCGCCGAGCACCTCTATCTCGCTCTCAAGCGTCGTGCGAAGCTGGAGCGTAGTATTATTGTAAACGCCGACCGCCGCCGTCACATTCAGCCTGTCGCCGACTTTGATATTCCAATTGCCTTCGTTATCCTTTTCGACAACTGCTTTGTATATTTGGATAGTCTTGCCGCTGTCGTCCTTTACCGTAATATTGGGCGCAGAATAGCTGCCGTTGTTGTCAAACACCTCGGTGACTTCAACGCCGGAAATTTTCACATATTTGCAAATGTCGGCAGTCGTCAGCTCACTTATCGTCTTTGCAGCCGGTGTGAGCGTCATTCCCGAGGACTTCTGGAACGTGGCATTTTTAAGCTCGGGAAGACCGTTATATGTATCCTTATTTCCCGTGCCAATGACAGTGTCGCCAAGGGAAATGCCGCTGGGAGTCGAATTGAAATAGAGGCAGATAGCGCCTGTTGAGTCCTGTATGTATACATTCCTGCCGTCAAACAGCGTCACGACGCCCTTGACGGTGAACTTAGTTCCGTTTTCACCGGCCAAAGCCGTAGCAATGGGCACAGTCCCCGGCTCAGGCTCCGTGCTTCCGCCCTCTAGCTTATAGAGGGTTACGGGCTTTTGGCTTGTATAAGTGGTCGACTTATAGTAGCGGAACCGCATCTGGTTGCTGGCAGCGTTGAACCGCATATGCGGGCCGGAGCTAAGAACAATATCTACCCCATTGTCGGCAACAGAAAATGTAATGGGATACTTGGCTGCTGTGTCCTTTTTCTCATTGGTTGTAAGAGAATTCTTGTCAGATGGAGCGTAGATATATTGCCCATTCGCAGCCTTGATGACATAGCCTCCGGTCACCGCCTCCACCGTCACTGAGTATGCCCTGTCGGCGGTTATGGCTCCATCGGCTATTACCAACTCTTTATAGTTGTTTACGTCGTCGAGGTCGCTTAGGCTGCCGTCAAAGACATAGGCCTGGGTTTCCGACGCTTCATACACAAGGAGATATTCTCCCGTCCAGTCTGTCTGGTCTGACGTTACTTTCTTATAAACCCCTTCATCCGCAGCTGCGGCTGTTACCGGCAGCATGCTTACCAGCATCAGCGCAACCAAAAATATTGCCAACAATCTCTTTCGCATACACTACCTCCTAGTCGTTCCCAAGCAAACCCTTGTTTTCTTCAAAATGGTACATCCGCTTTTAATATATTATACTAATCTTCCAAATCGTGCAACATGCAATGCGCAATTTTTCGTTATTTTACATGCAAATTACACAAGCATAACAAAACTTGCTCGTCTGCATGGGCAGATACCAGGTATTCAATTCGGCAGGTTTATGGCCCTCGTCGCAAAAAACACGCGGCATATGTTGAGTACCGCATCAGCGGCGAGAGGCTGGTGCGGCTGCGATGTATTTGGGACTTAAGGCAGCGGCACGAGAGAGCAAAAGAGCGCGGGGATATCCCCGCGCTCTGCGCATTTTCAGGGTCTGCGTCCGTTATGCCTGCCAGCCTGTCAGCCGATACTCGTCGCGGCGCGGGTGCATCGGGCGCTTCAGGCTTTGCTTCGCTGTGATCAGCCCTTGATACCGCCGGCCTGGAGGCCGGAGACGAAGTATTTCTGGCAGCAGATGAACACTATCAGCACCGGCACGAGGCTCGCGACGCTCATGGCGAAGACATAGCCCCACTGCGTGAACTGGTGCTGGCCGAAGAAGCCGGAGATGGCTATCGGCAGCGTGCGTTTGGCGTTGTCGTTGATGACCGTCATGGCCCAGGGGAACTCCTCCCAGGCGGTCAGGAAGTTGAAGATGCTCACGGAGGCGATGGCCGGGCTCGCGAGCGGGCAGATGACCTTGAAGAACACCGTGAACACGCTCCCGCCGTCCATATACACCGCCTCGTCATAGTCGCGCGGGATGCTCTCGATGTAGCCCTTTATCATGAAGGTCGAGAAGGGTATGACCCAGGCGACGTAGAAGGGCACGAGGCCGAAGAGCTTGTTCGTGAGCTTCAGAAATGTAGCGAGCTGATACTGCGTTATGATGAGCGTCGTGCCAGGGATTATCATCGTGCCGATGACGAGGCCGAAGAGCAGCTTTCGTCCCGGAAAGCGGAAGCGCGCGAGGCAGAAGGCCAGCGCCGTGGCGATGAAGGCCGCGATGAGCACGGTGAGTATCGTGACCGCCGCGCTGTTTAGGAAGTTCTGATAGAACTTCTCCTGGGCGAAGATGTACTGATAGTTCTCCGCCGTCAGCTCCTCGGCCGAGGGGAAGAACCTCGGCGGGAACTCATAGAGCGCGCCGTTGGGCTTGAGCGAGGTGCTGACCATGTACACCATCGGCATGACGGACACGGCTCCGCCTATGAGCAGCAGCAGGTATTTGAGCGCGTTTGCGGCGTTTTTCTTTGTAAATCTCCTGTGCATATCACACCTCAAAACTGGCTCTCGCCGTTTCTGCGCATGGCCTTGAACTGCAGCACCGCGAGGAAGGCCAGCGTCAGCGCCACGATGAAGGACAGGGCCGCGGCGTAGCCGAAGTCGCCGGAGCTGAAGGCCTTTGAGTACATCCAGGTGAGGACGACCTCCGTCTCGTGCATGGGCTTGCCGTCCGTTATCATCTTTATCGACGTGAACACGTTGAAGCCGCCGATGGTCAGCATGACGAGGGCGAAGAGTATGGTCGGCTTTATGCTGGGCAGAGTTATGTAGAAGAACCGGGCGAAGGGCCCGCAGCCGTCGATGGACGCGGACTCATAGAGCTCCTGCGGCACACTCTGCAATGCGGCGAGGAACACGACTAGGTTCCAGCCCACGCCCTTCCAGATGCCCAGCATCATGGCCACGGTAAGCCCGCCCCAGCGGGTGTCCAGCCAGCGGATGTTGCTCTCGCTCAGGTGCAGGACGTTGGTGAGCAGGTAGTTGAGCATGCCCTCCGTGTTGAAGATGTACCTGAACACCAGTGAGACGATGACCCAGGAGGTTATGACCGGCAGGTAGTAGATGACCCGGAAGGTCACGCGGAAGCGTGGGATGGAGTTTATAAACACCGCCGCGAGCAGGCCCAGCACCATCTGCCCCGGCACGGTGACGAGGGTGTAGATGAGCGTGTTGGCAAAGGCCGTCCGGAAGGTGGCGTCGCCCAGCACGGCGGCGTAGTTTGCAAGCCCCGCAAAGCCGTGCTCGAACATGTTGTCCCGGTTACACTCGAGAAAGCTCATGTACAGCAGCTTCAGTATCGGGTAGATGGTGAACATTGCAAACACCAGCACGCCCGGGAGCAGGAGGGCCATGAGCTGTATTCGGTTCCGCCTCGGTTTAAGCTCCATATCGAGGCTCCTTTCAAAAAAGGCGCGCGGGAGGTCCGGCGTGGGCGCTCCCGCGCGCAAAGCTGTTGCGATTTTGGGCAGTTTCTGGTATACTTTTAATGTTATCCGGCGAGCAGCGCGTCCACCTTCTCGGCCAGGGCGTCCAGCGTGGTCTGGGCGTCGGCGCCGTTGACGATGATGTCGGTCACGGCGGTGGTGAGCTCGCTGTCGATGTCGGACCAGGCCGCCACGGGCGGACGGGCCTTGGCGGTGGTGATGGCCTCCAGGAAGGGCGCGTAGTCCGCGCTCTTCACCGTGTCGCTCTCGAGAGCGGTGGTGTTCACCGGGATCTGGCCGACCTTGGCCATCTCCTTCTGGGCAAAGTCGCTGACCATGAACTTCATGAACTCCCAGGCGCCCTCCTTGTTGGCGGTGCTGAACATCGCGATGTCCTCGCCGCCGAGCACGGAGATGGAGCCGGCGGAGCCCGCGGGCATCTCGGTAGTGCCGTACTTGAAGTCCGGGTAGGCGCCAGCCATCTCCGCGGTCTTCCACGGGCCCTCGAGCAGCATCATGTACCGGCCGGTGCCGAAGCCGTCGGTCATCGGGATGTCGCCGCTGTTGAAGCCGGTGAGCTGGCCGTTCTTATAGAGGTCCGCGAGCATCTGCACCGCGGCCACGGTCTCGGCGCTGTTGAGATAGCCGGTGGCCTGGGTGTAGTCCTCGTTGGTGATCTCGCCGCCGCAGCTCCAGATGTAGGGCAGGATGTTCCAGCCGGCGAGCGCGGGCTCGTTGAGGCCCCAGACCTGCTGGCCGTTCTCGTTCGTGCCGGAGAGCGCCGCGATGGCGGCGAGCATCTCGTCCATGGTCTTGGGCGCGGTCAGGCCCGCGTTCTCAAAGGCCTCGGCGTTGTAGAACAGTATCTTCGTGTTGGTGTTGAGCGCGAGGGCGTAATAGCTACCGTTCACCATGCCGGTGCTCATCGCGCTGGGCAGGAGCGTCGCGGCCACGTCGTCGAAGTCGGCCATCTCCTGGTCGAGCGCGGCGAGTATGCCCATGGACTCAAACTCGGGCACCCAGGCTATGTCCAGCCTCGCCACGTCGGGCAGGGTGTCGGAGTTCGCGCTTATCAATATCTTGTCGTGCAGGTCCGCCCACTCGTGGGAGACGGCGTTGACCTTGTACTCGGGATGCTCCTCCTCGAACTTGGGGATGAGCACATTCATAAGGGTTTCATTCTCTGCGGCCTGGGCGCTGTAATGGTGCCAGAAGTTGATGACTGTCGGCTCTGCGGCGTCCGGGCTGCTTCCGGGCGTCTCGTCGGTCTGCGGGGGTGAACTGGTGTCTGGCGCTTCACCGCCGCAGGCAGCTAATGTCGCAACCATTACTGCCACGGCGAGCAGGAGCGCCAGCATTTTTGCGTACTTCTTCATTTTCATTGCTGACCTCACTTTCTTGTCTGTCTGAATATTTTCACGGTCCGCGCCGGTATGCTCAAACTGAGCACCGCCGGGCATTCCGCCGAATACGCGTCCCTAGCGGGGTTTATCACGGAAGTCACTGTCTCGCCGGAGAAGACCTCGCGCCACTCGCCGGAGCCGTCCGGCACGCGGGCCTCGCCCTTGTACCAGCGCTCCCCCGCGTTGATGACGACCAGTACGTCCTCCCTCTCGTGAGTGCGGCAAAAGCCGAACACGTTGGCGCCGTCGTCGCAGACGGAGTTGTAAAAGCCGCCTTCCCGGAGGGCTGGTGAGCCCTTCCGCAGGGCAATGAGCTCCCGGAACCAGCCGAGCAGCTCCGGCCCCCTCTCCGCGGCCTCCCAGTCCATGGTGCGGCGGCAGTCCGGGTCGTTTTCTCCCTCCATGCCCAGCTCGTCGCCGTAATACACCGCGGGGCAGCCGGGGAAGCACATCTGCAAGGCCACGGCGAGGCGGTATTTTTCAATGTCCCCGCCGCAGAACGTGAGGAACCTCGGCGTGTCGTGGCTGTCCAGGGGATCGTACATCCGCAGCGACACCTCATAGGGGTAGAGCGAGAGCAGGCGGTTCGCCCTGTCCGCAAAGCCCGAGGCCCCGAGCTTTGAGAGCGCCAGCCAGTCGCGCGCGGCGTCGCGGAAGAGGTAGTTCATCGCACTGTCCAGCCGTCCGGGGCTCACGAGCCGCCAGGCGTCGCCCCAGGTCTCGCCCAGGAGCAGGCAGTCCGGCTTTGCCAGCTTCATCTCCCGGGAGAACTCCTCCCAGAACACCGCGGGCACCTCGTCTGCCACGTCCAGCCGCCAGCCGTCGGCCCCCACGGCCTGGAGCCAGTGCTTGCCCACCTCGATGAAATAGCGCCGCAGCTCCGGATTTGCAAGGTTCAGCTTGGGCATCCACTTGTAGTGGCCCACGCAGTCGTAGGTGCGCGTCTCGTGCGTGACGGGGTAGGCGTTGATGAAGAACCAGTCGCGGTATTTTGAGGCCTCGCCGTTTTTCACCACGTCCTGAAAGGGCGGCCAATAGTAGCCGCAGTGGTTGAACACGCCGTCGAGCAGTACGCGGATGCCGAGCGCGTGCGCGTCCGAGATGAGCGCGCGCAGGTCCTCCTCTGTGCCGAAGTGCGGGTCGATGCGGTAATAGTCCACCGTGTCGTACTTGTGGTTCGAGGGGGCCTCGAACACCGGGGTGAGATACAGGCAGGTCGCGCCGAGGGCCGATATGTACGGCAGCTTCTCGCGTATGCCGCGCAGGTCGCCGCCCATGAAGTTCTCCCGCGTGGGGGCCGAGCCCCAGGCGTCCGCTCCCTCCGGCGTGAGCGAGGGGTCGCCGTTTTTGAACCTCTCGGGAAAGAGCTGATAGTAGACCTGCCCGGAGCTCCAGTCCGGGGCTTTGAAGCAGTCCTCCGGGTTCGGCCAGAGGAACTCGAAGAAGTCCTCGTCCGGCCCCGGCTCCGTGTCCCGGAAGCCGTTCGGCCCGTACCAGAGCTCGCGCTCCCCCGAGCGCAGGCGGAAGCAATAGCGCACGTAGGCGGCGATGGGCCCCGTCTCGATCTCTGCCTCGCAGCAGTCCCGCCAGCGGTCACGCACCTTCGGCCTCAACGGTATTTCCCGCCGCCCGGCCGG
>SKEU01001172.1_pt1 | contig 13599 bp, 8 predicted proteins | sample 4819571 | NCBI WGS metagenome assembly SKEU01 (sample SAMN11008801, study PRJNA524170) | human gut metagenome | biome: Human fecal sample; material: Feces; isolation source: fecal sample from pouch patient p8, p16 | host: Homo sapiens | place: Israel: Tel-Aviv | collected 2015-06-23
CTATCTAAGAAGTATTTTAAATGCGCACGGATATCATGTAGGAACATTTACTTCTCCTTATATGATTAAGCATAATGATCGTATTCGTATTGATGATCATCCTATTAGCGATGAAGATTTACTTGCACTCATTAATAAATATGAATCAGTCATTGAAGAAAAGAATCTATCTATGTTTGAAATTGATGTTTTAATCATGTTAGATTATTTCTCTACTCATGACTTAGATTATCGTATTATTGAATGTGGCATTGGTGGTGCTAATGATAAGACAAATGTCATTTGGCCAATTATTAGTGCAATCACTAATATTGGAAATGACCACTTAGATCAGATTGGCCCTAGTCTTTATGATGTCATTAATGAAAAGATGGGAATCATTAAAGAAGGACAATACTTTATTACAAGTGAAGTAGAAGGAACAGTACTTGCAAGATTACAGGAACAATGTGATGCAATGGGTGCGACAATGGTTGTTGTACCTGAATATCAGGTATCACGTTATCCATTCCATTTCCGTTATCGTGATATGGCCTTTACTTTAAAGAATCAGGGAATCTATCAGATTGCGAATGCTCGTTTAGCTCTTACTATTGCGAATAAGCTTATTACTTTAGATTCAGAAACAACTGAAAAGGCGATAGAAAGTGCTGTATGGTATGGTCGTTTTGAAATGATGACTGTAGCAGGACATCAAGTTATTCTTGATGGTGCGCATAATACGGATGGTATTAAAGCGTTACTAAGTACAGTGCAGTATGTCCGTGCTGAAGATACAGTCTTTATCTTTTCAGGTTTAAAGGATAAAGATGTGGATGAAATGATTGAACTGATTGATGAAGCAGGTTATCCAATTTATCTCACTTCAAAAAGTGAAAACTATAATCTAAAAAATCAAACCACACAATTTCCCCTCACTTAAAAAAGTGAAAACCATAATCCAAAAAGCAAACCACATAATTATAGATTCAAAGGAAGTCGTCCCACAACCTCCTTTGTCAACCCACCTATGAGAATCCCCGCCAGGACTCCTGCCACCAGCAGTGCCGGTGCATAAACCATCAAACTCGTATTGCTCACCACGATCATGGCAACGATCAGCTGCCCGATATTATGTGTGACACCACCGGCCACACTGATACCGATCAGACTGAAGCCGGAATGTTTTTTCAAAAGATCCATCACAGTCAGGCTAAGCGCAGCGCCAGCCAGACTATACAAAATACTGAACAGATTTCCAAACATAAATCCGATCACCAGGATTCTGACAACGGACACGAGAGCCGCTTCTTTAAAGGAATATCGGTCCAGTATAAAAAGCACCGCCAGGTTTGCAAGCCCGAGCTTGATACCCGGAATTCCTGTAAATACAGGGACCAGAGACTCCACATATCCAAAAATGATCGCTACTGCGGCAAATAATCCGAGATAAGCTGTTTTTCGTTTCATAAATAAATCCTTTCATTTGTTGCAGGAATATCGTTGCAGAAACAGCACAGACAGAATACCGTCTGTCAGAGAAAACTCTACGGAGAACACGTATTACGCATATTCTCCGGAAATTTTATGTCACCGCATCAATTTTAGGCGAACTCTCCGAATCCGAATCCTCTGCAGTATTTTCCCCTTCTATCACAACCTTATTAGGAAGGCAGATGATGGAACCGCCGTGCTCGTCCACAGCCTTCTGTTTCATACAGTAATGATCCGGGCAGGTTGCTTCGATCATTGTAACTTTTCCATCTTTGATTTCGCAGACATTGGTGTCTCCGATGTGGATGATCTGGTCCTGGGAAAGCGAATAGGTTCCGAATTCTTTTCCGTCAACGGTAATACGGATCGTATTATGGGAACGTTTCCCCGCAATCTGAAAACCAAGCCAGAGAACCCCCGCCAGAATCAGGATCCCGGCAATAAAAATCAATTCTTTTTTCTTCAAAACAAATCTCCATTTCTGTTACAGATTCAGAAAAAATCATATCATAATCGAAATTAAAAGGCAAACATAAGTTAATGATATCTAACCATAATTCATACAGCTGTTCCCAACGGAAAGGGAGGAGTGGCGATGATTTTTCTTTTATAAAAGACATAAAACAGAAAAATTCATATTGGAAAAAGTTATAGACTACTAACAAAAGTGTAGACAAGAAAAAAAACAGGTGATATAATACCTAACTGTAAGTTAGCATCGTCTAATTTTACAAAAAAAGATTAATCAAAACTAATTTATGTATATGGATAAAAACTATATAATTTATCCAAAAGACAGTTATACGCAGATTACAGGACTGGATCGAGAGCATCTGACGTAGCAATATATGTTCGCATAGCGTGAGTCTGATGCAGCAATTTACAGAATTGTTAAAAATACAAGGGAGAAAAGAGATGAAAAATCAGAACTTTTATATGAGAGTGATCTCCTTACTGTTGGTGATCCTGGCTGTACTTTTTTATAACAGCAGCATGAAAGCCCAGGCAAATGAAAAAGAGATCGCGGCTCTGACAGATAAGGTAGATACACTTCAGGAGCAGCAGAATGAACTTCTCAGTGCGCTGGAGACGAGTTATGTAAATCGTATGCAGAATCAGGCAGCATCTGCAGGATCAGGCAGCAGTGATGCAGATACAGCAGGCGATGACAAAACAACAGACACTTCAGACGGCAATGTATCCGATGCAGACGCAGAGGACACAGCAACCGCAGATTCCGATAATGTATATAAAGATGGAACCTATACAGGAGAAGCCGAGGGATACGGCGGGACCATTCAGGTGGAGGTGACACTTACCGGTGATGAGATCACATCCATCAACGTAGTCAGCGCCCCAGGTGAGGACAGTGCATATCTTTCACAGGCAGAGAGTGTGATCGATTCCATCCTGAGTGCTCAGAGTACAGATGTGGATACCGTATCTGGAGCAACGTTCAGCTCCACAGGAATCCTGAACGCAGTGGATGCGGCACTTGGAAAGGCGGAAAACTCATGAAAAAAAGACAGCGGGAGGTAAGGCTGATGCGTGCGGGAATACAGCTGGCATTTTTTATTGCCGCCCCGTCTCTGTTTTCTACAGCCTTTGCAGGTATCAAATCGATCTTTCTTGCCATTGCGGCCGGTCAGCCGGTGGAGTGGAATTCCTTTCTGACTGTAACGGCAGTGCTTCTGATCTTTACCTGCTTTTTCGGAAGACATTTCTGCGGATATGCGTGTGCATTCGGATCTTTCGGAGATGCCGTATATGAAGGCTTTTCCTGGATCCGGATGAAATGCTTTCACAAAAAAAAGAAACCGGCTCTTTCCGAAAAAATGGTTCACGGGCTTCAGAAAGTCAAATATATCGTACTGGCACTGATCCTGCTTTCCTGCCTTACAGGTGTATACGGAAAGCTTACGGGAACCAGCCCGTGGGATGTTTTTTCCATGCTCACGGCAGGACGGCTCCCGAACAGCAAATATCTGGTGGGAATTGTGCTCCTGGTGCTGATCATTGTGGGAATGTGTACACAGGAAAGGTTTTTCTGCCAGTTTCTCTGTCCCATGGGAGCGGTTTTTGCATTAATGCCAATCCTTCCGGGTGCACTGTTTCGGAGAAACCGTGAGAAATGTCCGCCGAAATGTGGTCTCTGTAAAAAAAGATGTCCGGCTCATCTGGATATCGACGGCGACACAGGCAGATCCGGCGAATGTCTTTGCTGTCACGCATGTGCCGCAGCCTGCCCGGGAAAAAATATTCACATTGGAACAATTGAGGAAAAATGATCTATGAGATATCAGGCTCTGAAAAAGAAAACTTTTCTGGCAGCAGCTACATTTACAGGAATTGCGGTGTTGTTTCCTGTGCTGTGCATGGCTGCTTCGGAAAATGATGTACAGACATATACCGATACAGATTTTGCAATGGATACTGTGGTATCAGAAACACTCTATACCACAGGTGACGATATAAACAGTAAGCTGACAGCTGTGCTGACAGATGTGGAGACGAACCTTCTTTCCTGGACCAATGAGAAGTCCCAGATCTATAAGGTGAATGCAGACAGCGGAAAAGATACGGAGATTTCCGACGAGCTTTCCGGATACCTGAAACGTCTTCTGAAGATCGCAGAGGATTCTGACGGAGCCTTTGACCCAACCATCGGGAAGCTGATCCGCCTGTGGGATATTGGAGGGGAAAACCAGAAAATTCCGGAAGAAGCAGAAATTAAGAATGTTCTGAAGGATTCCGGATATCAGAAGATTTTTCTTGACGGAAATACGGTCCACATGGAGGAGGGCTGTTCTCTGGATCTTGGAGCAGCGGGAAAGGGTATTGGCTGTGACCTGATCCTTAAAGAACTGGAAACAAAGAAGGATGTAACAGCAGCACTTATGAATCTGGGAGGAAGCAGTGTCATGACCTACGGAAGCAAGCCGGATGGTTCTTCCTGGAATGTGGCAGTGACAGATCCCAGAGCTGAAAATGAGGATGACTATCTTGGTGTGGTTGCCTTAAATGGTACAGAATTTCTTTCCACATCCGGAGATTATGAGAAATATTTTATCGAAAATGGTGTAAGGTATCACCACATTATGGACCCGTCTACCGGCTATCCGGCAGAAAGCGGAGTGACCGGGGTAACGGTAGTCTGTGACTCAGGTCTGGAGGCAGATGCGCTTTCCACAGCATGTTTTGTGCTGGGGGTGGAAAAAGGGACACAGCTGTTGAAAGCTTACGGTGCAGACGGACTTTTTGTGGATGAAGACCATCATGTGTATCTCACTGAGGGGATGAAGGAGCGGTTCAGCCTGCTTGCGGATTCCTATAGTGTGGAGGATATTGCAGAGTGAAGCTGATCTCCCGGCGATCCGGTTTATGACTGTTTGGCAGAGGGGAATGCTCATATCCGCAGTACTTGCGATAGTAAACCTGGAAAGGGTTCTATAAATATATCATATTTTTAGGAGGAATAAGCAATGCAGAAGTGGAATCTATTGAAAAAAACAGCTCCATGCATTTTAAGTCTTGCAGTGGCAGCAACAACCTTTCCGACCGCTGTAATGGCATCTGATCTTGATGCAGCCGTGGTTTCCGAGGCAGAGGCAGGAGATACGGAGGATTTTAGCACAGAGGAAACGGCAGAGGATACTGAAGCTGTAGCAGAAGAAGCTATAGAGGATGCTGCAGACATAACAGAAGAAGCAGCAGAGGATGCAGCAGTGCCAGAAGCTGCTGCAGACGAGACAGAGGATATCCAGCAGGAAGATACAGCAGAGGAAGCAGACCCGTTCTCTACAGGGGAAGAGGATTTCACAGAAGGCGATGAAGTGGCGGAAGCATTTTCCGATTCTGACCAGCTGACAGGCGAGTATCAGTACGTATATGCAGGACTTACCTGGGGTGAGTACTGGGCAGCAGAAGGCGTATATGCAGCTGGAGATACAAGCTCTTCAGAAGAGAAGGATTCACATAGTGAGTTTGATACAGGAGCTTTTGATACAGTAACAAGAGCGACTGCAAATCATGGACTTCACAGAGGAAGCTATCAGACAGAAGCTACGATCATTGCTGAAGACGGAACCAGATTCGACGTATCCTACTGGGAGGATAAAGGAAGCACACTTTATCTTACAGACGGTTCCAAGGTAAAATGGAACAGAGGCAGTATAACAACAGAAGATGGAAAAACCTATACGATGGATCATTATGAGATATATGGTCTGAAATATGTTCCGGTAGCAGTTAAGACCGCAGATTTTGCAGATTTCTGCAAAAAGTATAATGTCGTACAGGATGGAGCTGTGCTCTCCGGAGGATACAGTGAAAACAATCTCCAGTATTACAAAGGCCTTGTGGCAGACGTAAATGCACAGACAAATGGTCTGAAATATGTGGAGAAAAATGGTGACGGCTTTACATTTACAGCAAGAAAATCAGACGGAACAGCTTCCGGTATCAAGGATCAGGCGTTAAAAACAGCAACAGAGATCAAGCCGAGTGTAAAAGCAGCAAGCGGAAGCTACGGCGAATTCCTCCGTGTGGATCTCAATGGAAATTATGGCGATCTTGGTGCAAATATGCAGGCTGTACGCTGGGATTATTATGGAGATGATTCCACATATACAAAATGCCTCGCTTCTTATGGAACCAAGTTTGCCGCAGATAACTGGATGCATAAAGCAATGGGAATCCAGCTTGGACTTACAAAATCTGCACGCTGCAAGCTTCCGGGAGGAACAGACGGAACAGGATACTGGAAACTGACAGTGTATGCTCTTGGATATAATGACTATACCTACAGCTTCCAGGCAACTGCAGAGAATATCGTAAATCCTACAATGGAGCCAACTGATTTTACAAGTCTTAAAACAGAAGTGGAAGCTGCAAAGGCTCTGGCAGAGGCAGATTACACAATTGCAACCTGGAAGTCCTTTGCCGGTGAGCTTCAGGAAGCAGAAGACATTCTTGCAAAAACAGATGCAAGTCAGGCTGAGGTAAATGAAGCACTTGAACATCTTCAGGGAGCAGAGAAAGAGCTTCAGAAGGTAACAGTTACACTTGATAAGACAGCAGCAGCTGTATATACAGGAAAAACAACGACTCTTAAGGCAACAACAAATGACAGCGATGCAGCAGTAACATTTAAGTCCGGCAACACAAAGGTTGCAACGGTAAGCAGCAAGGGTGTTGTTAAAGGCGTAAAAGCCGGAACAGCAGTTATCACAGCAAAGGTAGGAAATACCACAGCAACCTGCAAGGTAACAGTAAAAGCTTCTACAATTAAATTTGCAAAGGCTTCCGTAACGATCTACAAAGGAAAAACAGCAACTGTAAAAGCAACTGCAACACCATCTGCAACTGTAAAATACACAAGCAGCAACACAAAGGTTGCAACCGTAAACAGTAAAACAGGTGTTGTAAAAGGAATCAAAGCAGGAACCGTTACGATTACAGCAAAGGCAGGAGCCCTGAAGACAACCTGCAAAGTAGTTGTCAAGAATCCTGCATTCAGTCTTGTAAAATCTTCTGCAACGATCAAAAAAGGTAAAACAACAACCATCAGATCCAAAGCAACACCTGCAGGCAAGGTTACATATACAAGCAGCAATAAAAAAGTTGCAGCTGTAAACAGCAAGGGTGTTGTAAAGGGAATCAAAAAAGGTAAAGCAACGATCACAGTGAAATGCAACGGAATTACAAAGAAATTTGTGGTAACAGTTAAATAATTTCACTGTTGAACCGAATGTGATCACAGATATCCAGAAGCCTCTGCCGCAGACATAGAGCAATGTCTGCGGCAGAGGTCTGCTGATTTCTGAAGAGCAATGTCTGACAGAGGCCGCAAGAAAAGAGGAGAGAGTAAGGAAGCATGGAAAAAGATCTGAAAGATAAAAAGCAGGAGGAAAAAAATACTCCGAAGATACCCTGGACCAAGCTGGTTCCTGCAGCTGCTGTGATTGCGGCGCTTGTGTTTTCAGGCATAAAGGCGAAGGGCTCTGATGGAGAGACAGAAGCAGTCGGGCAAGCAGAGACGACCGTAATGTCTGCTTCAGAGCTGGAAAAATATCTCGGGTATGAAAAAGAAAATACTGTTTCTGACAGCACAACTGCCACAGCTGAGAAAAACAGTACAACAAAAAAGAAAAGCTCATCGAAAAAAAGTGCAAAAAAAACAGCAGCGAAAAAAAGCTCAGGTACAAGAAAGGTTTCCGAATCTGCAAAAAGCAATGCCGGCGCCGCAGGACAGGGAACCACGCAGACACCGGTAGCAAGCGTTCCGGCAGATGGATATAAGGACGGTACGTATGAAGGAAGCGGAACCGGATTTGGCGGGACAATCCGCGTGAGAGTAACAATCAGCGGCGGAAAGATTGCAGCCATAGATATTCTGGAGGCATCTGGAGAAACTGCGTCGTATTTTGCGTCAGCTCAGGGTGTGATCAGCAGGATGATCGCCGGAAATACACCGAATGTAGATGCAGTAAGTGGAGCAACCTATTCTTCCAACGGAATCATCCAGGCAGTTCAGAATGCCCTCTCCCAGGCAGCGGCAGATGGAAACAGCCAGCAGGTCACCCCTACACCTGCGGCAACTGCTTTACCAACTCCGACATCAGCTCCGTCACCTACAAAAAAACCATCTCCTACAAAGAAACCGGAAGATCCGGACAGTCCCCAAAAATATCTGGACGGTAAATATACAGCTTCGGCAAAGGGCTTCAATGGAGACGTGAAAGTAATTGTGACCATCAAGGATGGAGTGATCGAAGCCCTGAAACAGGAAAATACGGACACGGAGCAGTTTTTTGAAAAAGCATGGAGCGTGCTGGAGGAACAGATCATTGGTACGGATTCTGTAGATGATATTGATGCAGTCAGCGGAGCAACCTATTCCTCCAACGGAATTCTCAACGCTGTAAAAAAAGCTCTTAAAGAAGCGATCAATCCGGAGTATGGAAAGAAACCGACACCAACTCCGACAAAGAAACCGACACCAAAGCCAACAGCCACACCGAAACCTACGGCAACGCCGAAACCAACGGCCACACCGAAGCCAACAGAGACGCCGGCAGCAACCCCGACGCCGGAGCCGGAGGATCCGAATATGACGCCGGTTCCTGAAAAACCCAATGTAACTCCAACACCAGGGACAGATGAGCCGGATGCAACACCGGAGCCAACGGAAGCACCGGAACCGGTGGGAATGTACAGAGATGGAACGTATACAGGCTCGGCTTTTGGATATGGAGGAAAAACATATCTGACAATTACGATCTCAGGAGGCCAGATCGTATCCATTGAGCAGACAAATCAGGATACACCGGAATTTTTTGATCCTGCATGGAGCACGATCTATTCTCAGATCATGGCAAACCAGTCGGCGGATGGAATCGATACTGTCAGCGGAGCCACATATTCCTCCGAGGGGATCCTGGACGCTGCACAAAAAGCCCTTGCCCAGGCAAAGAATTAACCGGGTGAACGTTGGAGCAGCTATAAACATCTGAATCTAAGCCAATAATAAGAGGTGAAAGAAACCTCTGGACTTCTTGATTTTTTTTGAAGTTCAGAGGTTTTTTGCTAGGTTTCTGAAATTGCTTCTATAAATCGATAAAAAAATAACAGGAATGTATACAGAATAATAGGAAAAATATCAGAAAATATAAGCGGTTTAAATAATTTGAAATGCAAATTAGCGGGAATTAACCTGAGAAATACAATAAAATTTTTATTGCACAGGGCAATGTTTTATGTTATGTTTGAATGTGTGTAATTAAAGTTGTTATTAAAATGACAAACAACGCTGAAAGGAGAACAAATATGAGCAGTAAAATTACGATCATCGGAGCAGGAAGTGTAGGAGCAACTATCGCTTATACCTTATCACAGAGGAGTATTGCATCAGAGATCGTTCTGATCGATATTAACAAAGATAAGGCTGAAGGTGAGGTTATGGATATTGAGCAGGGAACCAGTTTCCGTGAGCCGATCTCCATCGTGGCAGGAGATTACCCGGATGCTGCAGATTCTGACATTGTGATCATCACTTCCGGTATTGCCAGAAAACCGGGACAGACTCGCATCGAGCTGACACAGACCAACGTCAACATTATGAAGAGTATTACTCCGGAGATCGTAAAGGTGGCTCCTAAGGCGCTTTATATTATCGTAAGTAATCCATGTGATATTATGACTTATGCATTTGCAAAGCTTTCCGGACTGCCGGAAAATCAGATCCTTGGTTCCGGAACCGCCCTGGATACGGCCCGTCTCCGCTGCAGACTTTCTCAGCACTACGGTGTATCTGAGAAAAACATCCACGCCTATGTATTCGGAGAGCATGGAGATACTTCCTTTGTACCGTGGTCCAGAGCCTTTGTTGCAGGTGCGACCCTTGATGAGTTTGACAAGATCGTTCATGAGGATCAGAAAGATCTGCAGCCACTTGACAGAGAAGAGGTTCTGGAGTATGTTCATACTTCAGGATCAACTGTGATCGCCAAGAAGGGTGCTACATTTTATGCGGTAGCCGTATCTGTTTGCAGACTTTGCTCGCTTCTTCTTGCAGCATCTGATACAATAGTCAGTGTATCAACCATGCTTCACGGAGAGTACGGTGTTGAAGACGTATGTCTTAGTACCATGGCTTCTATCGGACCGGAAGGTGTAAAACGTATCGTTCGTGTTCCGCTGACCGAGGAGGAGACAGAGAAGCTTCATGCGAGCGCCAATGCTCTGAAGGACGTGATCGCACAGATTGATCTTTGATAAATGTCAGAAGCTGTGTAAAGAGGAAAAAGCAGCCTCAGGCAAATTTGAAACAACGGGAGAAAGATAAAAATGGATATTATTCAGGTAATTACCAGAGAATTGAACGTTGAGAAATGGCAGGTCGAGGCGGCGGTTAAGCTGATCGATGAAGGCTGCACCATTCCTTTTATTTCCAGATACCGTAAGGAAGCAACCGGTACACTGAACGACGAACAGCTTCGTAATCTTAATGAGAGACTTACTTATTTAAGAAATCTTGAGGATAAAAAGGCTCAGGTTCTGGGCAGCATCGAGGAGCAGGGCAAGCTGACTCCGGAGCTGAAGAAACAGATCGAGGCAGCGCAGACACTCGTTGTGGTAGAGGATCTTTACCGTCCGTACCGCCCGAAGCGCCGTACACGTGCCATCATCGCCAGGGAAAAAGGTCTGGGACCGCTGGCCGACATCATCCTTCTCCAGATGACGAAGAAACCTCTTGAAGAAGAGGCAAAAGCATTTCTTTCTGAGGAAAAAGAAGTCAAAACTGTGGAAGAGGCCATCAGCGGTGCCAGAGATATCATTGCAGAACATATTTCTGATGAAGCAGATTATCGTATCAGTATCCGTAAGAGAACAATGGATAAGGGAACTATATGTTCCACCGCAAGAGATGAGAAGGAGCAGTCTGTATACGAGATGTATTATGACTTTGAGGAGCCGGTGAAAAAGCTTGCAGGTCATCGTGTCCTTGCTCTGAACCGTGGTGAGAAAGAGAAATTCCTTACTGTGAAGATCCTTGCACCTGAGGAAGAGATCATCCGTTATCTTGAAAAACAGGTGATCGTCCGCGATAATCCATACACTATACCTGTTCTGAAAGAAGCCATTGAGGACAGCTATAAACGTCTCATCGGACCGGCTATTGAGCGTGAGATCCGAAGCGCCCTTACAGAGGCAGCAGAGGACGGTGCCATCCATGTCTTTGGCAAAAATCTGGAGCAGCTTCTCATGCAGCCTCCAATTGCAGGACAGGTAGTTCTTGGCTGGGACCCTGCCTTCCGTACCGGATGCAAGCTGGCAGTGGTAGATCCTACCGGAAAGGTTCTGGATACCACAGTTATTTATCCCACAGCACCAACCAATGAGACCAAGATCCGTGCCGCAAAGGAAACCCTGAAAAAGCTTATCAGCAAATATCATGTGACACTGATCTCTGTAGGAAACGGAACGGCATCCAGAGAATCCGAGCAGATCATCGTGGAGCTTCTTAAGGAAATCCCTGAAAAGGTCCAGTATGTTATCACCAACGAGGCAGGTGCTTCTGTATATTCCGCAAGCAAGCTTGCCACGGAAGAATTCCCGAATTTCGATGTTGGACAGAGAAGCGCCGCATCCATCGCAAGACGTGTACAGGATCCGCTTGCAGAGCTTGTAAAGATCGATCCGAAATCCATCGGTGTCGGTCAGTATCAGCATGATATGAACCAGAAAAAGCTGGGAGAAGCCCTTAACGGCGTTGTGGAAGATTGTGTAAACAAGGTCGGAGTGGATCTGAATACTGCATCTGCATCCCTTCTGGAGTATATTTCCGGAATCAGCAAGGCCATCGCAAAGAATATTGTAGCCTACCGTGAGGAAAACGGCCGTTTCCAGACAAGAAGAGAGCTTCTTAAGGTTGCCAAGCTTGGTCCGAAAGCCTTTGAGCAGTGTGCAGGTTTCACACGGATCACAGGAGGCAAAAATCCTCTGGACGCAACCAGTGTCCATCCGGAAAGCTATGACGCAGCAAAAAAACTCCTGGAAAAGCTGGGCTACACACCGGAAGATGTGGCAGAGCGTAAGCTTACCGGTATTTCCGGGAAGATCCGCGATTACGGAAAACTGGCAAAGGAGCTGGAGATCGGAGAGCCAACCTTACGTGATATCGTAAAGGAACTGGAAAAACCTGCCAGAGATCCACGTGACGAGATGCCGAAACCGATCCTCCGTACCGATGTCCTGGATATGAAGGACCTGAAAGAAGGCATGGTCCTCAAGGGAACTGTCCGCAATGTTATTGACTTCGGTGCTTTTGTGGATATCGGTGTGCATCAGGATGGCCTGGTCCATATTTCCGAGATGAGCGAGAAATTCATCAAACATCCGCTGGAAGCAGTCAGTGTGGGAGATATCGTGGATGTCCGTGTTCTTGGTGTTGATATGAAGAAAAAACGGATCAGCCTTTCCATGAAGGGAATCAGTAAATAAAGAGAAAAACTGAGTAAAGAGAAGCAGGCAAGTATATTCTGCAGCATTCTGCGGCGGATTACCGGACCGATATACAATAAAGCTATAACAGAAATACAGCAGTGGTTTATACCCTATACTTTATAGAACCGGAGAAATCAGGTTTACAGGGAAAAACCACTGCTGTATTATTATATTACCAGATGCGGATTATAGGAAATGCTTATATCAGAAATAAGCTTTGAAGCTCATAGATCGATCCGCATATGTATATCGAATAATCGATCAGACAGGAGGGATTATATTTGGATAGTACTGTACAGACCGTGCAGGAGGTCGGAAATCAGGTAAGCCAGTACAGGCAGATGTTTGAAAATTATCTGCCGGACATCACGAAATTCGGAATCAAGGTTGTTCTGGCTATTGTTGCTTTCTGGGTAGGAAGCACGGTAATTAAATGGATCGTAAAGTTTGTGAGGAAATCACTGACAAAATCCAGGCTGGATACAGGAGTGGCACAGTTTATGTCCTCACTGGTCAAGATCATACTTTACATACTCCTGATCTTTAACATATCCACAAGCTTTGGAGTAAAGGAATCATCTCTGGCAGCACTTCTCGGAACTGCAGGTGTTACTATGGGTCTTGCCCTCCAGGGCGGACTTGCCAACCTGGCAGGAGGTATGATGCTTCTTCTGTTCAAGCCTTTCCAGGTAGGGGATTACATCATCGTTAACGGACAGGACGGAAGCGAGGGAACGGTAGCCAAGGTCGAGATCTGTTATACAACGCTGTTATCCATTGATAACAAGCACATCGTGATCCCGAACGGTACTCTTTCCAATGTGACCATCACCAACGTAACAGCAAGGGATCAGCGAAGGCTGGAGATCAAAGTGGGGATCTCTTACAATGCAGATATCCAGAAGGCCAAGGATATCCTGGAAGATATCCTCACCGAAGATCCGGATACAAGAGAAGACGAAGAGATGGTGGTATTCGTAGACGAGCTGGCAGAAAGCTCCGTGATCATGGGCTTTCGTGTCTGGGTAGATACCGACCGCTACTGGGATACCAGATGGAGACTCAACCAGCGGATTAAGGAAGATTTTGATTATTACGGAATTGAGATTCCTTATAATC
>SKEU01001188.1_pt1 | contig 13453 bp, 9 predicted proteins | sample 4819571 | NCBI WGS metagenome assembly SKEU01 (sample SAMN11008801, study PRJNA524170) | human gut metagenome | biome: Human fecal sample; material: Feces; isolation source: fecal sample from pouch patient p8, p16 | host: Homo sapiens | place: Israel: Tel-Aviv | collected 2015-06-23
GTGCTGGCCGCCCGCGCCATTCAGGCCAAGCGCTACGCTGCGCCGGGCTTTAAGGGAGTGCACTGCAACGCCCAGCTGAACGCCGGACAGGTGCGGCGCATCTGCCGCATGACCCCCGGTGCCGAGCAGCTGCTGCGCAGTTCCTACGATGCACTGGGACTTTCCGCTCGGGCGCATGACCGCATTTTGCGGGTAGCCCGCACTGTGGCCGACCTTGCGGGCAAGACCCTGCTGGACGAGGATTCTCTGCTGGAGGCGCTGCAATACCGGGCGCAGGAGAAATTGGACGGATAAGGCAGTCTGCACTCTAAAAATACAACAGAAAGAGGACGGAACACATGAAGCGCGCATACACAAACGGTATTCTTCTGGACGGTACCGAGCAGATGGAACCGGTACGGGGCAAGGTGCTGCTGACCGAAAACGATAAGATCACCGCCATTGCAGATGCGAGTGTAAGCCTTGACGGCTACGAGGTCATCGACCTGCACGGTGGGTATCTGTGCCCGGGGCTCATCAACCTGCACGTCCATCTGGCAGGCAACGGCAAACCCAGCGCAAAGCCCCGGGACAATGCAGCGCTGGTACGCAAGATCCTGAGCAACAGGCTAACCCGCGCCATCGCATACCGGCTGGTGTGCAGTTATGCCAAGCTGGAACTGCTGGGCGGCGTGACCACCGTGCGCACCGTGGGCGGCATTGCGGACTTTGACACCCGCTGCCGGGACGACAGCGCCGCCGGAAAGGTGCTGGCACCCCGCATTCTGGCCGCCAACGAAGGCATCTCGGTGCCGGGCGGGCACATGGCAGGCTCGGTAGCAGTAGCGGCACACAACAACGCCGAGGCGCTGGCGCAGCTGAAAAAGGCCAGCGCACAGAAGGTAGACCTTGTCAAGCTGATGATCACCGGCGGCGTGCTGGACGCCACCGAAAAGGGCACCCCCGGCGAGATGAAGATGCCGCCGGAGATGATCAAAGCCGTCTGCGATGCAGCCCACAAGCTGGGCTACACCGTTGCCGCCCATACCGAATCCCCCGCGGGCGTGAAGGCTGCGCTGGAAAACGGTGTAGATTCCATTGAGCACGGCGCAAAAATGGACGAGGAGACGGTTCGTCTGTACAAGGAGCGGGGCGCATTTCTGTGCACGACCATCTCCCCGGCACTGCCCTATGCGCTGTTTGACACCGCCGTTTCGGGCGCATCAGAAAAAGACCAGTACAACGGAAAGATCGTCTTTGACGGCGTGATCGAAAGTGCAAAAACCGCGCTGGCAAACGGCATCCCGGTGGGCTTGGGCAACGATGTAGGCTGCCCCTACATCACCCAGTATGATTTCTGGCGGGAGTTGTGCTACTTCCACAAATACTGCTGTGTGAGCAACCGTTTTGCCCTCTACACGGCCACCCTGCGCAACGCGCAGCTGGCGGGCATCGGCGATGTGACCGGCTCTATCGCGCCCGGCAAAAGCGCAGACTTTATCGTAACGCGCGAAAACCCGCTGGAGGATCTGCGGGCTTTGCAACATCTGGAACTAGTGGTCTGCCGCGGCCGTGCCGTGAAAAAGCCCTCCCCTAAGCGCAAAAAAGAAGTGGACGCCCTGCTGGATCCGTATCTCGTGTAAGCAACCTGTCCAACATATAAAAACGCGAGTGGCCAAAACGGTCGCTCGCGTTTTTGTTTGCTATCGGTGGTTGCATTTTCTCTTTTCCGGTGCCGCCCGGTGTGGTATACTGGAAACGTAGAGGCAAAAATGGAAAGGAGCAAAGTACAAATGAACATTCGTAAAGCCGAAGAAAAAGACATTCCCAGACTGCTTGCACTGCTGGGACAGGTGCTGCAGATCCACGCAGAGATACGCCCGGATATTTTTATTCCCGGCACCACAAAATACACTGTCTGCGAGTTAGCAGAGCTTTTGAAGCAGGAGGACAAGCCCATCTACGTTGCCGTGAACGAGGAGGATGTGTGCATGGGCTATGCCTTCTGTCAGCTGAAGAAGCAGCCTTTTTCCACCAACATGGTACCCTTCAAGTCACTGTTCATTGATGACCTTTGCGTTGACAAGCAGGCGCGCGGACAGCACATCGGGGAAAGCCTGTTTGAATATGTAAAGCAGCAGGCAAAAGCGCTGGGTTGCTACGAGGTGACCCTGAACGTCTGGGCGGGGAACACTTCGGCAGAGCACTTTTATGAAAAGATGGGCATGAAAACCAAGGAACGGCAGATGGAGTATATTCTGTAACTCGGCTTCTTGGTTTCAGGACAAATAATGCATTCTATATCCCCCGGCGGGCAGCTACAAAACGGCTGCCCGCTTTTTTATCGCAACATAAAATCGCCGCATTGTGGTCAAAGCCAAAGGAATTTTTCTCATTTTTCAGTAGATTCTTCCAGATTCTTTCGGTACTGTGCCGGACTGACACCATACTCTTTCTTGAATACTCGGCTAAAATAGAGTGGGTTATCATACCCTACGATCTCTGCAATTTCTCCAATATTGTATTCGGTGTTCTCCAATAAGCTTTGTGCATTTACCATCCGAAGGGACAGGATGTATTGTGCAGGGCTTATTTTCATGTACAGCTTAAAATTACGGATAAACCAGTTCGTACTGATATGCAGCGATTCTGCGTAATCGTCCACACTGACCTTTGTATTATAATTCTCGTTAAAGTAGGCAACGGCGGCTTCGATTTCTTCGGGGATGCTTGTAGTTGTTTTCTCGCTTTCCTGCTGTTGCCTGCTTACTAAAAGCAGAATGATGTTGAAGAGAGAAGCAATATAGTCTTCATAGCCATATTCACATTGTTGCAGTTCCCGGATGATCTTTCGGAACAGCATTTTGTAATCCGGCAGTGTGCCGCTGTAAAAAACGTGCTTGTCCAAGGGTATTCCGTGATAGTTCAGGATGTTTTTGACATCATATCCTGTAAAGTGAATCCAGAACACCTCTGGATGATCTTCTACATAGTAGACATACTTCTGGATTTCTTTCGGCTGATAAAGCACCATGTGTCCAGAAGTCACCACTTCCTCAACACCATCGAACCAGAAGTGTGCTTTACCAGATGCCACATAGAGGATTTGATAGTCTCTGCGGCCCTTTGCCCAAAAAGTAGGCAGCTTAGGGCGTTTTTTCAAGCGATAAGTGCCGCAGCTGCCTACGCCCAGCGGCTTTGAGTAGTCTTTGAAATCCAAACGGGAGTTGTTCAAATATCCTGAGTTGAAATACATCCCTGCGTCCTCCTCATCTTCAGAGATTTTACAGTGATTTGGGAAATGTTCTATCAAAAAAATACAAACTCTTTGATTTTGTGCATATTTTGTTCCATCTTGTCTATATCTTTTCGTTCCATTAGATTCTATAATATTTTCAGACGAAACGCAAGAGATTTGGGCAACTTGCGTAATGAGAATTCCAGTCTGAAGTGCGCAGCAGATTGGTCGCGCCCACACAAAACAAGCAAGATGGGAGAAAGCACAATGACTGAGAAACGTTATCTAAAGTGGTATAATAAAGTCGGCTATGGTTCAGGCGATATTGCAGGCAACGTGGTGTATGCATTCCTGTCCTCCTTCGTCATGATCTATCTGACCAACACCGTTGGCCTGAACCCCGGTATTGTCGGCACTCTGATTGCAGTTTCCAAACTGCTGGACGGTGTGACGGACATTTTCTTTGGTTCTTTGATTGACAAAACGCATTCTAAGATGGGCAAAGCCCGTCCTTGGATGCTGTACGGCTACATTGGCTGTGCCATTACGCTGGTGGCAATTTTCGCCATCCCGACCAATCTGGGACAGTTTGCACAGTACGCATGGTTCCTGATCGCATATACTCTGCTGAACGCTGTATTCTACACTGCAAACAACATTGCTTACTCTGCACTGACTGCTCTCATCACGAAGAACAGTGCCGAACAGGTCGAGATGGGTTCTTGGCGTTTCATGTTCGCCTTTGCCACCAGCCTGCTCATCCAGTCCATCACGCTGGGTGCTGTTACGGCATTGGGCGGTGGTGCTGCCGGTTGGCGCACTGTTGCAATCATCTACGCCATCATCGGTCTGCTTGTCAACACCCTCTCCGTTTTCTCCGTGAAGGAACTGCCGGAAGGCGAATTGGTGGATACCACCGACAAAAAGGAAATCGAGCAGGACGAAAAGTACAATCTGGTTCAGGCTGCAAAGCTGCTTGCTGGTAACAAATATTATATGATGATTTGCGTCACCTACATTTTGCAGCAGATCTACGGTGCCATGATCAGCATGGGCACCTACTATGCAACCTACATCCTTGGCAACCAGAATCTGTTCGGTGTATTCTCTTGGGCAATCAACATTCCTCTGATCATCGCACTGGTGTTCACCCCGACCTTGGTTGCAAAGTGGAATGGAATGTATAAGCTGAATGTAATGAGCTATACTCTGGCAACGATTTCTCGTGCACTGGTTGCTGTAGCTGGTTACATGGGCAGCGGCAATGTGACCTTGATGCTGCTCTTTACTGCAATCGCAGCTCTTGGTCAGGGTCCTTGGCAGGGCGATATGAACGCTGCGATTGCTGCTTGCTCTGAATATACTTGGCTGACGAAGCATAAGCGCGTGGATGGCACGATGTACTCCTGCACTTCTCTCGGTGTGAAGCTGGGCGGCGGTCTGGGTACTGCCATCACCGGCTGGCTGCTGGCAGCAAGCCATTTTGACAGCGCTCTGACCGTTCAGCCGGATTCCTGCATCAATATGCTGAAGATCATGTATCTGGTGATTCCGTTTGCTCTGGATGCCATCATCACCTTCATTCTCTCTCGTATGAAGGTCGAAGAAGCAAATGAAAAACTGCGTGCAGCAGTCTGATAACAAGCCATTATCATTTCTCCTTCATCTGCTGTTCCCCGGAGGCTGGAGAAACATTATAAAATTATAAAAGGTAAATGAGGAAATACTATGGCTGCATTTGATTTTGCAAAAGTAAAAGACCCCACCTTTTTCAAGGAAAACGTGCTGAATGCTCATGCAAGTTTCCATACTTACGCTTCCCGCGAAGAATATCTGGCAGGAGAATCTTCGCTTGCGCTGAAGCTGGACGGTATCTGGAAATTCGCCTACGCAAAGAACTACACCAGTGCCATCCCCGGCTTTGAAAAGACGGATTACGATTGCAGCGGCTGGGATGACATTCATGTTCCGGCACACATCCAGATGGAGGGCTACGACATTCCCCAGTATGCGAATGTTCAGTATCCGTGGGATGGCCGTGAAGAAGTACAGCCGGGTGAGATCCCGCAGCGGTTCAATCCGGTGGCAAGCTATGTAAAATACTTCGAGCTGCCGGAATCCATGCAGGGCAAGCCCGTCCACATTGAGTTCGAGGGTGTGGAAAGCGGCATGGCTCTTTGGCTGAACGGGTCTTATGTGGGTTACACCGAGGACAGCTTCTCCGCACACGCATTCGATCTGACTCCCTATCTCCAGCCGGGCGTGAATAAACTTGCTGTGCAGGTGTTCAAGTGGACTTCCTCCAGCTGGTGCGAAGATCAGGACTTCTTCCGCTTCTCCGGCATCTTCCGCAGCGTGTGGCTGTACGCCATCCCCACCGTGCATCTGGAAGATATATCCGTCAAAACGCTGTTTGCCGGGGATGATTTTACTCATTCCACGCTGGAAGTTGCATTGCAGGTGGAGGGTAAGGGCGCAGCCCGTCTGACCCTGCGCCGCAGTGAACTGGAAGTGTTCTCCGAAAAAATCGCACTGAACGGCGGCTCTGCGCTGTTCAGTCATGCGGTGGAGAACCCCCACCTGTGGAGTGCAGAGGACCCGGCTCTGTATGAACTGGAAATCGAGCTGCTGGACGATGCAGGCCATCTGGTAGAGGTGACCGGGCAGAAAGTCGGTTTCCGCAAGTTCGAACTGAAGAACAATCGGATGCTGCTCAACGGCAAGCGCATCGTGTTCAAGGGTGCCAACCGTCATGAGTTCAGCTCCATTACGGGTCGTGCTGTGGGCGTACACACCCATGAGGAACTGCTTCGGGACATCATCACCATGAAGCAGAACAACATCAATGCAATCCGCACCAGCCATTACCAGAATCAGGATGCACTGTACGACCTGTGCGACGAGTATGGTCTGTATCTGATCGCAGAGAACAATCTGGAATCCCATGGCACATGGGACATCCATCAGGCGGGCATTCGCGGCATCGAGGGCGTTTTGCCCAATGATAAGCCGGAGTGGAAAGCCGCCCTGTTTGACCGCATAAATTCCACTTACCAGCGTGACAAAAATCACCCTGCTGTTCTGATCTGGTCCTTGGGCAACGAATCGTTTGGCGGTGAGACCCTGCTCCAGATGGCAGAGATGGTCCGCCGCTTTGATGACACCCGTCTGGTGCATTACGAAGGTGTGGTCAATGATCCCCGCTTCCTCGAAACCACCGATATCGAGAGCCATATGTACAGCACGGTCAAGGACATTAAAGAGTATCTGGCACAGGGCGATAAGCGGCCTTATATCGAGTGCGAATATTCTCATGCTATGGGCAACTCCAACGGTGCTTTGCACAAGTACACGGAACTTGCCGACCAGAAGGACTGCGGCTATCAGGGCGGCTTTATCTGGGATTACATCGACCAGTCCATCTGGAAAAAAGACCGCTACGGCAAGTGGTTCCAAGCCTACGGCGGCGACTTCGGTGAGCGTCCTACCGACTATAATTTCAGCGGAAACGGCATTGCCTACGGTGGTGACCGTGCTCCTTCTCCCAAGATGCAGGAGGTCAAGTTCTGCTATCAGAACATCGCCGTTTCCATCGACAACTCTGGCTTTGAAGTCTGGAACAAGAACCTGTTCACCTCTACGGATGCTTTCGACTGCGTTGCTCTGCTGCATCGTGATGGAAAGCTGTATCAGCAACAGGAACTGACCAATATTGATGTTGCTCCCGAAGAGCGTTCCAGCTTCCCGCTGCCGTTTATGGTCCCTGCGCTCCCCGGTGAATATGCAGTGACCATCAGCTTCCGTTTGAAGGAGGACACCAGCTGGGCAAAGAAAGGTCATGAAGTCGCCTTTGGACAGGGTGTGATCGCTGTGGTTCGTTCCATTCCCAGCAAGAAGGTCACGCCGTTTACCGTTACGCACGGTACACACAACATCGGTGTCCGGGGTGAGAATTTCGATGTTTTGTTCTCCGATCTGAACGGCGGTCTGACTTCCTACCGCTATGCCGGCAAGGAGATGATTCAGGAGATCCCCCGTCCCAACTTCTGGCGCGCTCCCACCGACAACGACTGTGGCAACAACATGGGCGGCGTTCGCGGTCAGTGGAAGCTGGCAAGCCTGTACGCTACCGCCAAGGGCATCGGCAAGGAGATTCCGTCTGTTCATGGCGGCACCATCCTCCAGAACCCCACCTGCGAGGTGGAAGCCGACAGCGTGGTCGTGACCTATCTCTATAACCTCCAGACCAGCCCCGCAGCAGAGTGCAGCCTGCAGTACCGTGTGTTCGGTGATGGCCGCATCCAGACCACCCTGCACTATGACCCGGTGGAAGGACTTGCAGCAATGCCGGAGTTCGGCGTACTGTTCAAGATCGACGCTGACTACGACACGGTGGAGTGGTACGGAAACGGCCCTGCGGAGACCTACTGGGATCGTCAGCATGGTGCAAAGCTGGGCATTTACCAGAACAAGGTCGCAGACAACATGGCACAGTACCTTGTGCCGCAGGAGTGCGGTGCAAAGACCGCTGTGCGCTGGGCAAAGGTAGTGGACCGCAAGGGTCGCGGGCTGCTGTTTACCGCAGATGCCGCAAAGCCCATGTTCTTCTCTGCGCTGCCCTACACTCCCCATGAAATGGAGAGTGCCAAGCATCCCTACGAGCTGCCCCCGGTCCATTACACGGTGATTCGTGCCATCGGCGAGCAGATGGGCGTTGGCGGCGATGACAGCTGGGGTGCCAATGTCCACCCGGAGTATATTCCTGATGTGACTAAGCCTGTGGAGTTCACCTTTACGTTCCGTGGCATCTGACCCTCGTTATTAAGACACCTTCGCGTTGAGATAAGGACATCCCTGCATGAGATTCCTATCAAAAGCGAGGGTGTCTTTTTTGGTATCACAAAATCTCAATTCCTGACGCCACTATTTATAAGTAGTGCTTCGCTCTATATAAGTAGCGTTGCTATGTCAAAATAACCGTATTCCGCTTTTGTTTAGAGCATTTCTTTGAATGGTTCTCCAAACTTTCTTTAACGTATTGAAGTATACAAATTTTATCATATTCCACCGGTGGATACTTAAATTTTTTCAGTAAGTGTTTCACCATCTTACGCATACTCGCACGGGCAGTTTCTTTTTTCTGCAGGTTCTATTACGCTCGCATTACTGAATTTCTGCGTTTCCAGCCATCTCCATTGCAGCGTTCGATTGACACAGGTTGAGTTATCGGCAGATACAGCAAACACAACGGGCGGCTCTGGTAACAGAGCTGCCCGTTGTGTTCGTTTATGAAAAGGAGAACTTAGATCTCATACCACTTGATCTCGTTGGCGTCCAGATGCAGCGCAAAGCTGCTGCCGCCGGTGGTGTAAACGGTGGTATCCTGCGGCTCGTACGTGTTGTTCACCACACAATACTTGCCGTTCTTGACGTAGGCGTGAACTTCTACATTATAATTGGAGCTGAACCATGTATGCAGTTCCTCCTCGCTGTGGGCACTCCACAGGATAGCGCGATAAAGGGTGCGGCTGTTGGCAAAACTGTAAGGCACACCGCTGATGTACACGGCACGCCCCTTTCCGAAGTCGTGTGCCGCCATCTGCACTTCTTTGTTTCGCTGCACCAGCACCTCGGTGCCCTCGAGGGCGTAGATGTTCTTTTTGCCCTCGCCAAAGTCCACGGGCTGGTCGGCATCCTGCAGGATAAAGTGGTCGGGGTGCTCCTCCCAGTTGTACTTGTCGTAGTTGAGGGTGAAGCCGTTTTCCTCCTCCACGCCCAGCACGCTGGCAAGTTGGAAAATGTGCCCCTGATACGGGTGACCGGAAGGCTCACCCACGCCGATAAAGCCGCCGCCGTTCCAGACGAACTTGCGGATGGCAGAGGAGATCTCCGGGTCTTCCCACCAGATGCCGCCGGTGTGTGCGGTGTCGGCATCGCCGACATTGATAATGACATCCAACGAATCCAGCAGATGCGGGTCGTTCTTGATATCCTCAAAGCTGATAAACTTTACCTCAAAGGGTGCGCCGGACAGCATCTCAATGACACCGGCATAGCTATAGTTCTGCTTGTAATAGAGGGCGTGATGCACCATGTGACAGCCCCAAGCCCGCATTTTACCCCAACAGTTCAGCACGGCCACTCGCTTGACACAGTAGGGTGTGGTGCCCTTGATGTTCTCGTACAGTTCGCGGAACTCGTTGCAGACGCTCTCCACGTAGTCCACGAACTCCGGGAACTGCAAGGCCAGTTTCAGATAGCCGCCATAGCCGATGCGGTCGATGGGCTTGCGCAGGATAGCGCGGCGGGCTGTAACCCAGTTCTCCTTGGCTTCCCGCACCGGGTCGCCGCCCTCGTGGAAGGTATCGGGGAAGAAGTACGGCAGGAAACGGCCCTCGGTGTACTTCACGCCCTCAATGTCAGAGATCAGGCGCAGGGTGGAGCCGTTGCCCACGCTGCCCACTACGGCATCCAGTCCGATGGTCTTGAACTCCGGCATGAAAGGTTCGGTGCCGATCCAGTGATCGCCGAGGAACATCATGGCTTCGCACCCGCACGCGTGGGTGATGTCCACCATCTCCTTGGCAAGCTTTGCCACCTCGCGGCGCTGGAAGGCCTGAAAATCCCGGAATTCCTTGCTGGGCACCCGGTACTGGTTATTATAGTAGCCCTGATCGATGATGTACTCCGGGCGGAACTTGTAGCCCACTTCCTGCTCAAACTGGTTGAGGATATAAGGGCTGACCGAAGCAGAGTATCCATACCAGTCCACGAACTTCTCCCGCTTCAGCTCGTCGAAGATCAGGGTGAACTGGTGGAAGAAGGTGGTGTAGCGGATGACGTTGACATAGGGGTGCTCTGCAATGAACTTGCGCAGGCGCTCCATGGAATACTTGTGGGTCTTGGGCTGACGCACGTCAAAGGTGATCTGGTGCTCAAAATTCGTCCAGCCGTTGGTGGTAGCGTTGTACATATGCACCGGGTCCCAGATGAGGTAAGCCAGAAAACTGACGGTATACTCATGGAACGGTACGGCCTGTACGGTCACACTGCCGTCGTCGTAGCTCCACTGTTCCGGCGGCACGGGCTGACCGGTGGTTCGATCCATGACCTCCCACCAGCGGGTGATGTCGTCGTTGGTGTTCACCTGCATCAGCTCCGGGCTGATGCCCTTCATCAGCGGGATGGTCACGGTGTCGCCGGGGGCGGTGTAAAAGCCGGTCATGATGTAGCACTGCTGTACCTCGTCCGGGTTTGCCTTTGCCCATGCGTTGTCCTTGCGGGTGGTATAGTAGGTGGAGTATATCTTGGCGTCCGCATCCTTGAGCTGCTGCGGAAAGTCGGTGCCGTCGCAGTCGCGGATGGCATCAGCACCCCACTTTTTTAAGATCTCCAGCGTTTCGGGCACAACGTCCAAGTCTGTGGGAATGGTCACGCGCCCGGTCTTTCTCAATTCGTCCATGGGAAACTCTCCTTTACCTCTCTTTGAATCGTAGGGGGTCAATCGTAGGCGGCGTTATACAGCGCCAGCACAGCCAGCAGCAGCGCTACGCCCACCAGCATGATGCCAAGCCCTGCCAGCTGCCCGGTCATTTTCCAGCCGGACACCACCAGCACCAGTGCCAGTACGAACAGCACCAGCATCAGGATCATGCGCAGGGCGGGATGGTTTTTCCAATATGCTTTCATCGTCTGTCACCTTAACCTTTCAGGCCGCCCACGGTCATGCCCTGCGTCAGCTGCCGCTGCACGCAGATGTACAAAATCAGGGTGGGCAGCATCACCAGCACAAGACCTGCGTACATGGTACCGTACTGGGCGGCGCTCTGCTGCGCCTGCATCAGGTTCAAAAGACCTACCGGCAGGGTGCGGGGTGCCTTGGTGGAGCTCATCAGGGTCATGGAGATGATATACTCGTTCCAGAAGGACAGGAAGTTGAACAGGATAATGGTGATGATGGAGGGCTTTGCCATGGGGAAGATGATGCGGGTCATGGTGGAAAAATAGCTTGCACCGTCGATATAGGCGGCCTCCTCAAAATCGTGGGGCAGGGTGGCAAAGTAGCCCGACAGCAGGTAGATGGTAAAGGGCAGCGCGGTGGCGGCGTATACCACCGCCAGCACCACCAGATTGTTCAGCAGAAAGCCGCTGCCGAAATGGCCTTTCAGCCACACATCGCTGTCCCGCAGCATCAAAAAGATGGGCACCACGATGTAGTTCACGTTGATGAACAGGCCCGCCATGAACAGGGTGTTCAGTACCTTGCACCCCTTGAAGTGGAAGCGGGACAGGCAGTAGGCGGCGGGCAGGGCAACGACCAGCAGCAGCGCCAGCGCCAGCGCGGTGACGATGACCGAATTGAGCATATATTCGCCCATTTTCGCGCCGTTCCATGCGTTGACGAAGTTCTGCCAGTAGAACCCGGCGGGCAGTGCCCAGGGATTGCCGTAGAACTCTGCATTCTGCTTGATGGAGGCCATGAACACCCATGCCACCGGCACGATGATGGTAACGGCCAGCAGAACCAGCACAAAATAGATGAAAAACTTGTACAGACCTTCCGCAGAGCGGGAAGATTTTTCGGTGGTATTCTGCATCTTCTTCCCTCCTTAAAATTCCAGCGTATCGCGGTTGGTGACCTTGTTGACACAGGCGGACAGGGCAAACGAGAACAGGAAGATTACCACGCCGATGGCCATACTGTAACCATACAGGCCAGCGTCTTTCTGGCTGTACATATAGCTCAGCGCCACATCCGATGCGCCGTTGGGCCCGCCGCTGGTCATGGCCTTGACGAAGAGGAAGGCCATGTTGATGGTGGAGATGATAAAGAAGGTGAGGGTGGTGCGGATATTCGTCCAGATGAGGGGGATGGTGATCTGGAAGAACTGGGTCAGCCGCCCGGCACCGTCCAGATTGGCGCTCTCGTACAGGCTGATGGGCACGGCAGACATGGAGGCCATGTACATGACCATGTAGTAGCCGATGGCCTGCCACACCATGGCAATGATGATGGAGGGGATGACCAGTTTTTCGCCCTTCCACAGGATGGGGTCGCTCATGTTGCGGAACAGGCCGATGATGCTGTTCAGCATGCCGTTTTCCGGCTTATAGATGGCAGAGAAGATGCCGGAGATGACGACCACCGACAGGATGTTGGGGATGTAGAAGATGATGCGGAAAAAGTTCTGGCCTTTGATCTTCTCCCGGGTGAGGATGGCGGCAAATACCAGTGCAAAGGCGAAGGTGATCAGGGTGACCGTTACCACCAGCAGGATCATATTCTGCATGGAGCGGATGAACTGGGCGTCCCGCAGCAGATGCTGGAAGTTTTTAAGCCCCACAAAGGTCTCGTTGGGAGAATAGGCACCCCGCTCATACAAACTCATGCGGAACACGTTGAGGGTGGGCAGGATCATAAAGAGGAAAAACAGGATGGTAGCCGGTGCCACACAGAGGAATACGAACCGTTTGCGGCTTTTATCCGTTCTCATAGGGGATTGACCGCTCCTTTCTTGATGGTACTGTACAGCCCAAAAAAGCGGAGGCGGTAAAAACCGCCCCCGCTGGGCAGGGCTTAATTACTCGATGATGTTGGCGCGCATCTGGTCGCTGGCGGACTTGATGCCGTCGATCCACTGCTGCTCGGTCATGCTGCCGGACACCAGAGAGTTGACAGGATCGAAGAACACGGTGCGCACTTCCACGCCGGGGATGGCACTGAAGGCTGCAAAGTTGCCCATGGCGGCCTTTGCGCCGTTGTCGTAGATGGAGTAGAACATCTTGTTGTCGCCTTCCAGACTGTCGGCGATGCCCAGCACAGGCTGGATAGCGCCGCTCTCGGCAAACAGCTTGCAGGCTTCGTCGCTGTACAGGTAAGCCACGAACTGCTTGGCGGCATCCTGATGCTCGGCACCGGCGGGGATCCATGCCTGCTCGAACCAGGTGTAGCTGTAACCATCGCCGCCGGCCTTGACAGCGGGCAGGGCGGTCATGCCCCACTCAAAGCCGTCTGCACGGGGAGCCTCGGCCATCTCGCCCACGATCCAGGTGCCGTTGGGCATGAACAGGGCCTTGTTGTCCAGCACCAGCTGCTGGTTCTGGGTAAAGTCCTGATCGTTGGCCTGTGCGGGGGTGATGGGGTTGGTGTAGGAAGCCAGCTTGTTGACGATGTCAAAGCAGGTCTTTGCCTCCGGGGTATCCCAGATGCCTTCCTCATAGAGGGTGGCCTTGTTG
>SKEU01001192.1_pt1 | contig 13427 bp, 11 predicted proteins | sample 4819571 | NCBI WGS metagenome assembly SKEU01 (sample SAMN11008801, study PRJNA524170) | human gut metagenome | biome: Human fecal sample; material: Feces; isolation source: fecal sample from pouch patient p8, p16 | host: Homo sapiens | place: Israel: Tel-Aviv | collected 2015-06-23
ATATCAATCGCTCCTTTAAAGTACTTGGCTCTGAAATGAAACTGGTAGCTTCAGAATTTGATAAAAACGATAAGTCTGTCCAGGCTCTTTCCGCCAGAAATTCAGTCCTTAACAAAGAGATTGAAACCCAAAAAAGCAAAATTGATACCTTGAGGTCGGCTCTTGAGAATGCAGCTACCTCCTTTGGAGAAACTGATAGAAGAACACAGAACTGGCAGATTCAGCTAAACAATGCTGAGGCAGCACTCAACAATATGGAGCGAGAGTTAAGTAGCAATAATGCTGCTCTTGAAGAAGCTAACTCCAATTATGATGATGCTGAAGATGCTCTCGATGACATGAACCGTGAAATGAACGATGTCACCGACAGTGCAGATGATATGGGAAAAGAGATTGATGAGGCAGCTGACTCTGCTGAAAAATCCGAATCTAAGTTTAAAGGCTTAGGTACAACTTTAAAATCTATCGGCATTGCCATGGGAGCAGTTGCTGTTGCAGCAGGTGCGGCGGCTGTCAAACTTGGTAAAGAAGTCATTTCTGCCTATGCTGATTACGAACAATTAGTCGGTGGTGTAGATACACTTTTTAAAGAAAATTCTCAGCAGTTACAAGACTATGCATCGAATGCCTATAAGACGGCAGGTCTTTCTGCCAATGACTACATGGAAACCGTGACTTCTTTTTCTGCAAGCCTTATTTCTTCCCTTGGAGGAGATACAGAAAAAGCCGTTAAATATGCGGATATGGCAATTACTGATATGTCTGACAATGCCAATAAGATGGGTACAGACATGGAATCCATTCAAAATGCCTATCAGGGTTTTGCCAAGCAGAATTACACCATGCTGGATAACCTTAAACTTGGTTATGGCGGTACAAAAAGTGAAATGGAGCGTCTCCTTGCCGATGCCGAGGCTATCTCTGGCATTGAGTACGATGTTTCTTCTTATGCCGATGTAGTTTCTGCCATACATGTCATTCAAGAAAGCATGGGCATTGCTGGTACGACTGCTCTTGAGGCAGAGGAGACTATTTCAGGGTCCTTGAATGCTTTTGAATCTGCTTTACAAAATCTTTTAGTTGGTTTTGGAAATGCCGATGCAGATATGGAACAACTCAGTAAAAACATGGTGGATGCCTTTCAGTCGGTGGTGAAAAACATTACTCCAGTGATTGAAAATATCGTAAAGGCCCTGCCCATCGCAATTGAAGCATTATTGGCTGCGGTTTCTGATTTGTTACCGACACTCCTTGCTACGGTGACAGATTTATTTACTCAGGTACTGAACGCACTGATGAACCTATTACCTACCTTAATACCAGTAGCGGTTGATTCCATCCTTACGATTGTGAATGCCTTGATTGAAAACTTACCACTGCTAGTGGATGCAGCCGTTCAGTTAATAGCAGCTTTAGTGGACGGTCTTGGGCAGGCTCTCCCAGAACTGATTCCTGCGGCAGTTAATGCAATTACTACGATTGTGCAAGGTTTGGTGGATAATTTACCTATGCTTCTCGATGCAGCACTGCAGTTAATACTTGGTTTGGCTCAGGGGCTACTCGAGGCGATCCCGCAACTAATTGAGGCTCTCCCTACGATTATTTTGGCAATCGTTGATTTTATTATAAGCGCAATTCCTCAGATTATAGATGCAGGTATTCAGCTATTAACATCGCTGGTTACAGCCTTGCCTGAAATTATTACGGCTATTGTAGAGGCGATTCCACAGATAATTGATGGAATATTAAATGGGATTTTAAGTTCGATTCCACAACTCATACAAGCGGGTGTCGACTTACTTGTTGCACTGATTCAAAATCTACCGACCATTATTACCACCATTGTGGCGGCAATCCCTCAAATCATTTCAAGTATTGTAAATGCCTTAATTGGAAACATCGACAAGATCATTATGGCAGGGGTTCAGCTATTTGTAGCACTCATTCAGAATTTACCAACCATTGTCGTAGAGATCGTAAAAGCAGTGCCTCAGATTATTGGTGGCATCGTAAGAGCATTTACAAACTCCATGGGTTCCATCGTGACGGTGGGTGGCAACATTGTAAAAGGGTTATGGCAGGGTATTCAATCCCTTGCTTCTTGGTTATGGAATAAAGTCAGTGGTTGGATTAGTGGCATTTGGACTGGCATCAAGGATTTCTTCGGTATCAAATCACCATCGAAACAGATGGGGTGGGTTGGTGAAATGCTTGTGAAAGGTCTTGCAGGTTCTATCCAAGATAACGGTGATGAGGCTGTGAAAGCGGCTGAAATGATGAGCGAGGATATCAACGATGTGATGACCAGTCTGGCCAGCGATATGAGTACATCCTTGCCTACAGACTTTTCAGTGGATACTTCTGTAGGCGGCGTGATTTCAAATGCAGCGACCTCTTCCCTAGGTGGTGTCAGTGGGTCGCTAGTTACTGTACAGCAGATGATTGTACGAAGTGAAGATGATATCAGAAGGGTATCTCAGGAACTTTATAACTTAATTCAGACAGGCTCTCGTGCTCAGGGTCGGTTTTCTACAACATAAGGAGGTGTGCCGATGGGTTTTTCATATGACGATATTTCTTCAAAAAGCATGGGACTAAAAGCCAGGCTCACTTCCTGGCAGGTCTGTGGAGGAATGCGAAATTTCACCACCAACGTACCTGGAAAGTATGGGGTGACAGACTTTGGAGCTGATTTTGATTACCGAGAAATCAATGTAGCTTGCAATATCTATCCCAAGCATAGCTTTTCTGCTCTGGTGAGTACGCTTGATGAACTTTCAACATGGCTTGATCCCATGCAAGGGTTAAAAGAACTTGTTTTTGATGATGTACCAGACAGGTATTTCATGGCAAGGCTGAATGAGAAAGTGGACTGTGAACGACTCATTCGTTTTGCAGGAAGTTTCAACTTGAAGTTTTTCTGCCCTGACCCTTTTGCCTATGCCATTACGGATGAGGTCTATTTGATAGTAAGCGAAGGCAATCACTCGATTACAAGACAGACCGGTAATGTTGAATCCAATCCTATGTATCGCTTGAAGGGAATCATCACATCGGGTGTGTACAATTCTATTTCTGTTACAACCAATGGCTTGGAAATGAAAATAGTGAATGCTGTACTTTTGGCAGAAGAAACCCTTGTCATTGATACAGATAAGATGACGGCTTATGTGGAAGACGAAAACGGGATAATCTTAAGAAACGCTTTGCCATACCTAGAGGAGATTGATTTTCCAAGTCTCAATGTAGGCAATAATACCCTAGCAATAACAACGAATAATGCTGTGTTTACAGCGCTTGAAATAAAGGCTCGCAGTAGATGGAGGTGATCCAGTGGCACTAAAAACAATATTAAATAAACAGACAGATTTTACGGGAGAGTTCCCAGTTGAGTATGCAAAATCTGGACTGTGGCGGTTCAATGATGTATCGGTAGATGAAAATGGCTATCTTGCAGACTCTTCTGGGTTAGATAGAAAAATAGAGCTTGTCAATTATCTAGGAACAACTGCAAGCCTTCAAAGCGGGCAAAAAGGGAGACAAATCCGAATCAACATCAACAATCCCGCTACAGAAAAAACCTACCTTAAAGTGGCCAATGATGGTACTTTCTTTTCGGAGATGGGAGAACGAATCCTTGTTGGCGGTTGGATGATACCGACTACTTATTCGGTAGGAAATACCTATTGCCCCATATTAAATACGCGCTATGGTCCTGGTCAGCCTATCTTTTACCTGTCGCTCTTTGCAGGCAGACCTAGAATCATGTTGTATAACGCATCAGGTACTTTAATTCTCGACCAGACAACGACACCACCTTTTTCTCTTATTAATGGTGGTATGTATTTTATTTGTATGGCCATAGAACCAAACAATAAAAATGCAAATATTGTGATTGGTGATTGGGATAGTGGAGTCAGCTGGGTTTCACCAACTTATTCCTTTACAGGCACACTAAATCCTTCTTGTACAGCCGACATCATTATGGGTATGCATGCAGATGCCTATTGGTATGCTGGAAGATTTGATGACTGGTTTTTTGATATGGATTCCAGTCTTACAACGGATGATTTGATTGATTATTTCAATGGGTCTCTTTTGACTAACGGGGGTGATATGGGCGGTGCTGTTGATGCCCTTAGCGTACCGGGAGTGGTGAGCTTAAGGGAGACAGAAGGTGTCTATCCAACGGAAGGAATACTATATACGGCTCCGGCAACGTGCAATCTGTCTGGCACAGGTCGGGTATCTGTTACCAGTGAATATATTTCTGGGGTAACTGCAGTTGGGCCAATAGAAACCTCAACAAGCGATGACCTGGTTCGTTGGAGTGATTGGGCAGCCATCGCACTTGATGGAAAACTGGTATCTCCGAATAAGGCATACATTCGTTTTAGGATCACACTTACTACGGCAGATACGAGTAAAACCCCTCGAATCATTGATATTAGGCTTTACGACATTCCAAAACCCCCTTATGAGAAGATTGGTTTTGCAAGACCAGTTATCCTTAACCGTAATGGAGCTTGGGAAGCTGTTTTAGAAAATGCCTATAATATTGTGGTTACAAGTGAAATCAATGGAGAGGATACACTTTCCTTTATGATTCCCTATCGTGATACAAAAAGGATGTTTATTGATAGCGAAAAGAAAATCCAGATTGTGGACGATATTTATAAGGTTAGAACTATGACAGATACAAAAGACAGTGCAGGCAATCTTGCCACAGAAGTTTATGCAGAGGCAGAGTTTTATGATTTAACATTCTCTGTGCGAAAAGAGGAACGCAAATTTGATGTAGAAACTGCTGAAGTTGCTATGGCTTATGCCCTAGAAGGTACGGAATGGAGCGTGGGTACAGTAAATGTGAGAACAAAGAGAACTTGGATGAGTACAGAAAAGAATGCCTTATCCATACTTCGCAGTGTCGCAGACTTACACGGAGGAGACCTTGTTTTTGATTGCCCCAATAGACTGGTGCATCTGCTAACCGTATATGGCACAGATAGTGGTGCTTTGTTTGCCTATAAGAAAAATATGAAAAGCATTAAACGAGTGGTTGATACTAGAAGTCTTGTCACAAGGCTTTATGCTATTGGCGGTGATGGGCTGACCTTTGCAGATATTAACAGTGGAAAAGCTTATGTTGAAGATTTTACTTATTCTTCAGAGATTCGCATATCAACGCTTGACTGCTCTTCCTTTACGAACCCTTATCAAATGAAAGAATATACCGAGATGCGACTTGCTCAGTATGCAAAGCCAAATATCTCTTATGTGCTAAATGCAATGGACTTATCGGTTTTGACAGGGTATGAGCATGAGGCATGGTCGCTTGGAGATTATGTTCACGTAGAGGACAAAGATTTAGGCTTATCGGTTACTACTCGTGTCATCAGAAGAGAATACAACTTGCAGGAGCCTTGGAATACGGTGCTAGAATTATCTACAACTCTTAAAAACCTCGGCAGTTCAGCAAGCCAGTGGGATAACGTGGCAGATTCCCTTGAAGGCACTAGTATGGTTACCAATAATGATATTCGTGAAATGGTGCCTTTTAATCACCTGCGTAATTCTCGTGGAGATGATGGCATGGCTTACTGGGTTAATTCAGGATTTGAGTCAGATGGTGATAACGGTGTTAGTGGGTCGGCATCGTTTAAGGCAACAGGTGTGGCAGGAATGACAAAGAGTATGGCACAAAGTGTCTATCCTGCAAATCGCTCTAGTTATACGCTCTCGGCACAAATAGCATCTGAAAACTTAGAAAAACTCAGTAATGATTCACAAGTTGGTATTGAGGTAGTGATTGAGTATGAAGATGGAACAACGGAAACAAGATTTATTGATTTGTACTAGGAGGTGGATTCGTGGCTTATTTTTCAAAAACATCAGAAAAGATTATTCCAAACGGATATGCTTCTAAAGTAAAAGCAATCACCATTCGTGTCTGTATTTCTAATTGTACAGGCACTTTTTATATTACGGATCTCTTTTTACAGGCAGGCTTAGTGGCTACTGGATGGGTAGGTCATCCATGTGAAATAAGGTGGACGTTAGATGGGTAATGTTAGATTTATCAGATTAGCAGAAGTGATTAATAAAAAACAGAATAGACGTGTGATGAGTGTAACCATCAAACCTACCATCGATGATTGCACAGGCACGATTTGGTTTACTGATATTCAATTGCAAGAAGGGCCTGCCTTAAATGGCTATCTGCCACATACAGAGAGCAGACTATTAAAACTAAGAGAAGGCGGTAGTATCAAGGCTCCTGTTTGGTTTAACGGAGTGGTGCGTTCAGAAGAAACTATCATTCTTTTTAATGTTGGGGAAACCTCGACAGGACTAGACATTCACATTTACCCAAAAGCCACAATGGCCGCTGGAACAGTAAAGTTATGTCAAGGTGCGGCAGGTCAGAAGGTGTCCTTCCCAAAATCAATTGGAAAAGATGCAGATTTGGCTCTGCTTGCCTCTACAAGAACATGTACGAAGAATGGAATTAGTGAGTCAAAAGAAGGTTTTTATCAATATAGTGCTGCATGGGATTCAAAACACAGAGTCACCTTGGAGATAGGGAAATCTGCACGAGTGCTTTTTTCTATGCAGGAAATGCAAGAAGGAGGTGAGCCGTTCTAATGGATAAACTAAAAGGCAAGAAAATAATGGTGTGGACATTTATGGGTAATGCGAGAATGTATGAGGCATTACAAAAATATGGAGATAGGATTGACACCATCGGTTTATTTTCCTTTAAGGTTCGTGTCACAGGTGAAATCTATGAAACAGGAGTCACCATTAGCAGTATGCTGCCCTACATTAATCGATATCCCCACATCAAGTGGCTACTCACTATTGCTAATGATGGAATAAACAGTATTTTCAGAACGTTAAGAGATAATACAAACGGTGCTCAAGATAGGTTTTTATCAGAAATCATTCGTATTATGGAGAAGTATCCTTGGTGTGATGGTATTGATATTGACCTTGAAAAAGGCGATGACTATTCCACTCATACAGAATCAACTGCTATGTTTCGTAATATTTATAACACGATTAAAGACTATGATTCTAGCAAACTTATGAACATCTGCCTTCCAGGTATGACGAGTGTGAATGGATCCGTAGGTGGCGAGAACTGGTGTGTATACGGAGATCTTTCCCCTTATTGTGATACAGCTTCTATTATGAGTTATGGTATGGCTTGGGCAGGCTCTGCTCCTGGACCTGTTTCACCTAGAAGTTGGCTTGAAGGGATTTATGATTATGCCATTACCGTGATGAATCCAGATAAGATTTTCTTTGGTATGCCAGCTTACGGTTGGAACTGGCAAATATATGATACGCCTGAAAACTTGGGAGAGTCTTATCGTGGGACATCTCATACCTATTATGCTGCAAAATACTGGATGACAGGAGTGTATAATTTCACAGATGATGCTCCACCTCAACCTTTTATTCCAATCGTAGCTTACTGGGATGATGATAATAAAGTGCCTTGGGCATTGCCTCATGTGTATGATTATATGGAAGGAAAAGACGCAACAAGTTATAGCTACCCACTATTATCAGAAATATATAATGGCAGGCAATATCTGACGGCCTATGGGAAACAACAAAAGACAGAGTTTGGCACAATTTATGTTGAGCATGATGCCATGCCGGATAGTTATTCTGGAGTTGTATCGACTTCAAATACCGTAACAACACTTGGAGATGAGGGTGAGGCAACGTATCACTTTACGATTACACAAGCAGGAACTTATGATGTGGCGGTCAAGCTAGGATATCCTTTTTGGGATAAGAACAGCATTCACATTACTCTTGATGGAAGTGATAAGTATTTCTCTGAAAACAGGCTATGGTGGCCTTATTGGAGAACTACTTTCTGGTCAGTGCTAAAAAAGGGTGTCCATCTTTCGGCAGGAACACATACAATTACTATTTCGCTTGGTGAAAAGGGTGTACAGTTTTATGGCTTTAGGGTCTGCTCTTCATTTTCAGAAGTTCCTACAGTTGGCGAAGCAGAATATACCCTTGCTCCTAGACAATTCATGGATGTAAATGGTGACATGGTAGGCCCCGCAACAGGTTTCAAGTTGACACTAGAGATGCTTAGAAGAAAAGCAGATTCTGCACTGGTATGGTATGAAGATTTTAGAGATGATAATCCTCTCCCCCAAAGCTACTGGAAAACATTATCGGGGGAATGGAGTGTATGGCAGGATTCAAGCAGTTTCAACAATCGACCTTATTCCCAACTTGAAGGAAAGGGGCAGTTAGCATGGAATTACAGCAATTTTTCAGATATCCATTTGAGGGCACAGCTCATCTTCCCTGAAAACTTTAGTGGTAAGGCAGGCATTTTTATTGGCACAATCTATTGTTGCTTTAATTATGATACACAGCGTATTGAACTTTATGAAGGTACTACCTTAAAGGGAAGTTATGATACAAGCTTTTCAAAAACATCAGCAGGAAAACTTCGTACCAATCCTAGCTTTTACACCCTTGAAATGCGAAAGCGAGGTAATAAAGTACGTGTATATTCATCCGCATCAAATACACTACGATTTACAGCCACTTGCTCTGATGTAACGGGTTATGTTGGCATTCGCTCAGAGAATAAAGTCCATTGCCAGTTGCTTCGATTGGGTGATGCGTGGGCCTATGAGCCTTATGAACGATTTGACGTACGTATGCCAGATGGGTCATTTAAAAGTTATGGGAGGATATCAAGAAGTAACTGTTCTTGGGATGAAGAGTTTCAAGTATTTACATTAACGGCAGACCTTGAAGAATCAGCTACAAGAAGTGAAAGCATATCCCTTGATTACGATTTCTTTCACTCGGATATGATGACTTCTATTCAGTGCGGAAATGATTACAAGGCTACTATCATACCAAGAGACATCAACATATGGATTTCTCGACTTTTCTTAGGTGATGGAGATGGCTTTTCAATTCTTTATTATCAGGATGTGGATAGCCTTGTGTACTGGGCAAATGAAGCAGCTTATCGGTGGAAACTTCGAGGAATGTGTATGTGGTCACTCGGACAGGAAGATTTGCGACTGTGGGAGTGGCTACCAAGACAAATAGAGTAAATAAAAGAGCATCGAGAGGTGTTCTTTTTATTTGAGCAAAAATAAAGGAGGATTTTTAAATGAAAGAAATATGGAACTGGATTCAAGTTGTAATAACAGCAATCGGAGGATTTTTAGGTTGGTTTGTAGGAGGAGCGGATGGCTTTTTATATGCCCTGATGACCTTTGTTGTAATTGACTATCTAACAGGTGTGCTGTGTGCAATTGCCGATAAAAATCTATCAAGCGAAGTTGGATTTATCGGAATCAGCCGTAAGGTGTTGATTTTTGTTTTAGTGGGTGTGGCAAATATTTTAGATATTTATGTGATTGGAAATGGAAGCGTACTGCGTACTGCCGTTGTATTTTTCTATCTTTCTAATGAGGGAATCTCACTACTTGAAAATGCTGCCCACCTTGGGTTGCCTATTCCAGAAAAATTAAAAGATGTATTAAAACAGCTCCATAACAAGAGCGACGAGGAGGAAGAATAATGAAGACTAAAGGAATTGATATTAGTACTTGGCAAAAACCAAGCCAAATAAATTATGACAAGCTGGCAAAAGAGGTGGATTTCGTTATCTTAAGAGCAGGATATACGGGACATGGTACAGGGGTTAGTCTCCACAAAGATGATGCCTTTGAAAAACACTATCAAGCTTTTCATGAAAGAGGTGTTCCCATTGGTGTTTACTGGTACAGCTGTGCCAATACCAGTAATAAAGGTATCGCAGAAGCGAAGAAATGCCTTGAAATTATCAAAGACAAGACCATCTCTTATCCAGTATTTATTGATACAGAAGATAACTATCACCAACGTCCAAGTGGCAAGAAAGCTATTACCGATGCCTTGGTAGGCTTTTGTAAGACGGTGGAAAATGCAGGCTATTATTCTGGTATCTATGCATCTAGTTCTTGGTTTCAAGATTTAACAGAACTGGATCGTCTAGCACCGTATGATTTTTGGGTGGCTCAGTGGTCTAGCAAAGAACCAACACTTCGTCATGGCATTTGGCAGTACACGAGCGAAGGCAAGTTAAATGGTTATTCTGAAAACTTGGATATGAATTATGCCTATAAGGACTATAAAACGATTATTCAAAATGCGGGTCTAAATCATTTAAAGAAAGAAGACATCAAACCTGCGCCTACAGAAAAGAAATCCATCGAGCTACTGGCTAAGGAAGTGATTCAAGGATTGTGGGGCAATGGTGAAGAGAGGAGAAAACGCTTAACAGATGCAAAGTATGATTACGCTGCAGTACAGTCAAAGGTAAACGAATTATTATCTAGTAAAAAGTCTATTGATACCATTGCACGTGAGGTTATTCGTGGTGATTGGGGTAATGGACAGGAACGAAAAAATCGACTAACAAAAGCGGGTTATGATTATGTAGCAGTGCAAAAAAGGGTCAATGAACTCTTTAAATAAGAACAATAAAAAATGCCTATCAAGGGGAATTTCTCTTTGGTAGGCATTCTTTTTTTCTAAACCGTCAGATTTTAATTCCTCCCGTGGCTACTAGGTAGAGGGCAATCAATACAATCTGCCTTCAGAAAGAGGTGATGGATATGAAACACAATTTGAAAATCAGTGTTTCTAAGAAACCACAGACAGGCGGCCTTGTTACCTATCGTAACTTGTCCATAAGGGAGCGAATCCTTCGTTTTCTTTTGGGGAGTAAACAGCGTGTGACAATTGTAATCCCTGGAGATAGCATCGAGGAACTCTCTATCTGTGAGATGACGAAAGGAGGAAAGGAACTTGAGCAGAATAAAACTATTGCTTGATGTGGTAAATGATATGCGAAGTTTAGCTGATAGCATACAGGTGGTTTGTGATGTGATGACAGATGGTGATTCTGCTCTAAAAGAAGAACCCGCCACAAAAGCAGAAGTAGTAAAAGAAGCTGATATTCCACTTGAAAAAGTGAGAATGGTTCTTGCTCAGAAGAGTCAGCAAGGCTTTACAGCTGAAGTGCGAGGGATTATCGCTAAGTATGGTGCTGAGAAGTTAAGTGCTGTAGATAAGGTTCACTACGCTGACATCTTGAAAGATGCGGAGGGCCTTGGCAATGGGTAAACACGCCATATTATCTGCATCTTCATCACACAGATGGCTTAACTGCTTACCCTCGGCAAGGCTTGAACTGGACTTTGAAGACCAAAGCGGTGAAGCGGCCAAAGAAGGTACAGCGGCTCACGACCTCTGTGAACACAAGCTAAAAAAGGCACTTCATATGCGAAGCGAAAGACCTATCTCTGAGTATGGTTCTGACGGGATGGAGGAATGTACGGATGCTTACGTTGATTTCATTATGGAGCAATTGGAACTTGCGAAAATGACCTGCAAGGACCCAATCGTACTCATCGAACAACGTCTTGATTTCTCTTGTTATGTACCAGATGGCTTTGGTACAGGAGATTGTGTCATTATCGCAGACGATAGCTTGCACATCATAGACTTTAAATATGGTATGGGTGTCCTAGTAGATGCAGTGGACAATCCACAAATGAAACTGTATGCCCTAGGAGCATTAGAAATCTATGACAGTCTTTATGACATCAAAGAAGTGTCTATGACGATTTTTCAGCCAAGAAGAGAAAATGTCAGTACATGGACAATCCCGGTGGAAGGGCTAAAAGAATGGGCTAATGTGGAACTAAAACCTAGGGCAGTAAAAGCCTTTAATGGTGAGGGTGAATATATACCTGGTCCGTGGTGTACGTTCTGCAAAGCTTCTAATCGATGCCGTGCAAGGGCTGATGAAAACCTAAAGCTTGCACAGATGGAGTTTAAGATGCCAGCTTTACTTACGGATTCGGAGATAGAAGAAGTTTTACTGATTCTCCCTGATCTCACCAAATGGGCTAATGAGATCACTGCCTACGCAACAGACGCAGCAGTGAACCACGGAAAAGAATGGCGTGGCTTTAAGGTTGTAGAAGGTCGCTCGGTTCGTAAGTACAAGGATGAAAATGCCATCGCAGAAAAAGCTGAGGCAAGCGGATATAGGGATATTTATCGTAAGAGCCTTATTCCTATGACAGAGATGCAAAAATTGATGGGTAAAACCAAATTTGAGGAAATTCTAGGAAACCTTATTTATAAACCACCGGGCAAGCCGACTCTTGTTCCCAACTCGGACAAAAGACCGGCTATGAACGTAGCAGATGCTAAAAACGAATTTAACGAAATTATGGAGGATTAATATTATGGCAAATATGCAAAACAAGACTAAAGTTATCACAGGTGTAAATTCAAGACTTTCTTACTTCCACGGCTGGGAGCCTGTATCCATCAACGGTGGTGCAGAAAAGTACAGTGTATCTGTTCTTATACCAAAAGATGATACAGAAACCATTAATGCTATCAATGCGGCTGTTGATGCAGCCATTGAGGAAGGTATTGCAAAATTTGGTGGTAAGAAACCGAATAAAGCTGCAATTAAACTTCCCCTGCGTGATGGAGATGTAGAGCGTGATGATGAGGCTTATAAAGGACATTATTTTATTAATGCGAATAGCAAAACTGCTCCACAGATTGTTGACAGAAGTGTTAAGCCAATCATGGATCGCAGTGAGGTATACAGTGGCTGTTATGGTAGGGTATCTCTTAACTTTTATGCCTTCAACTCAAACGGCAATAAAGGTGTTGCCTGCGGTCTTGGTAACATTCAAAAAATTAAAGATGGTGAACCTCTAGGCGGTAAGACTTCTGCAGTAGATGATTTTACGACTCTTGTAGATGATGACTTCCTTGCCTAATAGAAACAATAAACTTGACGGTGGTGGAGGTCTTCCCTCTGCCACCTTTTTTCATTTAGGAAAGGTGGTAGCTATGAAGAACTTAGAAATTGATATCGAAACCTATTCATCTACCAATCTACAAAAAAGTGGTGTTTATCGTTACGTAGAAGCAGATGATTATGAGGTGATGCTGTTTGGTTATGCGGTTGACGGTGATGAAGTTAAGGTCATCGATTTGATGAATGGAGAAAAGATTCCAAAAGAAATCCTAGACGCCTTAACCGATGAAACCATTACGAAGTGGGCATTTAATGCTCAGTTTGAGCGAGTATGCCTTTCACGTCATTTAGGCTACCCTACTGGGACTTATCTAAATCCTTCCTCATGGAAATGTTCCATGGTTTGGTCTGCCTATATGGGGTTACCTCTTTCTTTAGAAGGTGTAGGTGCAGTGCTAGGACTTGAAAAACAAAAACTGACGGAAGGAAAAGATCTGATACGATATTTTTGTGTTCCGTGTACTGCAACAAAAACAAATGGTGGTAGAACTCGTAACCTCCCCACTGATGAAGTCGATAAGTGGCA
>SKEU01000594.1_pt3 | contig 13420 bp, 7 predicted proteins | sample 4819571 | NCBI WGS metagenome assembly SKEU01 (sample SAMN11008801, study PRJNA524170) | human gut metagenome | biome: Human fecal sample; material: Feces; isolation source: fecal sample from pouch patient p8, p16 | host: Homo sapiens | place: Israel: Tel-Aviv | collected 2015-06-23
CTTATTGTGGATGATGAAGATAATGTTCGCCGTATGCTGAGCACCGCTTTTGCACTACAAGGATTCGAAACACATTGTGCGAACAACGGACGCACAGCATTACACCTGTTTGCCGATATTCACCCTGATGTGGTGTTGATGGATATCCGCATGCCAGAGATGGACGGCATCAAGGCACTAAAGGAGATGCGCAGCCATGAGACCCGGACACCCGTTATTCTGATGACGGCCTATGCGGAAGTGGAAACCGCCGTCGAAGCGCTACGCTGCGGAGCCTTCGACTATGTTATTAAACCGTTTGATCTCGATGAGTTGAATTTAATCGTTCAGCGCGCTTTACAACTCCAGTCAATGAAAAAAGAGATCCGTCATCTGCACCAGGCACTGAGCACCAGCTGGCAATGGGGGCACATTCTCACCAACAGCCCGGCGATGATGGACATCTGCAAAGACACCGCCAAAATTGCCCTTTCTCAGGCCAGCGTCTTGATTAGCGGTGAAAGCGGCACCGGGAAAGAGTTGATTGCCAGAGCGATTCACTACAATTCGCGGCGGGCAAAGGGGCCGTTCATTAAAGTCAACTGCGCGGCGCTGCCGGAATCGTTGCTCGAAAGTGAACTGTTTGGTCATGAAAAAGGTGCATTTACTGGTGCACAAACCTTGCGTCAGGGATTATTTGAACGAGCCAACGAAGGTACTCTGCTCCTCGACGAAATTGGCGAAATGCCGCTGGTACTACAAGCCAAATTACTACGCATTCTACAGGAACGGGAATTTGAACGGATTGGCGGCCATCAGACCATAAAAGTTGATATCCGCATCATTGCTGCCACCAACCGCGACTTGCAGGCAATGGTAAAAGAAGGCACCTTCCGTGAAGATCTCTTTTATCGCCTTAACGTTATTCATTTAATACTGCCGCCTCTGCGCGATCGCCGGGAAGATATTTCCCTGTTAGCTAATCACTTTTTGCAAAAATTCAGTAGTGAGAATCAGCGCGATATTATCGACATCGATCCGATGGCAATGTCACTGCTTACCGCCTGGTCATGGCCGGGAAATATTCGAGAGCTTTCCAACGTTATTGAACGCGCCGTCGTGATGAATTCAGGCCCGATCATTTTTTCTGAGGATCTTCCGCCACAGATTCGTCAGCCAGTCTGTAATGCTGGCGAGGTAAAAACAGCCCCTGTCGGTGAGCGTAATTTAAAAGAGGAAATTAAACGCGTCGAAAAACGCATCATTATGGAAGTGCTGGAACAACAAGAAGGAAACCGAACCCGCACTGCTTTAATGCTGGGCATCAGTCGCCGTGCATTGATGTATAAACTCCAGGAATACGGTATCGATCCGGCGGATGTATAACACCAAAACTTGCTATGCAGAAATTTGCACAGTGCGCAATTTTCTGCATAGCCGCTCATTCTCCTTATAAATCCCCATCCAATTTATCCCTTCATATTCAATTAGTTAAATAACTAAATCCAATAATCTCATTCTGGCACTCCCCTTGCTATTGCCTGACTGTACCCACAACGGTGTATGCAAGAGGGATAAAAAATGAAAACAAAATTGATGACATTACAAGACGCCACCGGCTTCTTTCGTGACGGCATGACCATCATGGTGGGCGGATTTATGGGGATTGGCACTCCATCCCGCCTGGTTGAAGCATTACTGGAATCTGGTGTTCGCGACCTGACATTGATAGCCAATGATACCGCGTTTGTTGATACCGGCATCGGTCCGCTCATCGTCAATGGTCGAGTCCGCAAAGTGATTGCTTCACATATCGGCACCAACCCGGAAACAGGTCGGCGCATGATATCTGGTGAGATGGACGTCGTTCTGGTGCCGCAAGGTACGCTAATCGAGCAAATTCGCTGTGGTGGAGCTGGACTTGGTGGTTTTCTCACCCCAACGGGTGTCGGCACCGTCGTAGAGGAAGGCAAACAGACACTGACACTCGACGGTAAAACCTGGCTGCTCGAACGCCCACTGCGCGCCGACCTGGCGCTAATTCGCGCTCATCGTTGCGACACACTTGGCAACCTGACCTATCAACTTAGCGCCCGCAACTTTAACCCCCTGATAGCCCTTGCGGCTGATATCACGCTGGTAGAGCCAGATGAACTGGTCGAAACCGGCGAGCTGCAACCTGACCATATTGTCACCCCTGGTGCCGTTATCGACCACATCATCGTTTCACAGGAGAGCAAATAATGGATGCGAAACAACGTATTGCGCGCCGTGTGGCGCAAGAGCTTCGTGATGGTGACATCGTTAACTTAGGGATCGGTTTACCCACAATGGTCGCCAATTATTTACCGGAGGGTATTCATATCACTCTGCAATCGGAAAACGGCTTCCTCGGTTTAGGCCCGGTCACGACAGCGCATCCAGATCTGGTGAACGCTGGCGGGCAACCGTGCGGTGTTTTACCCGGTGCAGCCATGTTTGATAGCGCCATGTCATTTGCGCTAATCCGTGGCGGTCATATTGATGCCTGCGTGCTCGGCGGTTTGCAAGTAGACGAAGAAGCAAACCTCGCGAACTGGGTAGTGCCTGGGAAAATGGTGCCCGGTATGGGTGGCGCGATGGATCTGGTGACCGGGTCGCGCAAAGTGATCATCGCCATGGAACATTGCGCCAAAGATGGTTCAGCAAAAATTTTGCGCCGCTGCACCATGCCACTCACTGCGCAACATGCGGTGCATATGCTGGTTACTGAACTGGCTGTCTTTCGTTTTATTGACGGCAAAATGTGGCTCACCGAAATTGCCGACGGGTGTGATTTAGCCACCGTGCGTGCCAAAACAGAAGCTCGGTTTGAAGTCGCCGCCGATCTGAATACGCAACGGGGTGATTTATGATTGGTCGCATATCGCGTTTTATGACGCGTTTTGTCAGCCGGTGGCTTCCCGATCCACTGATCTTTGCCATGTTGCTGACATTGCTAACATTCGTGATCGCGCTTTGGTTAACACCACAAACGCCGATCAGCATGGTGAAAATGTGGGGTGACGGTTTCTGGAACTTGCTGGCGTTTGGTATGCAGATGGCGCTTATCATCGTTACCGGTCATGCCCTTGCCAGCTCTGCTCCGGTGAAAAGTTTGCTGCGTACTGCCGCCTCCGCCGCAAAGACGCCCGTACAGGGCGTCATGCTGGTCACTTTCTTCGGTTCAGTCGCTTGTGTCATCAACTGGGGATTTGGTTTGGTTGTCGGCGCAATGTTTGCCCGTGAAGTCGCCCGGCGAGTCCCCGGTTCTGATTATCCGTTGCTCATTGCCTGCGCCTACATTGGTTTTCTCACCTGGGGTGGCGGCTTCTCTGGATCAATGCCTCTGTTGGCTGCAACACCGGGCAACCCGGTTGAGCATATCGCCGGGCTGATCCCGGTGGGCGATACTCTGTTCAGTGGTTTTAACATTTTCATCACTGTGGCGTTGATTGTGGTGATGCCATTTATCACCCGCATGATGATGCCAAAACCGTCTGACGTGGTGAGTATCGATCCAAAACTACTCATGGAAGAGGCTGATTTTCAAAAGCAGCTACCGAAAGATGCTCCACCGTCCGAGCGACTGGAAGAAAGCCGCATTCTGACGTTGATCATCGGCGCACTCGGTATCGCTTACCTGGCGATGTACTTCAGCGAACATGGCTTCAACATCACCATCAATACCGTCAACCTGATGTTTATGATTGCGGGTCTGCTGCTACATAAAACGCCAATGGCTTATATGCGTGCTATCAGCGCGGCAGCACGCAGTACTGCCGGTATTCTGGTGCAATTCCCCTTCTACGCTGGGATCCAACTGATGATGGAGCATTCCGGTCTGGGCGGACTCATTACCGAATTCTTCATCAATGTTGCAAACAAAGACACCTTCCCGGTAATGACCTTTTTTAGTTCTGCACTGATTAACTTCGCCGTTCCGTCTGGCGGCGGTCACTGGGTTATTCAGGGACCTTTCGTGATACCCGCAGCCCAGGCGCTGGGCGCTGATCTCGGTAAATCGGTAATGGCGATCGCCTACGGCGAGCAATGGATGAACATGGCACAACCATTCTGGGCGCTGCCAGCACTGGCAATCGCCGGACTCGGTGTCCGCGACATCATGGGCTACTGCATCACTGCCCTGCTCTTCTCCGGTGTCATTTTCGTCATTGGTTTAACGCTGTTCTGACGGCAACCCTACAAACAGAAGGAATATAAAATGAAAAATTGTGTCATCGTCAGTGCGGTACGTACTGCTATCGGTAGTTTTAACGGTTCACTCGCTTCCACCAGCGCCATCGACCTGGGGGCGACAGTAATTAAAGCCGCCATTGAACGTGCAAAAATCGATTCACAACACGTTGATGAAGTGATTATGGGTAACGTGTTGCAAGCCGGGCTGGGGCAAAATCCGGCGCGTCAGGCACTGTTAAAAAGCGGGCTGGCAGAAACGGTGTGCGGATTCACGGTCAATAAAGTATGTGGTTCGGGTCTTAAAAGTGTGGCGCTTGCCGCCCAGGCAATTCAGGCAGGTCAGGCGCAAAGCATTGTGGCGGGGGGTATGGAAAATATGAGTTTAGCGCCCTACTTACTCGATGCAAAAGCACGCTCTGGTTATCGTCTTGGAGACGGACAGGTTTATGACGTAATCCTGCGCGATGGTCTGATGTGCGCCACCCATGGTTATCATATGGGGATTACCGCCGAGAACGTGGCCAAAGAGTACGGAATTACCCGAGAAATGCAGGATGAACTGGCGCTACATTCACAGCGTAAAGCGGCAGCCGCAATTGAGTCCGGTGCTTTTACAGCCGAAATCGTCCCGGTAAATGTTGTCACTCGGAAGAAAACCTTCGTCTTCAGTCAAGACGAATTCCCGAAAGCGGATTCTACGACTGAAGCGTTAGGCGCATTGCGCCCGGCCTTCGATAAAGCAGGAACAGTTACCGCCGGGAACGCGTCTGGTATTAACGACGGTGCTGCCGCTCTGGTGATTATGGAAGAATCTGCGGCGCTGGCAGCAGGCCTTACCCCCCTGGCTCGCATTAAAAGTTATGCCAGCGGTGGCGTGCCCCCCGCATTGATGGGTATGGGGCCAGTACCTGCCACGCAAAAAGCGTTACAACTGGCGGGGCTGCAACTGGCGGATATTGATCTCATTGAGGCTAATGAAGCATTTGCTGCACAGTTCCTTGCCGTTGGGAAAAACCTGGGCTTTGATTCTGAGAAAGTGAATGTCAACGGCGGGGCCATCGCGCTCGGGCATCCTATCGGTGCCAGTGGTGCTCGTATTCTGGTCACACTATTACATGCCATGCAGGCACGCGATAAAACGCTGGGGCTGGCAACACTGTGCATTGGCGGCGGCCAGGGAATTGCGATGGTGATTGAACGGTTGAATTAATCAATAAAAACACCCGATAGCGAAAGTTATCGGGTGTTTTCTTGAACATCGACGGCGAAGGTAACCCCATTAATCACCAGTCAAAACTTTTCACCAGCGTCAGCTCGCCAGCATTACGCATCGGTACAATAAATGTTTCCTGTTTCTCATTGACCGATCCTTCATCGGTGATCAGCGTCAGTTGGGCGGTGGTTAATTCCGTTTCGCTGCGCCCACCATAGTAGTTGATATACACCTGATAGCGCCCGTGAATTGGCGCGGGCATGGCGAAAATCTCGGGTCCGTACCCCGTCGTGACATCCATATCCAGTGCACCACTGTTTTTCAGCACGGTGTTACCGTACCAGGCGTGTTCGCCATCGGGCGTAACAACGTGAAGGTCGAGGTCGGTATTGTCCGTATCCCACGAGAGAACCAGCCGTAAACGTGCACGAATCGTTCCTGTACCCGGCGTTGAGTAAAACTGCATTTTTTGTCGGCTTTGCCCATCCGGGCTGATGACCTGCACGCTGTTGCTGCCTTCAGTGAAAATATAAGGGCGTGCAAATGAACCATCGGATTCAATTCTCTGCGGCATACTGGCACCGTTGACCACCAGCCGGCCCTGCTGAACTTTACCCGCCGCAGCATAATTCTTTATTTTGCCGCGGATCTGCGCTGAGATATTTTGATCATCTGCCATGTTGACGGACGACGCCGGGTAATTGATCGATTGTGAAAAACTGGCATCTTCGCCCTCTGCCGGATGCCAGCCTGAGAGCGGTGCATCAATCTCGACTTCCTGCACACCTTCACTGTGAGCGACAGGCGAAAGCGCCACCAGTAACAACGGAAGAAAAATCTTTCGCATAGCATTAGTCCATTAATAATTGTCGGGTCAGCGTTTCGATATAGTTCTCATCAAGCCCGGTGGGATAACCATCAAAGGCCAGGTGCAGATACTCATGGGTTAAATCCAGCCGATCCTGAAGCGTAAAGAAGTTACGAATAAACAGCCGTTTCTGCTGCCGATCGGTATAGGGGAAACCTGAGACTAAACGGCAAACCGCAAACACGTCTGGTTCGTTGTACCCCGTCTCAGCTTGTAATATACGCCGCCACTGCGGCATTTTTTTCGCCAGCCAGGCTTTCGCTTTGGGTAATAACTGGCAGGTTGAGCGTGGCGCTCCCCAGCGGCTAAGGCTGTTGTCGGGATAAGCAAACGCGAGTATCTGGTCGTAACGCTCTCCCTGCCCCGCCTGGGCCGTGGCTTGCCGCCAGGAAAGCGTCCCTTCGGTAGCGCGACTGCCATGATAATGAACCGGATCGCCCGCATAGATGAGATCCTGCGTCCAGGCGGCCATCGTTCGCGCCCCCGTCGTAGCTGGCGAAGCCGAAACACGCTGCGTGGCGCTGCTGTCAGGGATGGTCAGGCAATCGCCTTCCCGATTGGCGTTTTGCTGTAAAAAAGTGCGAATCGCCACGGTCATGGCTTTCGCTGCCTCAGGGGGCGTACTTTTCGCCTCGCGATCCAGAACTCTGGCAACGTACTCTTCACGATCGAGATGTGACTGCAATTTCAGTTTGCCCTTTTCGCTCAGTAAGGTCGTCTCACCGTGGCTGACAAACGTAATGTGGTTACCATTAGTAAACGTCACACGATAGCGCCCATTAAGTACGCCGGGTTTTACTGCCGTCGTACTCTTTTCCGCTGTGATTTTCTTCAGCGGATAGCGGGCAAACAGCTCCACCTCTACACATTGCCCACTGGCAACCTGCGTCGGCACTGGCAAAACCCGATTAAGCACCGTCGCATAACGGGTTAGTACCGTTTTGCTGGTGCCACTGCCAGTAACCCACAGCGGTGTACCATCGGTTAACCAGCCAGCAAAACCACCCTGACGGATTTCCTGTTTATCATCGGCAAACCAGCTCCAGGTTTTCACCCGTACCCGACTACCGAGCATGGATGCGACACCGATTTTCGCCTCGTCCAGCACCACATCCAGTAAGACTTCCTGAGCTTTGTTTTGCGCAGGTAACGTCGCTAATGAATCGAGCAGCGATTTAACCGTTACCGAGGTTTCTGGCTTCAGCGTAGTAAGAGACGCTAACCACGCAGGTGCCTGACGCTGTTGCCAGTATTGCCCCCACACATCTGCGCCAATATGCAACCGCTGCGGCGCAAAATAGAGCCCACAGGAACGTACCAGCGCGGTATCGCGCGTTATGCTCTCCCCAGCCTGACAACAATAAACCTCTTCCGGGGAGTTTCCGCGACACTGGTAGGGCTGCTCCGGTTGATGGGTATCCTCCAGCCAGGCGTAAACATACAGTTTCCACAAACTCCCTAACGGCGTGGTGAGCGAGTCAGGTAATGCTGAGACTTTGGTCACGCCTGATGACGACAGCTGATACAGTTGATCGTGCTGCGCACCGCGCAGCACCAGTTGTAACGGCGTCTCCTCCGCAAGCGTTGGCAGAGTAACCAACGCCAATAGCCAGACGATTCTGCGCCAGTTCACTTATTTCACCTGCATCCCGGTCCATTCACTCCCTGCCGCAACACTTTGCTGCGCAGGTGCATAGGAACGCACATAACGAGCAGGAGGCAGAACGAATTGCCCTTTTTGCGAGAAGCGCAGCAAATGGCGGAAAGTGACCGTTCCCGTCAGTTCTTTCACCGGCACCATATAGGCCAGTTCGCCCATTTCATTTCGCGCTTTTTCCAGCAATTGCCCCTGCTGTTTCGCGGCGTTGGGTTTATTGACCGAAATGCCCCATGTTGTGCGCTCAACGTCGGCTCCCGGTGGGAGCGGTACTTCCACCTGACCGTAGCGCAGAACTGCATCCTGCTCGCTGGTAAGCGTGATTTCATCGAGATACAGCGCATCGCTGTCAATCTCATTGCTGGTCACCGGTTGCAGAGTAAAGCTCATCTCTTCTTCACCAGGGATAAGCCGATACAACTGGCGTTCAACGGTTACCGGAATGTTACTTTGTTGAGCCGTTTTTGCCGGTTCACGCCAGCGGACCTGCACATTTTGCGGCGATAATTCGTCACCAAAAGAGAGAATGTCCGGCACGCCCTGACCAACCCAACGCCAGTCTTCGCCCCCTCCAGTTAACTTATGTTTAGCCCATGCGCCCGCAGGCGCAGGCAAAACAACTGGAGGCATTGTCGCCATATATTTCGCCAGCCAGTTCATGGCCAGCGCGCGCTCAATAGTGGATTGCTCAGCGGTCAAACCACTTAAAATAGCGGCCGTCTGGGTAGCGTCGCCACCGCTATTAAGCAGCACAACCGTGTGCGCCAGCGGCTGATTGCTGTTTGCCGCTTTATCCCACGCATATTGCTGAACCTGTGGCATCACCGTGGACTTCAACTGCGCTTTTTTCAGCAACGTCATGGTTAAGACGTTTGCCACCGCATCTGCCAGTGGAGACTCCGGTGTATCGAGGATCAGGCTATCATTGATATCGCGGGTGTCTTCCTCAGAGAAATCTTCAGTTTTAGTTCCGCGCCGGGCGATAGCTTCATCCAACCCTTTCAACAACGTTTTGCACGGCAAATTCATCTCCTGCGCCCATGCCAGCACCAGCGCCCGATGCAATAACGGCATGTTATCTGCCTGCTCCGCGTAGCTGTCGAGCATATGCTGCCAGTATTCCGGTTGTTGCGTTACGCCGATCGCCTGGCTGGCCTGCCAGTCGGCGTACCATGCCCATGCCGTAAGGAAGGCGTCACCATTGCCATCTTCACCCCACCAGGTAAAGCGCGCTCCGGGCCCCGCCAGTTGCATCAGCCGCAGACGGTTATCCTGAATCATCTGACGAATGTCGTTAGCGGCGGCACTTTGATGATCGGCAAGCGAACGCCAGGCGAGACTGAGCGGGATCAGACGGCTACCGGTGTTGATTACGCCACCCCACGGTTCATCGACTAACGCATCAAGATTGTTGCGGAAAATCTCCTGCGGCGTTTCACTACTTTGTAGCCGGATATTGCTCGCCTGCTCGGGCAACATCAGCGCGTTATCGCCACCACCGAGCATGACATTTTTCTGCTGTTCAACGGGCCAGCTGTTATCCACAAAAGACAGTTTTGTGCTAATGCTGTCCTGCACTTGCCCATTTTGTTGCAGTTCTGCACTTAACAAGCCAGATTGCTGAATATTCTGCGTCAGCGAAATATAATTCGCCCCTTTGTGCAGCGTCAGCGTCTGGCGCATCTCAGCGCCTGCAAATTTAGTCACCAGCGCCACCGGTTCGTTATCCTGCTGACTGAAGATAAACAGTCCTGCCGCCGGTTTGTCGCCCACGCGATACACCGTTGGCATACTCCACTTCATGTAGAGATTTTTTTCCGAACGCAGATAAGCACGCCCCTGCCCGACCAGCCCGTCGCCGTTCATCCCACGCGCGGTGATACGCCAGCGGGTTAACGAATCAGGCATCAGGAACGTGAAATACGCTTTGCCTTGTTTATCGGTTGTGAGTGACGGCATCCATGCCGCGGTATCCACCTCTTCACGCCGTGGACGTTCAAGCATTTTTACTCGCCGCTCGCTGCGGTTAGTTGCGCCAGGCGCAACCGGCTCGCTGGAGAGCGCCTGGTCGTAGCTGATAAACGACAGACTGGAGCTGGTACGCACATTGTTACGCCCCAGCGGATAGAAAAATTTGCCGATATTCGGCGCGATTTCTGGTTGCAGCGCGTAGATCATTTCATCGACCACGCCTACCGTTAGCTGCGCAGAAACAGGTTTACCTTTCAGCGACGAGGTTAATTCGACATTGACCAGTTCACCAGGCTGGTAATGGGTTTTGTCCGTTTTCACCCGGATATCCAGCTGGGGAACGGCAACTTTGATCCCGGCGTTCTGAAAACTGTACTGACCGTTACGGGTATACAGCACCGAAAAAGTGATGTTAGGCGCAAAGGAATTGCTCACTGGAACCCGGGCTTCATACTGGGTATCGTTTAAACGTTGTAGCGTTAGCCAGTTTGCCGGATGCGAAAGCAGCGACTGCTGTTCCACGCGATCGCGTTCCAGCGTCAATAATGCTTCATCAATTGGCTCCGGAAAGGTAATCAGCATCTTCGCGGTTTCGCCTGGCTGGTACAGCGTTTTATCCGCCACGATATCTACCGTACCAGTATGCGCCGTGCTGCCCTTACCGCTGACGGCATGACTTAACCCAGCGAGAATTAAGCCGTCTTTATCGCGTAATGTCAGATTGTAGTTGCCAGGTTTAGCGAAATTGACGGTAAAGGATTTGCCGCCTGACGGTAGCTCTCCGCTATGGCTCGTGCGGTCTTCGAGACGCAACCATTCATACGTAACAGGAACCTGTTTTGAAGATTCCAGCGCGGCATAACGGAACACAACCGACTCGCCGCTATTACTGTATTGTGCGGCGGTACTTAAAGAGTAATGCGCCAGGCCGCGTTCAATGAGGATCTCTTTGGTGGTGGTGACGCGATACGCCGCGCCGTCACTGGCGGAGACGGTTAACAAATAGCGGCTCGGTTTATCGGTGGCGGGGAGATTTAACGTCACATGGCCGCTGGCGTCGGACACCGTTTCGCTGCCTTCCAGCGACACGGGGAAACGTCCGGCATAACGCAAATCGTTACCGACCATTGATAATTGCTGAGCGCGCAAACTTAACTGCACGCGGGCATTTTTTACCGGCTCGCCATCCGGGTAGAGCAGTTGCAGTTTGCCGCTGACCGCTTCGCCAGTTTTGAACTCTTTTTTGTCGAGAGCTAAACCAATCTCGAAATGTGGCTTGATGTAGTTTGCCACGCGAAAACTGCTGCTATAGACCTGATTGCGGTAAGCAAGACGTAACTCATAACCTCCGGCTACGGCATTTTCTGGCAGGCGGAAACTTCCCTGCCCGCCATTGCGCGCATCCAGCGTGACATTGACGGTTTGCAACAGACTGCCGTTGGCGTCCAGCACCGAAAGCTTCGCCGGGGCGCTGACGATGGGGGATGAATGCAACGGATCGTGGAACTCGCGGCCGATCACTTTAACATCGACACGATCGCCTGCGCGATATAGCGGGCGATCGGTAAAAATATACAAGCGGGTGTTGTAGATTTCGCTTTCGTAGAAGAAGTTCTCGGAGACAAAAACGCCGCCTTCAGCATCCTTACCCAGAATGTATGAACGTTCTGGCGATATATGTTGTAACTGCAAGGTACCGCTGTCATCGGTCACACCGCGGGTCATCACGCCAAGACCGTCAGTCCACAAGATCTCTGAGCCGGGCTTCGCTTCACCCTGTTTTTTACCCGCGGTCCACACCAGAAGCTCTTTGCCTGACACTTTGCTAAGCGCCACGGTATCGGAAACAAACACCACCGTCGTCGCCCGATACCCACCAACCATCGCCTCGACGAGGTACAGTCCCGGCTCTTGTTGGCCGAGAGGAATATAAATGTTACCCGGCTGCGGCGAGATGAAATTGCTGGATGCGCCTTCCAGTTTTACCCCTTGCTGCGGCTCGAACGGTTTAGCCTGCCATAGTGGATAACGGAACTGTTCCACCAGGGGATATTTTTTCAGCGGGGAAAACTGGTTGTTCTGTACATAACGGGAAGGTTTAATAATGGCATTGCCGAGCTGTAATTCGGGTAACGCCTGAGTCACATTCTGCCGTGACTGAGAAGAGAAAGTACGCTGCATCACGCGGCGAGATTTGCCGTACCAGTTATCCCACAGCCAGGTTAGCGTATTGTTCAGCCCGTCGCCCAGATATTGCGGTTGCACCACAATGCGATGCAGGTTTTTCTGCTGGCGCAAAAATGCCATCGGGTCAGGAATACGATACAGGCGAACGTCCACGCCGCCGTACTCTTCCATCTGATAGCGCCGATAATCACGCCCCGGCGCTTCCAGTCGCACTTTCGCCTCTTCACTGCTGCTAAAACTGCTGTCAGCAAGCAAAAAGAATGTTCCCCCGGCAGGCGGCGCATAGTTGCTGGAAGGAAGCGAATCATCAGCATTAGCAAGCCCTGTTCCCACAAGAGACAGGGACAAGCACGCTGCTATCGCGCCAGAAAATTTAAACGATAAATGCCAATGAAATTGGGATTGGAATCGTTGGGTATCCATCGGGTGTCCTTCCATGTCATAAGTTGTTGCAGACTGACTGCGCGCATTCCGTTGTCAGTTTTCGTGGCGCTTCCGGTGTGGTAGATGACGTAACGCCCCATCCAGACCATTAAGTGCTGGGCATCGCCCTGATCGAAAAAAATCATATCGCCAGGCAGCGCCTGGTTTATGTCCTGGCCAATAAACTGGCTGTTGTACTGAATCAAATTAATCGCGGTCACATAGGGGCCGGTTTTCCCGTTCCCCTGATTCCAGTTTTGCGCCAGTTGACGCTGTTCAGGTGTTAGCGTCATCTCTGGCGGCAAATACTGGCTAGATAAACCGTTACTTTTTAGCCATTTACTGTCGTGAACTTTCAGCGTCTCGTTCGCCGCAAATCGCACCAGGCCCGCACAATCCTGCTGATACCAGCGTGGACTTGGCCCCTGGCGGAGCTGTTCTTGTGCAATGCGTACAAACCAGGCGCGAAACAGCCCGGATTGTTCGACATTCAGCATTTCGCTATGGGCAACAACACAACACAGCCAGCAAATCAGCGCCAGCAGCCCGTGCCTCATAGCGGCTGCCAGGTTATGGGTAGCCACTGCCAGGCGGCACCGGGTTCCATCTGGGCCAGCTTCATGACATAACGCGGTTGTTGAGATAAAGCGTCCAGCTTCGGCATTAATAAAGTTTGTGCGGCGTTATAAAAAACCGGTTCGAGATTCTTCGGCAGACTGGTCAACGTTTCGTTACGCAGCAGTTTCGCTATTCCTTGTGGATTGATATAGAGCGGAACGATGCCATCAGTGGGTATTACATCCACCATTGCCGGGCGGGTTTTATTCAGTGTTTGCAGCGCGTTATTAACCAGCGTGTCATCGAGGGAGAAAAGCAGCGTTTTGTTTTGCATCGCCAGCGACAC
>SKEU01001195.1_pt1 | contig 13413 bp, 8 predicted proteins | sample 4819571 | NCBI WGS metagenome assembly SKEU01 (sample SAMN11008801, study PRJNA524170) | human gut metagenome | biome: Human fecal sample; material: Feces; isolation source: fecal sample from pouch patient p8, p16 | host: Homo sapiens | place: Israel: Tel-Aviv | collected 2015-06-23
CGGTCGCACCCTCTCCCTATCAGATCACACAGGAGGACATTGACAACGCGCTTCTGGATTGGCACAACAACCTATAGGGCAAGCAGGAAGTCGCACTATATATGCAGGCGCATGGGCGAGAACGCAGCACCGCCGCATGGCTGGCTGCAAAATATGGCTGGGAAGATAGCAAAACTCCCATGTATATCCATGTAGGAAACGCCGAGCCGGTGACGCTCACATGGGCGCAGGTACAGCGGCGGTTGGCACAGCTCATCCGCGAGAATAAATTTTACGATGAGAATGAGCGACTGCGGTTATTTTCACCTGACCGATACTCCATTCGTCTGCATCCCGGCGAGGGCGGAATTACCGGCATTTGGGATGAGGTGTTGGAACGGTTCTGCGGAGATGGGGAACAAACGCTCCGCTTTGCAGAACAGAATAACGCCATTGCTTACTTGGATGGCATCAAACGGGATATGGGAATTGAGCTATCCCCTCCGACGTTTACAACACCGCTTGGCTATACTTATCATATTGGAGATCGCATTTCATCCATAGAGTTAGACCACATAGCAGCAGTCGGCGTTATCGCGCGTGTAGATGAAGATCACGTCTGGCACACGTTACCGAACGTACCCGGACAGGAACCTGTCAGCATCGACCGCAATTCCTTTGAACGCTACCTCGACACCAGATATTTCGAGGTTTCTGAACCGGAGCCGCAGCGCGTCATTGCGGCGCAGCACACAGAACAGCCAACCCCGGAGACGCCGCAAGCGGTTCAAAACCTTATGGGGCAGCGCGTGGAAATTGACGGTACGCTCTATACTATTGATTCCACAGATGAAACTGTCGCGCATCTCAGCAACGTTCCATCCTCCAGCGAGAGCAATCACGAGCCGGAACACAGAACCGAGCCGCTTTCCGCTGTCCTCACACGAATTGCAGATCAGGGTCGTGAGCTTGCGCCGAATATTTCGGCATATCAGGCGCTTCGTGCAGAGCATCCCGAAAAGCTCATCGGTGTCCGTGGCGGAGAACGGCTGCTTTTTTATGGCGCGGATGCAAAACGAGCCGCCAGCGCTTTGAATCGCCGCCTGCTGCAACGCGATATTCCCGGTATGGGCGAAACCGCTGTGACCGGCTATGATTTTGGACAATGGGCAAGCGCCGCAAAGCGGCTGCTGGAGCATGGACACAGCTTCGTGTTTGCGCAGCCAAATGAAACCGACGGCTATGATGTTATCAACGAGGCCGATGCCAAGGAGTATATCCCCATTGGCATGGAGCTGGAGATTGACGGACGGAAGTTTGTCATTGACAGCGTAAATTTCGGCACGGATGAAGTATCTCTGCGCGATGTGACTTTTCAAAACAGGCAGGGCTTTCCCATCTTCCGCGCTGAACACATTGCGTTTATACGCTCGTTTGTTGAAGAGCAGGAACGGGAGCAGCCGCAGCCTGTCACCAAACCCGTCGCGTTCTATCCTGCCGAGAAAACGCACTTGCCCTACGACATAGAAATCCAAACGCTGCACATCCCGGAACCGGAGCATGACCCGCCCTCTACGGAACCCGCCGAGCCTGAACCGCCCGCCATGAGCGATGAAGAAAGGCTGATTCTGGAGCAGGAAGGGCGCGCGGCACTCTCGGAAATGGGAGAGTTTGTGCCTGATTTTGATGATGCCATCTCTCCGGCCGAGATCGACGAGCCTCCCGCACACCGTCCTGCGGTATCTATCCCTGTTGACGGCGAGTGGCAGGGCTTTCCGAGCATCGCGGCGGCGGAGGAGGCGGCGCTGGAGGAGTTCCAAAAGGAGACGCGGCGTGGGGCACGGAACTTCCGCATCACCGACGAGCATCTCGGTGAAGGCGGAGCCAAGACGAAATGCCGGGCGAACATTGAGGCCATACGACTGCTCAAATACCTTGAGGAAAACGGCTTTCAGGCCTCGCCCGAGCAGCAGGAAGTGCTCTCCCGCTACGTCGGCTGGGGCGGCATACCCGAGGTGTTCGATGAGAACAAACCCGACTGGTCGAAGGAATACGCAGAGCTGAAATCCCTGCTCACGCCGGAAGAATACGAGGCCGCGCGGGGCTCTACGCTCAATGCACACTACACCTCCCCCGCGGTCATAAAGGCCATCTACGAGGCCGTGGGCAGCATGGGATTTGAGGGCGGGCGCATACTTGAGCCGTCGATGGGCGTCGGCAACTTCTTCGGCCTGCTTCCTGAGAGCATGGCAAACAGCCGGCTCTACGGTGTGGAGCTGGACAGCATCACCGGGCGAATCGCCAAGCAGCTCTATCCCGAGGCCAACATCACTGTCGCGGGTTTCGAGACGACGAACCGCCCCGGTTTCTTCGACCTTGCCGTCGGAAACGTGCCTTTCGGCCAGTACCAGGTACACGACCCGGAGTACGACCGGCTCGGCTTCTCCATCCACAACTACTTTGCCGCCAAGATGCTCGACCAGGTGCGTCCGGGCGGTATCGTGGCCTTCGTCACCTCGCGCTACACGCTAGACGCCAGGGACGAGAGCGTGCGGCGCTACCTCGCCGAGAGCGGCGAGCTGCTCGGCGCGATCAGGCTCCCCAACAACGCCTTCCGCGCCAACGCCGGGACGGACGTCGTCTCGGACATTATCTTTCTCCAAAGACGCGAGGCTCCGGCAACAGAGCTGCCGGATTGGGTACACGTCGGTACGACGCCTGAGGGCTTCACGGTCAACCGCTATTTCATCGACCACCCGGACATGGTGCTCGGCACGCCCACCGCCGAGAGCACGCAGTACGGGCGGCAGGACTACACCGTCGCGCCCATCGAGGGCGCGGACTTGTCCGAGCTGCTTCACGAGGCCGTGCAGAACATCCACGGCGAGTACACCGAGCGCGAGATGGAGGAAGCGGAGCGCTCGGACAGCCTGCCTGCCGACCCGGACGTGAGAAATTACTCTTTCACCCTCGTGGACGGTGAGGTGTATTACCGCGAGGGCGGCATAATGGTGCGCCAGGACGTGAGCGCCGCCATGACGGAGCGCATCAAGGGCCTGATGGAGCTGCGGGACTGTACGCGAAAGCTAATTCAGCTGCAAACCGAGGACGCGAGCGACGCCGAGATAGCCGCCGAACAGCGGCGCTTAAACCGGCTCTACGACGCCTACACCGCCAAGCACGGCCTAATTTCGAGCCGCGAGAACAAGCGCGCGTTCTCGGATGATTCGAGCTACTACCTTCTCTGCTCCCTTGAAATTCTCGACGAGGACGGCAAACTTGAGCGCAAGGCAGATATGTTCACGCGCCGCACCATCCAGCCGCATCGGCCTGTGGAGCACACCGAGACGGCGGCGGAGGCGCTGGCCGTCTCGCTCAATGAGCTGGGCCGCGTGGACATGGAGTATATGTCCCGGCTCTGCGGCAGGGACACATCATCGGCAAATGAAAAGAGCCAGCCGCGGCGAAGCACAAACCCGTCACCGGGAGCTGCCAGTTATACCGCGACTGACTCTAACAGCAGTATACCCGCTGAAAACAAAGACGTCAACAGCATTGCCGCCGAGCTTTCCGGCGTCATCTTCCGCGTCCCAGGCGAGGAGCGTTACGCCACTGCCGACGAGTATCTCTCCGGCAACGTGCGGGAAAAGCTCCGTGAGGCCGAGGCGGCGGCGAAGGATGATGCTTCATACAGCATAAATGTTGAGGCACTGCGAGCCGCGCAGCCGCGGGAGCTGACCGCGAGTGAGATAGACGTGCGCCTCGGCGCGACCTGGATAGAGCCGCGCTACATCGAGCAGTTCATGGTCAACACATTCCAGCCCACATACTGGGCCTCGCGCAGCATGAGCGTGAACTACTCTCCCTACACATCCGAGTGGCACATATACGGCAAGAGCGCCGTCGGCGCGGGCGACGTCAACGCTTTCAGCACCTACGGCACCTCGCGCATGAACGCCTACAAGATACTCGAAAACACCCTAAACCTCCGCGACGTACGCATCTACGACAAGATAGTGGACTCGGACGGCACCGAGCGCCGGGGCCTCAACGTCAAGGAGACCACCCTCGCCCAGCAGAAGCAGCAGGTCATCAAGGACGCCTTCCGCGACTGGCTGTGGAAAGACCCGAAGCGCCGCGAGACGCTTGTCGCCAGGTACAACGAGCTGTTCAACTCAACGCGCCCGCGCGAGTATGACGGAAGCCATCTCACCTTCCCCGGTATGAACCCGGAGATAGAGCTGCGCGAGCACCAGCGCAGCGCCATCGCACGCATCCTCTACGGCGGCAACACGCTTTTGGCTCACGAGGTGGGCGCAGGGAAAACCTTCACGATGGCCGCGGCAGCTATGGAGGCCAAACGCCTCGGATTGTGCCGCAAGCCCATGTTCGCCGTGCCGAACCACCTCACGGAGCAGTGGGCAAGCGAGTTTCTGCGGCTGTACCCGTCCGCGAATGTGCTCGTGGCCACGAAGAAGGACTTTGAACCGGCAAACCGGAAGAAGTTCTGCGCCAGGATAGCCACCGGCGACTACGACGCGGTCATCATTGGTCACAGCCAGTTCGAGCGCATACCCGTATCGCAGGAGCGCCAGGAGCGTTTGCTCCGGAGCGAGATAGACGAGATAACCGAGGGCATAAACCAGCTCAAGCGCAGCAGCGGCGAGCGCTTTTCAATCAAGGCGATGGAAAAGACGAAGAAGTCCCTTGAGGCGAAACTCAAGAAGCTGCTGGACAGCCCCAAGGACGACGTCGTCACCTTCGAGGAACTCGGCGTTGACCGCCTGTTCGTTGACGAGGCGCACAGTCACAAAAACCTCTACTACCACACGAAGATGCAGAACGTCGCGGGCCTTTCGAGCGCGGAGGCGCAGAAGTCCACAGATATGTATATGAAATGCCGCTACATGGACGAGCTGACCGGCAGCCGCGGCATAGTGTTCGCCACAGGCACGCCGGTATCGAACAGCATGACGGAGCTTTACACGATGCAGCGCTATCTCCAGCATGACACGCTGGAGCGCCTCGGCCTCAGTCACTTCGACTCGTGGGCGGCGAACTTCGGCGAGACCGCCACCTCACTTGAGCTCGCGCCTGAAGGCACCGGCTACCGGGCTCGGACGCGGTTCAGCAAGTTTTTCAATTTACCCGAGCTTATGAGCATCTTTAAGGAGGCTGCGGACATCAAGACTGCCGACCAGCTAAACCTGCCCACGCCCGAGGTCGTATACCACAACGAGGTCTCGCAGCCGACGGAGATACAAAAGAAGCTCGTGCAGGGGCTCTCCGAGCGCGCGACGAAAGTCCACGCGAGGATGGTGGACCCCAGCGAGGACAACATGCTTGCCATCACGAACGACGGGCGCAAGCTCGGCCTCGACCAGCGTGTGGTGAACCCGCTGCTGCCCGACGCTGACGGCACGAAGGTCAACCGCTGTGTGGACAACGTATTCCGCCTCTGGCAAAAGGGCGCGGACAAAAAGCTGACGCAACTCATATTCTGCGACCTGTCCACGCCCGGAAAGGGCTTCAACATCTACGACGACATAAAGAAAAAACTCGCCGACCGGGGCGTCCCTGAGAGCGAGATAGCCTTCATTCACGACGCCAACACTGATGAGAAAAAGAAAGCTCTGTTCGCCAAAGTGCGCTCCGGCAATGTGCGCGTGCTGATTGGCTCCACGGCCAAAATGGGCGCGGGTACTAACGTGCAGGACAGGCTCATCGCCCTCCACGACCTCGATGCCCCATGGCGTCCCGGCGACCTCGAACAGCGCAAGGGCCGCATAGCGCGTCAGGGCAATATGAATGATACCGTCCATGTGTACAGGTACGTCACCGAAAACACCTTCGACGCTTATCTCTGGCAGACACTTGAGAATAAGCAGAAGTTCATCTCGCAGATAATGACCAGCAAAAGCCCAGTTCGCTCCTGCGAGGACGCGGACGAGACCACGCTGTCCTACGCCGAGGTCAAGGCACTGTGTGCGGGAGATCCGCGCATCAAGGAGAAGATGGTGCGCCCGTAAGGGTGCGTATGAAAGACCGCCTTTAGCAAGCGGTAGGTAAAGATATCCAGAAAGGACGGTGAAGCAAAATAACCTATCATCCCACAGCTTATCCGGATGTGGAAACCTGATGGGGAGTGTAGCATGCTGTTGTTGAGTAAAATCGACAGGTGTGCGGCGGTATATGAAGTCTCCTAAAACCCGCTGTGCATGGGGATGAAAATCTGCGTATGAGGATGAAAGCTGAATTGCCTAAACGATAGCCAGAGTCGGGGGTCATCTCACCCTGCATACGAAAGGAACTGTAACGTATGCTGCTTCGTTGTCTGTTCTTCCATTTTGGACAGATGAGCGATATCCGAAGCACAGCAACCTCAAGACAGAGGTAAATGGCGAAAGTCGCATTCCGACAACGCAGAACGCTACTTTCATACGTGCTACCGGGGATAGCCTAAACCCAGAAATGGGCATGGCTACACAGCTTCCATAGTAGTCCGCTAACCCTGAATTGACAGGGAATGCCGTAAAAACGGATGCAGGTAATTCTGCTACATGGCGAAGGGAAGCAGTTTACACTTTAATACAAACAGAAAGGATGGTGCGTGAGGCACTATGAGAAATCCAATTGATGTATTGAATAGTCTAAGCGAAAAATCGAAGAATCCCTCGTACAGATTTCAGCGGCTTTACCGCAATCTGTACAACCCGGAGTTTTACATGCTCGCCTATAAAAATATCTACGCAAATGACGGCAGTATGACCCCGGGCATGGATGGTACGACTCTGGACGGCATGAGCAGCCGTAGAATTGACGGGATTATCGCATCCCTGAGAGACCACAGCTATCAGCCGAAACCAGCACGGCGGGAGTATATTCCCAAGAAGAGCGACCCAAACAAAAAGCGGCCGCTGGGTATCCCGTCTGCAAATGACAAGCTGGTACAGGAAGTCGTCCGTCTGATACTGGAAAGCATTTATGAGCCCAACTTCTCTGAAAACTCCCATGGATTTCGTCCTCGGAAAAGCTGCCATACGGCGCTTCTCCATTTGCAACGGACATTCACCGGGGCAAAGTGGTTTGTTGAGGGTGACATCAAGGCTTGTTTCGACGACTTTGACCACCATGTGTTGATTGATATCCTGCGCCGCCGCATTGACGATGAGGCATTCATCGCCCTGATGTGGAAGTTTCTGAAAGCCGGCTACATGGAGCAGTGGGAATACCACAAAACCTACTCCGGTACACCCCAGGGCTCGGGTATCAGCCCGATTCTGGCAAATATCTATTTGAATGAATTGGACAGACACATCACGGAGTATAAGGCGGCCTTCGACTGCGGAAGCTCTACAAAGCGGAAAGTAAATCCCGAGTATGAGCGTATGCGTGGTACGATTAAACGTGCACAGCGCAGAAATGCAAAAATGTGGGACGAGCTGGACGAAGCGGAGCGGAAACAGAAAGCCGCTGAAGTAAGGTACATGAAAGCGGAACACAGGAAGCTGTCAAGGTCAGACCCCTTTGATGCAAACTACAAGAGCCTGCAATATATCCGCTATGCCGATGACTTCATCATTGGAGTTATCGGTAGCAAAGAGGATGCAGAAGCTATTAAGTCCGACTTGGCAAACTACCTGAGAGAGAAGTTGAAACTAACCCTGTCAGCAGAGAAAACCAAAATTACACATACGTCCGGATTCGCCCGTTTCCTCGGCTATGATATCACAGTATCCAGAAGCCAGGAAGTGAAAAAGAGCAAAAAGGGCTATAAGTCCCGTGTGTACTCTGCGGTAGTAAAACTCTATACGCCGCACGAGAAGTACAAGGCAAAACTGCTGGAATTGGGAGCAATTCGTATCAAAAAGGACAGTGCCGGACAGGAACACTGGAAAGCCATCCACAGAGGGAAACTTATAAACAGGACAGATATTGAAATTCTAAGCAAATACAACGCAGAGGTGAGAGGGCTGGCAAATTACTATGCGCTGGCATGTAACCCCACGGCGTTAGCACACTTCTCCAGTCTCATGAAGTACAGCATGCTGAAAACCTTTGCTGCAAAATACCGAACAAAGGTAAGCAAAATCAAAGCTCGGTATGTCAAAAACGGCAATTTCACTGTTGCGTATGAGACAAAATCCGGGATGAAAGAAAGCGTGTACTACAACAAGGGGTTCAAGCGCAAGACCGAGCCTTTCTTCGGTCAGGTTGACCTCTTGGAGACCTATAAGAAGTACGCTAAACCCAACGGACTTCTGCGTAAACTCAGAGCCAAAACCTGTGAACTGTGCGGAGCAATCTGCGATGACCTTGAGATTCATCAGGTGAAGCGGCTCAAAGACCTTACCGGAAATACGGCGTGGGAAGCCGTCATGCTATCTCGTCACCGTAAAACGCTGGCAGTCTGTCCTGCCTGTCACAAAGAAATTCATGCTTCGATTAAATCGTAAGACGAACGTAAACGGAGAGCCGTGTGCGCCGAGAGGTGCCCGCACGGTTCGGGAGGGAGTCGGGATTCCCGGCTTACCTCATGACCTGGACGTGCAGGTCGCCAAGCTGCGTCTGCTCAAGTCCAGCCACCAAAGCCAGAAGTACCAGCTCGAGGACAGGCTGCTGCAATACTTCCCGCGTGAGATAGCCGCGACGAAAGCAGCCATCTCGGGCTGCGAGGCGGATACAAAGACCCGCGACGCCCATCCCGCGCCCGTGGACAGATTTGCCGGCATCGAGCTCCAAGGGCTGCACTACGACGAGCGCGTCGCCGCGGGCGAGGCGCTGATGCAAATTCTGCCGACTATTATGGACACAGAGCCCGTTCACGTCGGCTCCTTCCGGGGCTTTGATGTGGAGGTATCGCTCGAACAGTTTGGCAAGCACGTCCTCACGCTCAAGGGAACGCTTGAGCACCACGTCGAGCTGGGCGAGGACGCGAGGGGCAACATAAGCCGTATTGAAAACGCGCTGACGGCGCTGGACAAGAAGCTGGGCGCTCTCAACACGCGCCTCTCCGACCTTCAGCGTCAGGTCGAGAACGCCCGCGAGGAGCTGGAGAAGCCCTTCCCGCAGGAGGACGAGCTGCGCGAGAAGTCTGCCCGGCTGGTCGAGCTGAACGCCGAGCTGGACATAGAGAACACCACTGAGCCGCAGGAGGCCGAAAAGCCCTCGGTCCTCGCCAAGCTCAAGGAACCGATACCGCTGTATGAACCCAAAACTCATCAAGTAAAGGAGGCTTGCAGATAAATGGACAAGTTGGAGCAGCTGCTCACCAAGATGAATTCTGAGTTTGTCGAGTATGAAGCCTGGCTGTTGCAGCAGCCGGCGAGTGTCATACTCGAAAATGCCTTTCAATACACGACCAAACAGGACATCCTGATGCACGCGGAGTCCGCAGAGCTGTCTCCGGCGCAGCTTGAAACGCTGCTGCGCTTGAAGGCCCCACTGGAGGAAGTGTTCGAGACTTACCGCAATACGGACAGCGACCTTCTGATGATAGAAATGCACGACGCGATGGAGACCTGCGCCGATGATGCTATGGCCGTTCAGCGTACCTCCCCGGTCTACACCCAGCCGCCGGACTACGCCCGCGAGCACGCTGAGCTGGACAAGTACCGCGAATCCAAGCGCCTGAACATGCTCTGCAAGGAGGCCATAGAGCAGTCCATAAGGGACAACTACCGGGACAACCGCCTCGACGCCGACGCCGTCTGGCGCGACGTCACCGCGCAGTTCGGCAGCAAACGCGCCGCCTTCGTCCTCGCCATGACGGTCAGGGAAAAGGACTTTGACGGGCGCTTTTCCCGCGAGAACAAGGTCTGGGCCAAGTCTCAGCCTCTCCCGCCTGACCCGGAGCACCGTGGCCTGAATTGCAGCTATGTGGTGGACAAGGCCCACCCCGTCCTCACCGACGCCCTCATCACCCACGCCCGCCGTGAGCTGGAGCGCGAGAAGAAGCCCTCAGTCATGGAGAAGCTGCAAAGTGCCGAAACGCCACCACGTACCGAGGTAAAGGCCGCAGCACCGGAGCTGTGAGCCGGAAGCGAAGCGTCAAGCTGGAGTTTTGGGTCACGCCCGACGAGAAGGCGCAGATCGAGCAGAAGATGGCTGAACTCGGCACGGAAAACCTCAGTGCCTACCTGCGCAAGATGGCCATAGACGGGCGCATCCTGAAACTTGACCTGCCTGAGCTGCGTGAGCTGCTCTCGCTCATGCGCCGGTACAGCGGCAACCTCAACCAAATCGCCAAGCGAGTAAACTCCACGCATCGCGTCTACGCCGCCGACCTGAAGGACATTCAGTCTTCCCAAGCTACGCTCTGGCAAAGCGTCCGTGACTTGGTGCTCAGTCTGGCAAAGCTGAAATAGCGCCGCATCCTTGCGCTGTACGGTGAATCATTGTATTCTGAACACGGAGGTGAGGAAAATGCGTATCCTTTTGAAAATACTCTGCGCGCCCGTTGTGGCCGTGCTTGCGGTGGCGGGCTGGTTCTTCACGTTTTTGCTGAGCGTTTCCGCCGCCGTGCTCGGTATTGCGGCGGTGGTGCTGGGGCTGCTGGGGCTGTTCATTCTCATCCTCGACAGCGCCGTGAACGGCGTCATCGTGCTGGGCGTCGCCTTCCTCATAAGCCCATACGGGCTGCCTATGCTCGCTGCGTGGCTCATAGCCCAGCTGCACGGGCTGAGGTACGCCATCCAGGACGCCGTGTATAGCTGAGGGGGTGGCGGCATAGCGGTAACGCGGATCATACCCATGCATGGCGGAAAGAGCGTGGCTTCGGCGCTCAAGCTCCGCACGGGCTATGCAATGAACCCTAACAAAACCGAAAACGGAAAACTTATCTCCGCGTTCGCCTGTGACCCTCACACGGCGGACGCGGAGTTTTTGCTCTCCAAGCGTCAGTACAGGCAATTCACGGGCCGCGAGCAGCGCAGCGACGTCATTGCCTACCAGGTGCGCCAGTCCTTCAAGCCGGGCGAGATCACGCCGGAGGAAGCCAATCGCATCGGCGTGGAGTTCGCCGAGCGCTTCCTCAAGGGCAAACACGCCTACATCGTCTGCACCCACACTGACCGGCGGCACATACACAACCACATCCTGTGGAACTCCACGACGCTCGACTGCCGGGGCAAGTTCGACAACTTCTGGGGCAGCTCACGGGCGGTGAGGGCGCTGAGCGACACGCTCTGCATCGAGCACGGGTTGTCCGTCGTCGAGGCTCCTAAGCGCCGCGGCAAGAGCTACAACAAGTGGCTCGCGGAGCAGCGCCCGAGCCTGCTCATAGACATCCAGGCTAAGCTCTCAGAGGGCAAAGGCGCGGGCTATGAGCGCTGGGCGAAGGTGTTCAACCTCAAGCAGATGGCGCAGGTCATAGCTTTCCTAAAAGAGAACGGCGACATGGACTTCGACGAACTCTCGCACAGAGCCGAGGCCGCGAGCGAGAAATGCAGCGCCCTGACCGAGAAGCTGAAAGCGACGGAGGCGAGAATGTCCGAGGTCGAGGAGCTGAAAAAGCAGGTCATGAACTACCTGCGGACGCGAGAGATCTTCCGCGCGTACAAAGCCTCCGGCTACTCAAAGAGGTATTATACCGAGCACGAGCAGGAGATACTCCTGCACCGTGCGGCAAAGAAGGCGTTCAATGATCTGGGGTTGAAAAAACTCCCCACGGTCAAGGCTCTGCAAGCCGAGTACGCCGCCCTCCTCGCAGAGAAACGAGCCGCATACCCGGCCTACCGCGAGGCCAGAACCGAGATGAAAAAGCTCCTGACCTACCGCGCCAACGCCGAGGCTATACTTGGTGGAAAGGAATGCATTGCTAATACGCCTTCTAAATACGGGCATAGATGAAAGCAGTACACTTGTCATTTTACACAAGCAGTCATGTACCTTCTGGTGCTAATATACAAAATCATTGTTTTAGCATCTGTGTTTTGTTTTAAATCGACGATTTCTCTTGACATATCTCTATGCTTGTGTAATAAAATAGTTTTTGTAAAGCGCTTAACTAAGCGCCACGGAGGGCTTTGGGATGAGCAGACGCGTCACAATCATGGATATTGCGAAGCGCGCAGGCGTGTCGCCGGCGTCTGTTTCAAACGTAATAAATGGAATTGACAAAGTTTCGGGAGCTACAAGGGAAAACATCCTCCGCGTCATGCAAGAGCTCAATTATCAGCCCAGCCTTGTGGCCCGCAGCCTGGCCAAGCGTCGCTCGGATATGCTCGGGCTGTTGCTGCCCATAACAGAGGAAGACAGCAGCGCAAGCCTTCTGCTCCGGGATAACCCCTTCTACGGCGAACTCGTCAGCGGCGTCGAGTTTGAGGCCGCCAAGCTCGGTTACGACGTGCTCATAAAGGGCGTCCGCATGGGCGAGAGCTGCCGGGACTGGATACTCAAGCGCGACCTCGACGGCGCTATCTTTATAGGCAACTACACGCACGTCATCTCCGAGGAGATGCAGGCCCTGGGCCGTCAGCTCGTGCTCATAGATTCCTATGACGAGGGCACCCAGCTGCACTCCACCGTCGGCATCGACGACCAGCAGGGCGGTTACGATGCGACGCGGCTGATGCTGGACAATGGGCACAGGATAATCGCCCTGGCTGCATCCAACATCACCGTTGACGGTGCTATACATCGGCGCTACAAGGGTTATGTGAAGGCCATGACCGAGGCCGGTCTGGACGCCGAAAGCTTTATATTCCAGGACGCTCTCAGTTTCGGCGGCGGGTATAACATAGGGAAGGCGCTGCTGGAGCGCCCGGAAATAACGGCAGTATTCGCCGCAGCGGACATAGTGGCTTTCGGCATACTCAAGGCTTTTTACGAGGCCGGGCGCGTCATCCCGCGCGACCTGTCTATCGTCGGCTTCGACAACACAAAGGAGTGCGAGTACTCCATGCCCGCTCTCAGTTCCGTAGCCCAGTTTGCGTATGACAGGGGACGTATCACGGTGCAGAAGGTAGTCCAGGCCATCAATGACCCGGGCGCGGAAATAGAAAACATCATCATGCCGGTGGAGCTGATAGAGCGCGACTCTGTCGCCCCTCCCCACGAAAGGAGCTGAATGCCCATTTGAAGAAAGAGGCGATATTCCATCGCACATACTCCGAGTACAGCTTTGCCGAAGCTCCGGACCTGGTCGTCATACGACTAAGGGCAGCCAAGGCTGACCTCGAAAGCTGTACGCTCTGCTTTGGCGACAGGATGGAGCCGAAGAGTCCCATCTCCATTACGGAGGCGGAAATGACACTGCGCTTTTCAGACGCGATGTTTGATTACTTCGAGGTTGAGATAGACCCCGGCGTCACGCGGCTGTGTTATTATTTCCGGCTGAGCTCCGGCGGTGAAGCGTTGTATTATTATAGCGACTGCTTCCATGAACAGCCCGAGGAAAACCGCCAGCTATACTACAACTTCCACTACATACGC
>SKEU01001200.1_pt1 | contig 13397 bp, 16 predicted proteins | sample 4819571 | NCBI WGS metagenome assembly SKEU01 (sample SAMN11008801, study PRJNA524170) | human gut metagenome | biome: Human fecal sample; material: Feces; isolation source: fecal sample from pouch patient p8, p16 | host: Homo sapiens | place: Israel: Tel-Aviv | collected 2015-06-23
CCGCTTACTCAAGAAGAAAGAATTATGACGTTGTCTCCTTATTTGCAAGAGGTGGCGAAGCGCCGCACTTTTGCCATTATTTCTCACCCCAATAATTAAGCCCAAATTAAAGCTCTTTTACTCTTTCAAAATCCTTTCAGTTAATTGAGCTTGAGCTATATAACTCATTTAAATACATTTGGTTATGTGGCTTCTTTAATTGAAAATTCTTTCATGTAACTTTAAATCGATCAGTTTGCTTTCATCAAAAATCTGTACATATGCTTGTACATAATGTACAAAACAGCAGAGGTGTTTTGCGATTTGTACAAGGTGAGTAATGGCGTTGTCTGATGCGTGGTTGCGTTCAGTCGTTGGAAAGGAACGTGATAAGGTTTTGGTTAAATCCGATCGTGATGGTCTGTCTGTCAGAGTATCACCGAAAGGTCGCGTAGTGTTCCAATATCGTTATCAATGGGCAGGGAAAGGTGAGCGTCTTGATATCGGAACTTACCCGGCAACTGGATTAAAAGAGGCCAGAGAAGAAGTTATCCGTCTCCGTGGTGAACTTGAGTCAAACCGTAATCCACGATTGGTCAAGCAGGCTGAAAAACGAAAAGCTACTGAAGCCATGACGGTAGAGTCTGTGATCCGTGCCTGGTATGAAGCATATTGTGTAAAAAATAAAAAAGGTTCTGAACAGATACTCCGCTCGTTTGAGCTGCACCTGTTCTCTAAAATCGGGAATATCCCTCACGATGCAGCTACATTGCATGATTGGTTAGAAGTCCTGGAGCCTCTTAGCACTAAGACTCCAGCAATAGCAGACCGATTGCTAATTAACGCAAAGCAGGCCCATGTCTGGGCGTATAAGAGAAAGCTCATTGAAACTCGCCCGCTGTCGGATATCACGGGTAAAGATATGGATATCCGTAAAGGTCAGAAGAAACGGTTTCTGACACATGATGAAATTAAAATCCTTTATGCTGCGATCGATGGTTCTCGAATGGTTCCTAAATACCGGGCCTTCATTAAGCTATTGCTGCATTTTGGCTGCCGTAGTTCAGAGCTAATTACTGCCAGGGTGGGCGATTTTGATTTCATTAATAAGGTATGGACTGTACCACCAGAACGACATAAGACTGGAGAGATAACAGGCGAACCGCTAAAGAGGCCCATTATTGAACCGGTGGAGGAGCTTATAAAGAACGCTATCTCTATGAACAATGGTTCCGATATGCTTTTTACTAAGGAAGGAAGCAGGGAACCCGTTGGTCGAACATCATTGCAGTCGCTGCCTTACAATTTAATGCAGTACGCATGGAGGCGTTTGGGGCATCAATTCCCTCATTGGTCTCTTCATGATTTGAGGCGAACAGCACGAACAAACTTTTCTGATCTTACTGCTCCTCATATTGCAGAAATAATGCTCGGCCATAAACTGCCAGGGGTTTGGCAGGTTTATGACAAGAGCGATTATCTAGAAGAACAGCGTAAAGCATATCAGGCATGGTGGGAGAGAGTTGAATCGATCGTTACTTGTACTGGCCCAGAATCTACCTGACAGCTTGCGTAGCCCTGACAGTCTGTTTTGAGCGAACAGTGGACATTTTCAATGGCATTCTTGAGTAGGTTACGCTTAGACCAGAAGTAAGAGGTGATAGAATTATCAACAATACATAAAACATAGGGGATCCTTATTGATTTATTGATCTTGACCAACTTATGTGATGCAGTATGTCTTTAACTTGTATTACTATTATCTTTATCTTTATCTTGTTGTTTCTAATAAACTTATCTTATTTCAGAAAGGAGTTTTTATGCATTTAGTCACGAAATCTTATTTCGATGCCTTTTGCAAAGCATTCGCTGCGCCCTATGAGGAGACCAAAAATTTTGAGGCGTTTGTGAACTATTGTGCTTTTTCAAAATACTCAGGCGACAAAGTTGAGGTCAGTGATCTTGTGTATGAAGGCCCGGACCCTGGTATTGATGGAGCATTTTTATTTTTAGACGACAGAGCCATTTTTTCAACTGAAGAACTTCAGGAGATTTTCCAAAACTCACGTCGCGAGTTTCAAGTTTCATTAGTATTCACGCAAGCTAAGTCATCGGAGAAGTGGAGCAAACAGGAAATAGACTCTTACATTGCGTCAATAAGAGATTATCTTTCACCAGCGCCACAACAACCCCACAGTGAATATCTAGCGGACTTTAAAAAAATGTTCAACTTGATATTTGCTAATATCGGCAGAGTCAAAAATGGCCTTCCAGACTTATACGCATATTTTTTTAGTGCTGCACAAAATACAGAGGCCAGAGAAATAAAAGCTGCATTTGCATCGGGTGAAAAAAGCTTAAAGTCACTCGGGTTTTCACATGAAACATCCTTCATTATGGCTCACAAAGACATGATTCATGAGCTTTGGCTTGCTGCGGAAGGTCCAATAGAAGCTAAACTTCCTACAATAGGCTATGCTCCATTCCCAGCGGCCCCTAATATTAATAATGCCTATGTAGCTACAGTCAAAGCTCGTAGTTTTATTGATTCTATACTTAAAGACAAAAATGGAAACCCTCGAAAAAAATTATTCGAAGAAAATGTTAGAGATTTTCTGGGAATTGATGGTGACGTAAATTCAGAAATTGCAGGAACACTAGATACTGATGGAAAAAAAGCAAGATTTGGTTTAATGAATAATGGAGTGACAATAGTTGCATCAAGCGTGAGGCCTGCAGGGCAAGAAATTTTTATACGAGATTTTCAAATTGTTAATGGATGTCAAACGTCTAATGTTCTTATATCAAAAGACATTCAAGTAGATGAATCAGTTAGTTTAATGATTAAATTAATTGAAACCGATGAGCCAGCGATCCTTGATGACATTGTACGAGCTACGAATAGACAATCTAAAGTTGAAGATGCACAGTTCATTTCAACGCTAAAAAAATTAAGGGAATTAGAACATTATTTTAATGCTAAAGGTGCTATTGAAGGAAATAAAATTTATTTTGAGAGAAGAAAGGGGCAGTATAGTTCAGAAAGTATAGCTCCAGTACGCATATTTGATATCAGAGAAGTTGCGCGAGCATATGCTGCTATTGTTATGATGAGACCAGATTATTCCAGTCGTTATCCAAATAGGTTAACTGGTGACTTACTTAATGAGGTTTTCTCTTCCGATGCCCTCGAGGATGATTATTATATATCTTGCTATTGCTTGTATAGGCTAAAGGCTCTTATCTCAAATAAGAGGTTTGATGGGAAGTATTCAAAATTACGCTGGCATATTCTAACTGCTGCGTCAAAATACTGTGGTAATAATTATAAGGCTTGGGGGTTCAAAAATAAAAATGAAGCTCTTCATAACTTATTCTCAATGAATGATGGGGAGTGGTTTGAAAAACTTGAGAGTTTAGTAAAAATAGCTATACCAGATCCGGATATTTCTCGAGACTTACTAAAGTCGCAGCCTTTAACATCAACGATTCTCAAAAGTGTTGATAGCGTACCTAAATAAAGAGAAGGGAAGCTTATTGCTTCCCAATAAATTAACACACTTATAGAACCCTTGACTTAAACTTTTTACTGGTTCTCTCAGATATCGATAATTTTATAGGTTGTATCATAGCGTGATCGTCTTCAAGAGAAACAACTTAACATTAAATTAGCAACGTTTGCTCTTGGCACAGACTTGACTGTCAGATTAGTTTGGTCTGTGCCATAGATATGTCAGCTCCCATCTGAGATAATACACGTTACTCAATAACTCCAGCAAATCTGTATATCTTGCGTGATGCCCATTTATTTGGGCAGGATTTAATATCAGGATCTGGAAAGTCAGGCCTGTATTTCTGGCCAGTTCTCCTGTTTACGCTGTTCCAGCGAAGAACAGTCGATACTGAAACGCCACAGAAGTCGGCGACTTGTTTAGTTGTCATTAAGTTGTTCATTACTTCACCTCCTGCGGCGGCTCCGGTAGCGGCATCCAGTGGGTTACTTTCGATGCCGGTTCTTCCCTATCGTCAGTAACTGCCCACCATTTGTTTCTCGACCAATCGTAATACCCTTCGAAGGTATCGCACTCAGTCCAGCCGTAAGGCTTCCCCCAACACCAAACATACTGTTTATCGTTCGGCATTCGCTCACTACAGCTTATCCAACCATCCGGAGTTACTGGAGAGTTGCCCGACAGCTTGTTCAACTTGTAAGTCTGGCTTACAGGTTCGGCACCATGAAGCATGGCGGCGCGGCAGGCGTTCCAGCCTTCATCAAAACCGACTATGCCATTATTTAAAGACGGACGAGCATCTGGCACCACCGGCACTGGCTTGGCTATATATAGCGGCTGAACATACCAGCCCTTTGATAACCAACTGTCAGCAATGTTTTTACTCCTCGTTATTGCCGGAATACCTAAGCCATTTTCTGAATGCAGCCATGCCACCGGCTCCTCTTCTAGCGATGCCAGAGCAATTTCATAAGCACGGCGCTCAATATCGTCTCGAACCTCTAGGCTGCTGATTCGTTCTTTGATTTCTTTAATCAGTTCTTTATCGGTAAATGTGGTCATTATGCTCCAGCCTCCGGTGCTTTTGGCATTACTGCCCAGTGAGTGATATTGACGTTTTCAAGGTCCCCGACCTGAAATGTCCACTGCCATTCTCCGGTTTCTTTTTGCCCCCATGTATACCAGAGAGAACGCCAGCCAATCAGCCAGCCTTCTCCATTAGCATCAAATAACAAAACACTTTCATTTGCTGGTGGCAGTTCAGTTGACACTGGTATTACTTTGTTTTCCTGTGCTGCACATTTAGCTTCAAGCGCATCGAATTTACGCACTAGGTATTCAGCATCCGTTTCATTCACTTTCAGATCTCGCGGTACACATCTCCCACGAAGAAACCCTTCCATTTCGAAAACATTCATGCGCATTTGCGTAACTCCGATAATTCGTTAAAGCGTTCCATAAACATCCCGTAGGCATGGCCTGGAGCCAGTGGAATCACGTTGAACATCTCTGTTGCCGGGATACCTTCCAGCACAGGCCAGAAAGAGCCATCATCAAGCCCGAGATCGCGGCGTTCGGTTGCCAGCATAATGAGATCGGCATATTTCACTGGCGTGCTCATAACAGGAGGTAACCCGTATTTCTCACGGATTACGGCGTCTATTTTTTCTTCCATCCGTTTATAGTCAGGAAGAAGTCGTTTCAGTGGTGCGGGGATGTCCTGGCAATATGCTTCTGTTGCATCATGCATTAAAGCTTCAAAAGCAAATTCCTGCGGCACCAGCTGGCTGCAAAGCACCGCATGTTGGGCGACGCTGTAGAAGTGAGAAAGATGACCGGCAAAGCGGCAGATATTTGAAAGGGAAACCGCGATATCGTTAATAACGATGTCGTCTTTATTTATCTTGTCATAATAAAAATGCTTCCCGGAAAAAGTTTTAATAAATGACATTTTGTTCTCCACTTTATATGCGCTGCACCGCGCTGAATTTTGGTTAAAGAAAACCCTCGCCATCAGGCGATTATTGAGTTAATTACGTTTCCATAAATGCCCCCGCAGGGGCATTTGCAGTAATGAAATCAGGCGGTGAAAGTACCAATAAAGGTTTCTACTTTGCTGTCTTTGAATTTTTCAACAAGCAGATCACGAAATTCGTTAGCCATTTCTTCCTGCACTGCTTCCAGCTGAATAATGCGCAGAACCAGTACAGGGCGATCACCAGTGATAATGCTGAGGCGTAATTTAAACGGACGTTCTTTCAGGCCTTCAAACGGAACGCATTTAAACTCAAATGCTACTGGCATAATGTCTTTGGTTTTCGCTTCGACAGACTCCATCAGAGAGCGTTTGCCGCTGAAGTCATTGTCTTCAAAATCAGCGGTCTGGTTTGCTTCAATCGTGATTTTACGGACCGCCGCAGCCGCTTTTGTTGCCTGAATGGCGTCACCATTAGCATCAAAGCCCACAAGGTAGTCGGCCCAGTCTTCAATCCATTCTGCCAGTGACTTCTGGGAGTTACGCTCGCCGTTAACAGACAACAGAGCAGAGAACGGTGCTGTCTTTTTCAGTTTGAGAGTGGCGGTGTTATCTGCGTGACCTGGTTCATCAATAGTACCCAGGTTAAGCACACTGACGGCTCGCATATTATCAGCATCGATAAAGCAGCGGGTGCCTTCATCTGCAAGATCTTTAGAATAACGGGTAAAGTCATCGATGCTGGCAGTGGAAAGCGCACCACGGAAACGGAAGCGATTTAAATTAAATTTTTCCAGATCATGAATGCGGAAATTCTCAGGCAATGCCACAGCATCGGCACCAATCTTACTGATAATTTCATTAACACCCTGAGCAGAAATAAGGGCATGGATTTGATTAATTGCGGTTGCGTCTAAGTTCTGAGACATAATAAGTCCTCACTATATAAAGATATTCAGTGATGAGATAAATAATCAGTTTATTAAGAACGATATTAACGACCTGCTGCGCGGAGTTTTCCGTCAGGTTCACCGGCAAGAGTCAGTAATTGTCCCTGGTCTTCCTGCAGAATAGTCAGGCGACCACCTCGATTGACATACATCGGCGTTTCGGTGGTGTCTTCTTCGGAGATTTTCCCGCGGTTAGTCGGGCGAACATATGAGAGTTTGTGTTTGATTTTCACACGGTTCTCATCAAACGGTTCGATGTCCAGATTGACCGAGACTTTACCTTTGTTTTTCGTGTTCATCACACCGGAAGCGACTTCACTGAGAACTGCGCCGAGTTTGGTTTCAAATACGCCGCCGTCCAGTTCTACGATAAATACCTGCACATCAGTACTGCGTACGCTAGCCATTTTGCTGCTCCTCATCATACCGACCCTGCAAGGTCGGTTGGTTTCTCCACAAAACAGAGAAGAACACCTGCGGTGACAGCCGCCCGGATGGATTGGGTTATGAGCCCGTCGTCCGGTGATGCTCTTCTCTGTTTTGTAAAAAGAGCGGTACCAGCCGGAAGCAAGGGTACAAACTGGTACCGCCAAAGCAGTGGCTGTTGTGGTGACCGGTGCTGATCTCCGGCTTGCGGTTATTTCAGACTCTCACGGGCGTTTAATTGCCCCGCCGAACAGCTCTTTTCCGCAATAGCTGCAATGTCTTTCGCGCATCAGCCTGCGCATTCACCACAACGCTAAGGATTCTCTCTGGTTGAAAATACTTAGCTGTTATGTGCCTGCTTTTAGCCACATCAGGCGAGGTGGACCTGGTTATTCCCCAACAACAAGGATTTGGTTATTATGTAACCCTCCCCAACAACGATAAGGATTTATATGGATCTATGTGTAGATAAGTATGAGGAGAGGCATGTGCCGTTAAGACAAAAGCCTCCAGTTCCTCCAAAACCACCCAAGGAAAACTGAGACTAATATGACCAGAGACGATTATAAATTTTATGTTCACTACTCTTATGTATTGGAGAAGATGAATTACACGTTGTTAACTCGCATTGATAAATTAATAACGTTGATGTTAATCGTTCTCGGTTTTTCAGTTTTCGCCCCGTACAGTAATTTATTTATTTTCGGTTTGTTTGTTGCCGTACTTTCGGTTCTTCAGTTGGTCTATCAGTTTGGCCAAGAGGCTGGAATGTCTAAAGAGCAAGCGAGGCATTACAAAAGACTGCTGATTGAGTCTGATACCCTTCCTGAAGATCAGTTGCAAGCTAGGTATTTAAAAATCCAAGATACTGATAGTAATCCATGGAAATCACTTGAACGAGCGGCTTTCATTCGGGCCTGTATTTTTGCTGGTGTTCCAACTAAGTACGATTTAACAACCAAAGAAAAATTTATAGCTTGGTGTGCGGGAGATCTACCTCTAGAGAATGAACTAACGGATATTAATGATGACCAACAAGCATAATCCAGTTCACGGACATGTACCTCCGAAGCCGAAACCACCGAAACCGAAGAAATGAGACATAATAGGATTGGATAATGAGTCGACCAATAGAGCCTTTTCATATTCCACCTCGTCCCAGGCCACCAGATCCAGGCCCAAAGTGAGGGTTACTGATTTTTAAAGAGCGAAGCGTCCGGTAGGGCGCTTTTTTGGTACTAACGAATCATCCTGGACTTCATATGCCCCAGGCGGCTACTTCGTGGGCGTCCTGCCTGTTCGTTATCTTTGATATAAAATCTAACTTAACTTAGTTTTAATGGCAAGAGAAAACACCAAACTTTTCTTAGTTCGGTGTTTTGGTTAGAGAAAAGGGGGGGGCTAGAGTTCGTATTGAACTCCTTTGACTACACCAATGATGAGGCAATTACCATTGATCGGGATGTTGGGGTACCGGGGATTTAATGGCACTAAAAACTTTTGAGGGCCATCGATAACTAATTTTTTTACTGTGGCTTCGTTTGTTCCATCAAGTCTAGCGATGACTATTTTTCCATGCCGGGGTTCTGCATCAGGATCTACAATCACTGTTGCGCCTTCTGGTATTGTTGGGAGGCCGTTAGGGTTAGTCATGGAGTCGCCTTTAACCTCCAATGCAAATGAGTTATCACCAATCTTTAATGATGTATCTACCCACTTGTCTACTTCACTAAACACTTCTGCTGTCCTGCACTCAGTAAACTGCCCAGCCTGAACCCACGAGATTACAGGAACTCTGCGCATGTTTGTGACGAGTTTGCCTTCAAACTCCGCACCATAAAGAATGTAATCTATTGACGTATTGAAGAACTTCGCTAATTTTGAAAGTGCTTCCCCACCAGGGACATTGATGTCTTTCTCCCAGTACCCCACAGCAACGTCACTTACTCCACAAAATTTACCCAATTCTTTCTGGGACGTTCTGGTAACTCTTCTCAGAGCTTTTATACGCTGACCAACCGTTTCCATAGGAGCACCATTTCTTTAATTACTAAGTAATCTTAGTTTTTATTGACCTAAGATAGATTGATAATTAACATCTAATAAAACTTAGTTTGGAGGGCATATGACGACTGACGATATCGAAAGCTACTTCGGCAGCATTGAGAAAGTTGCTGCTTTTTTCGGCATAACAACTGAAGCCGTTTATCAGTGGCGAAACCGTCCTGGCCAGTTAATTCCAAAAGGACGTGCAGCAGAGGCTGCATATAGAACTTGCGGACGGTTGCCATTTAAACCTGAGCTTTATGAAAAATCTAATGGATAAATCGATTTACAGAAACCACAGATATGAGGGCTTAAACGTGGGTAAAGAACCTGAATGGAAAGTTGATAAGCAACCAGCATGGCTGGTGGCAGCAATACGAAGAACGATTGCTGATTTACCTCATGGCTATGAGGAAGCAGCAGAAATTCTTGGTTTGTATAAATCTGATGATATCACCCCAGCAAAAGATCAATTGCATAACAGACTGCGTAGCGGTGGGGATCAAATTTTTCCACTTGAGTGGGCCATGGTTTTACAGGATGCCAGTGGTACCAGGCATGTAACGGATGCAATAGCCCGTCGTAGTAATGGGGTGTTTGTGCCGCTGGTGGTCATTGATGACATTGACAATGGTGACATTAATCAGCGGCTGATGGAGTCAATAGAATGGATTGGCAAGCATTCCCAGTACTTACGCAAGGCAACTGCTGATGGAGTTATTGACCAGGCTGAGCGTGAGCAAATCGAAGAGAACAGCTACCAAGTAATGGCGAAGTGGCAGGAGCATTTAACACTGTTATTTCGTGTTTTTTGTGCGCCGGAAAAGAGTAACGCCCGCGAGTGTGCAGCTCCGGGCGTCGTGGCGTCGATTGCTTCTGGTTGTGGAGAAACTAACGCATGAACAGTTTAACAACACACTACCGTCGCTCGCAACTGATTGCGCTTCCTGTACCGGGTGGAAAAGCGAAGGTGGAGTATTGCTATGCAGTGAATGTACCAGGTGACAGGGAAATTGTAACCCACAGCTTTGCAGAGTGGGCTGTGGGTGATTTCAACCGGCAGAAGGAGACAGTCCTTTGCGACAAGTTAACCGCTGGTTCAAAGATCACCACGGAGTGCCCGTCAGAGTCATTCGTTGGGAGCCGGAAACACAACGGGTTATCTACCTCCGTGAAGGCTATGAACATGAATGCTTCAGCCCACTTGAGCATTTCAGGCAAAAGTTCAGGGAGATAAGGGACGATCATGAGCAAACCAGTAATGATTGATTCTGCCATTCCGGGACGTTACACTGTTCAGGCACCTTATAAAGCGGGTGCCGGGATTGGCGTCCTGAAATTCGCACATGCGCATAACCGCGCTTCAGCGGTTTTTTTGCGCACGTTTCCTCACATCCAAATTATGGTGGGGCGTGCAGGGGCATCGAAAGATGCGCCGGGGTCATGTGCGACCGGTTACGCCAACCCTGTACGTCTCACCACCTCTGTGATTGGCGTCCCATGTGGTGAGTTTTCAAAATTCGCACATGAGGATGTCACTATGGCAACCACCCCTACCCAAACTCACCCTAAAATTGATGTTATCCATGGGAAGGCTGTTACCTCTTCTTTGGCCGTTGCCGAATATTTCTGCAAGCAGCACAAAAACGTTATTCAAAAAATCCAGACGCTTGAGTGCTCTGTTGAATTCACTGAGCTGAATTTTCAGCCCAGTGATTACACCGATTGCACAGGCCGCAAACTCCCTTGTTACCAAATCACCCGCGACGGTTTTGCGTTTCTTGCCATGGGCTTCACGGGGAAACGTGCTGCCCGGTTCAAAGAGGCATACATCAATGCCTTTAACCAGATGGAGAAACAGCTTTCAAATCCCTCTGTACTGAGCGACGTTGCACATAACGCCAGCGTTCTCTATTCCTACATTTCATCAATTCATCAGGTCTGGCTGCAGCAGCTTTATCCTATGTTGGCAAAAGCCGAATCTCCGCTGGCTGTTAGCTTGTATGACTATATTAATGATGCTTCGGCGCTGGCCTGCCTCATAAATTTGTCGCTGAATCCTTCAGAGGTAAGGGGGCGTAAATGATCCGGAATATTTTCAAACTGTTTACCAATCGCCACCAGCATATTGATTCTGCAATTCCGGGACGTTACACTGTTCAGGCACCTTATAAAGCGGGTGCCGGGATTGGCGTCCTGAAATTGTCAACGGCGATGTATGACGCGCCAGCGTCTTTTTTATCGTCCGCATTTGCTCACATCCAGATTATGGTGGGCTGGGCGGGGGCACCGAAAGGTGCGCCGGTCTCCGTTGACGCCGGTTACGCCAACCCCGTCCAGTTCACCACCAGTGAAATTGGCGTTTCCGGTGGTGGAAGTTTTTCACTGTCAACGGAGGCTGCCATCATGGCTACGATCCCAGCCCTCACTCAACCTGAAATCACCATTGACAACGGCCAGGCCGTTACCACTTCTTTGGCTGTTGCCAACTTCTTCTCCAAGCGTCACGACGATGTGCTGAAAAAGATCCGCACTCTGGATTGTTCCCCTGAGTTTTGTGCCCGCAATTTTGCGGAGACATCGATTTCGGTAAATCAACCGAACGGTGGTACACGCAAGCTCCTTTGCTATCAAATCACACGAGACGGTTTTGCGTTTCTTGCTATGGGTTTCACGGGTAAACGTGCTGCCCGGTTCAAAGAGGCATACATCAATGCCTTTAACCAGATGGAACAGGCGCTGATCGGAAAGGTTGATACTTCATGTGTCGCGCACAATGCCCACGTTGTTTACCTCTACATGGCTGAAATTCACCGCGTTTGGTTAGAACAACTTTATCCGATGCTGGTTTCAGTTCAGTCTCCGCTGGCTTCATCGCTCTACGACTACATCAACGATGGTGTATTCGTTGCCGGGCTGGTGGACTCGGAACTGAACGAAAAGCATAAGGAGGTGCGTAAGTGAGCACCAAATTAACCGGCTATGTATGGGATGGTTGCGCAGCGTCAGGCATGAAATTATCCAGTGTGGCAATTATGGCCCGTCTGGCTGATTTCAGTAATGACGAGGGTGTGTGCTGGCCATCAATTGAAACCATTGCCCGCCAGATTGGCGCGGGGATGAGTACCGTCAGAACGGCTATCGCACGGCTGGAAGCAGAAGGCTGGTTAACGCGTAAGGCGCGTCGCCAGGGTAACCGCAATGCGTCGAATGTTTATCAGCTTAACGTTGCGAAGCTTCAGGCTGCGGCATTTTCTCAACTGTCAGATTCTGACCCGTCAAAATCTGACGCATCAAAATCTGACCCGTCAAAATTTGATGCGTCGAAATCTGGCAAAAAAGCGTGTTTTCACCCGTCAGAATCTGGCGGGGATCCGTCAGTAAAATCAAAACATGATCCGTCAGATAAAAAACCTTCTCGTCCGGACGCTTTGCAACCGGACACGCAGACGGCTGAACAGGATTTTTTAACTCGCCATCCTGATGCGGTTGTATTCAGCCCTAAAAAGCGCCAGTGGGGAACGCAGGATGATTTGACCTGCGCACAGTGGCTCTGGAAAAAAATCATCGCCCTGTACGAGCAGGCCGCCGAATGTGACGGCGAGGTGGTTCGTCCCAAAGAACCGAACTGGACAGCATGGGCAAACGAAATTCGCCTGATGTGTGTGCAGGATGGTCGTACTCACAAACAAATCTGCGAGATGTACAGCCGCGTCAGCCGTGATCCGTTCTGGTGCCGTAACGTGCTCAGCCCGTCGAAGTTGCGGGAAAAATGGGATGAGCTTTCCCTGCGCTTATCGCCGTCCGTCAGCACGCACACAGAAAAACGTGAAGACCCGTACTTCAAAGCCAGTTACGACAACGTGGACTACAGCCAGATCCCGGAAGGATTCAGGGGGTGATCATGAGTCTTTTGAATGAAGTTCAGAAATTCATTGAAGCCCATCCGGGCTGTACTTCCGGAGACATTGCGGATGCTTTTGCAGGTTACTCACGGCAGCGCGTACTGCAGTCAGCAAGCAAGTTACGTCAGAGTGGGCGTGTGGCTCACCGTTGTGAAGGGAAAACACGCAGACATTTCCCACACCAGGCTGAGATATCGCAGGAGGAGAAACTGCAACCTGTTCTTGAAACCATACCTGTGAGCAATTTCTATGTCGGCACTAACGACCCCTGGGTGATTTTGTGCCTGACCCGTCATGCTGAAGAACTGGAGTCCAGGGGCTTATACCGTCGTGCTGCAACGGTGTGGATGGCGGCATTCCGTGAAAGCCACTCCCAGCCAGAACGAAACAATTTTCTGGCGCGTCGTGAGCAGTGCTTACAGAAAAGCAGCAAGCGCGCTGCATCGGGTGAAGAGTGGTATCTGTCAGGGAATTTCGTGGGGGCTTAATGAGTAATAAATATTGCCAGGCGCTGGTGGAACTGCGGAACAAACCAGCCCATGAACTGAAGGAAGTGGGCGATCAGTGGCGCACGCCGGACAACATTTTCTGGGGAATTAACACC
>SKEU01001207.1_pt1 | contig 13360 bp, 10 predicted proteins | sample 4819571 | NCBI WGS metagenome assembly SKEU01 (sample SAMN11008801, study PRJNA524170) | human gut metagenome | biome: Human fecal sample; material: Feces; isolation source: fecal sample from pouch patient p8, p16 | host: Homo sapiens | place: Israel: Tel-Aviv | collected 2015-06-23
GCAATAACGTAATATCGTACAAGAAAAAAAGCCGGCTTAAAGCCAGCTTTTTCATGTGTATTTGTTATTAAATTAATATTTCAACTATTTACTATTGAATTAAGTATTCACTAATTATCATAAATTAGAATAAATCTTTTTTCCACATACCGATAATGGCAATAATAGAGAATACTAATGCAACACCTATAACCTCATAGAATCCCTCTGGATCATCTTGGAATGGCAATGGCACGTTTGTCCCCCACAAGCTAAATACGATTGTTGGCACCGCCATAGCAATAGTAAGGGTCGCCAACATTTTCATAACCAAGTTAAGGTTATTAGAAATAATAGATGTGAAGGCGTTCATCATGTTCATCAATATATTGGAGTACATTTCAACCATCTCGATGGCCTGTTTATTCTCGATAATAACGTCCTCTAGTAAGTCCTCATCCTCTTCGTACATCTTGAGAAGATGTTTATAGGAACTATGACCACGCAAGCGCAATAGACGTTCCATAACGGTACCATTCGTGCGCAATGCAGATGTAAAGTATGTCATGGATTTCTGTAATTCCAATAATTGGAAGAAGTCTTTATTCTTTGTAGTATGACGCAATTGGACTTCAATATCGTCAGTACGGCGGTTGATTTGTTGCAAGTAGCGCAAGAACATAGTTGCTGTGCGATACAAGATTTGGAACAAGAAACGCGTCTTTTTGTATGTGTAGAACGTAGAAATCTGATTAGAAATGAATGGATACAATACTTCAGACTCTTCTAAGCAGATAGTAATGAAGAAGTCTGGCGTCAAGAAAATACCAAGCGGTACTGTATCATACATATCGTTACCGCGGATAACCGGAATATTGATAACGATAAAGATGTAGTTATCCTCTAACTCCACGTGAGAACGTTCTTCCATATCGAGAGCGGTCTTTAAAACGTCCGTTGGGATTTCCGTCAAAATATTGATAAGGGATAACTCATCGGGGTCTGGGTTCACCAAATTTACCCAAGAACCTTTTGTGGCATCTGATACAGTGCTATCGGAAACTAACTCTTCTTCTATATGTTTATACACCGTAATCATGCTATCCCTCCTTCCAACGAACTTATAGTAATCATCTAATAAATTATATACTATTTTATAGCTATTATTCAATTCAATTGTGAAAGTTTTGTGTATCTAGAACATACATATACACTTTTATGTCTATTTATGATGTACAGATATATAGTAAAAGTATCGTAAATGTTTAATCCACGCAATAAAATAACCTCTAAGTTAGTCAGTTACTAACCTAGAGGTTATTTATATCAACCCTGATTATTCAGATCAGGAGAATGTAATTTATTCCGTTCCTCTACAGAGCTATAAACTCTGCTTTCACCTAATTACGGCGCAAGATACGAACAGAGTTCAAGATACAAAGGATGGATACGCCAGTATCACCAAATACTGCCCACCACATGGATGCATAGCCCATGAGGCCAAGCGCCATGATAAGGATTTTTACAGCAATAGCGAATACTACGTTTTGCCATGCTACACGTAATGTCGCTTTGGACAAGTCAAGGATATGTGCAATAGCAGTCAAGGATGGACGCATGAACACAACGTCTGCTGCCTCGATAGCCGCATCAGCACCACTACCCATCGCGCCACCTACATCAGCACCTGCAAGTACTGGAGCATCGTTGATGCCATCCCCTACGAACATGGTTGGACCATATTCAGAGCGAATATCTTGTACAACGGACAATTTATCTTGAGGCAACAACTGAGCACGTACAGCACTTACGCCAGTTTCTTTAGCGATGTAATTTGCACTTGCTTCAGCATCACCTGTAAGCATAACAGTTTTAATATCTTGACCATTAAGATTAGCAATCGCTTCAGCAGAGTCTGGACGAGCTTCATCGGCGATGATGATACGACCTAAGTATGTATTACCTTCTGCCACAAGAACTTCTGTGCCATATTCAGCAGCCTCTGTTGGATAGCCTTGCACATTATAGCGTTCCATAAGGCGACGGTTACCAATAAGTACTTGTTGACCATCAGTCATACCCACCATACCTTCACCAGCTAACTCTTGAACGAAATCAGAAGGTTCCACTGTAAGGCCTTGTGCCTTTGCTTCAGACACGATGCTTGTTGCGATTGGATGTGTAGAAACGGCTTCGATAGCTGCCGCCATGGATAACAATTGACTGGAACTTACATGAGAGCCTACAGTTTCTACGCTGTGAACTTTGAACTCACCAGATGTGATAGTACCAGTTTTATCAAGAGCTACTGCTTTCACATTAGCCAACGCCTCGATAACTCGACCACCTTTTAATAAGATACCGTGTTTAGACGCATTGCCGATACCGGAGAAGAATGCAAGTGGCACGCTAAGCACCAATGCACATGGGCAAGAAATAACGAGGAATGTTAAGGCTGTGTAGATCCATTTATGCCATTCACCAGTAATAAGGGATGGAATGATAGCTACAGCCAATGCAAGAGCTACAACGATTGGTGTGTATACGCGAGCAAAACGCGTAATGAAACGGTCGATTTTAGGTTTAGAGGATGCTGCATTTTCCACGGCATCAAGAATTTTAGTAACCATGGATTCTTCAAGAACCTTATCTACACGCATTGTAATGCGACCAGATTCGTTGATACAACCAGACATAAGTTGAGTGCCAGGTACGGCGCGAACAGGTACAGGTTCACCTGTTACAGGTGCTGTATTAACGCGTGTTTCACCTTCAAGCACTGTGCCGTCTAGAGGAATTAAATCGCCAGGACGAACCTCGATAGTCCAGCCTACTTCAACCTTTTCAGGAGCCATAACTACGATTTCACCACCGCAGTCTGTATCTACAACGCGCACCTCTTGAGGACGCATATCAACAGCGTTCATGATTTCTGTACGACTACGATCAGTTGCTTTTTCTTCGAAGAACTCACCAATACGGTAAAACAAGATAACACCTACGGCTTCAGGCAATGCATCGATAGCAATAGCCCCCAATGTAGCGATAGACATCAAGAAGTTTTCATCGAACACTTGGCCTTTTAAGATATTTCGACCTGCGATGCGCAATACTGGGAACGCAAGAAGAATATACGCAACATAGTAAATTGGAGTCTCAATACTCTCTGGCAAGCTGATAGATGGGACAAAGGATGACAAAACGTCATAAATCATAAATAACAAGCCTGCTACGATGACTGCAATTGTTACAGCATCACTACCACGATCCTGGTCAGAACCATGATCATTCATAGCCGCTTTAGATTTACGTTCATAATCTGCTACGGTTACGCCCTCTTCGATGGTATCACAAATGTCTTGAATGTCACGTTTAAGAGCTTCACGGTCTTCCCAAGAGCCGGTTAATTTTAATTGATGTGTAGCAAGTGTGAAATTTGCAGTCTCTACCACATCCATTTTACGGATACGATCTTCAATTTTTGCTGCGCAGTTCGGACAGTTCAAATCCTTCAATAGCAATGTTTCTTCCATGATATCTCCTTTGATAATAGTAAAAGCTTCTATCCTGTATTGTAAATTAATAGGTAATATTTTTCTAATACTTATTAGACATATCTTGTTTCATATCTTGTTATATATGTTCCTAAACATTTTTCATCAGATATTCTTATTTATATGAATATCTGTTCATATGTTTATATTACATCAAAGGAGATTAAATGTCAATACAAAATCATATTCAACATATATCAAATTTTATTTACTTTAGTTCTAACTATATTCACCTTATATCAAATTTCGTTCTACTAGGAATTTATGTGCTACATCAGCTGGCAGTTGATGTTCCGTTTCAACGGCGTAATTCATCTTCGCCATCTCTTGATCTGTAATCGTATGATTCAAACTTTCTAATACAGGGCGCAGTTCAGGATGAGCAATCAATACTTCGCTACGCACCACATTACCAGACATATAAGATGGATATAAATGTTTATCATCTTGTAACACCGTAATCGGTGCGATACTTAATTGACCATCAGTCGTGAATATCGGCATTACATCCACCTCATCACGACTAATAGCTGTATATTTTAGCCCTATATCCATATCTTTAGTAGCTTTAAATCTCATGCCATACACGCGTTGTAATCCAGCATAGCCATCTTCACGTCCAAAGAAATCATATTCCCCTCCTAATGTTAGGGATGGTGCTATACGAGCAAGATCAGAATACGTTTTTACACCATAAGTCTGAGCAATTTCATTACGCACCCCTATGCCATAGGTATTATTAAAACCGTACATGCCGACCCACTCAAAATTATATTTCTCTTTATAGGCCTGTGAAAGCTCATTAAATAGACTTTCATCATACGTATCCGTACGTTTTAGTACAGCAGACCAAGCCGTACCAGTATATTCAGGATATATATCAAATTGGCCAGAAAGCATAGCTGGTTGAATATTTGATGTACCACCACCGACACCTTCTGTAACCTCTACGGTTAAATCAGTCTTCTTCTCGATTAATTCTTTTAAGATATTCCCCAAAATAAGCTGTTCCGTCATAGGTTTCGTTGCAATATGAATAACATCGGTCTTCACATGACGGCAATACATAGCCCAGCCACCTATACCCATCGCAATTATCATCATAATCGAAACAAATATAATCGTATAGCGCTTCATATGAGGGCTAATACGCGTTACTCTTTCACCTAGAGAAAAGAGAGCATCAACGGTAATAGCTAATAGGGCAATCAGTAGACTGCCTGCAATTGTCAAAGCACTTTGATTCGTTGTAATCCCCCTATAAATCGCTACACCTAAGCCACCAGCACCAATAAAGGATGCAATACCTGTCAAGGCAATGGTCATAACGAGCATGGTCCGTATACCAGCCATAATAGTCGGCATAGCCAAGGGAATCTCTATATTCCACAAACGTTGAATCCGCGTGAGCCCTAACGCAATTCCCGCTTCACACATGGCTTGATCAATTTGGTTAAGACCAGTAAATGTATTTCGTACCATCGGTAATAAAGCATAGATAACCAATGCAATGATAGCGGTCGTATTACCAACACCCGATACATACAACAAAAGGCCTAACATCGATATAGATGGAATCGTATATAGGAAATTAACCACTACCATAACGGGCGCAGCTAGCCGTTTATATTCGTATATAAACACACCCAATAATCCACCGATGATGGTCGCAATAACAGAAGCTAATACTGAAATTTCTATATGTTCCCATAACAACTGGAGGAAAAAATCATAGCGATTGATAAGTAATGATATGACCTCATGCATTACAGATACCGCCTTTCTCATAAAACAATACAAAGAGTATATATAGTCATATAACAGCTAATCATATAGGGTATTTTTATACGAGAATATAATTAAATTACAACCCTTTTCATCATTGTATACCGAATCACACCTTAACTCTAGCCCTTAAACCATATATAAAGACAACTCTTTATATTGTCATATCATACAGATTCAATTCCTTAATATATCTAAAGGGAATATCTATGCCTTGGACAGATATAATTTGCATTTGCGCACTAATCATATCAACAGCCCCTATAAGCTCTGTATATCTTTGTTTATTGTAGTAAACAATTCGCACCCATTCTCCGCAATGTATAGTCTGTAAAACCTTATTTAACTCATCTACTTGATCCTCCGATAGCTCTACACGATGCTCTTTAGGCCGTGCCACAGCTGCCAGTAATACTTCAAATCCCTTTAATGCCGCAAAGGGCATAAATTGTTTCGCCCGTTGTAAACGAGACATACGATGTTTCATTAATTTATTCCCCATTATGGCCACCTACCAAGGTATTTCTAAAGCGCATTGTCCCTTCATCTTGCAAGCTAGAGGCACGTAAAATAGCGTTTTTACCGAACTGCTCCTTGATAGATAACATCGCCTCATGTACTTGCCGCTCCTTTTCCTCTTCCTCCGTCGCAAGAGAGCTGAATAAATCTACCTCCTGAGGTATAGCAGAGCGATTGACTAAATCCTCAAAGCTTACGCCTATACGCCGTATAAGTTCATTTTTATGGCAATGTTGTTCATATAATTTAATTACTGCCGTCGTTAATACTTGCAATGAATCAGTGTACTGTTTAAGCTTTTTAGAACCTCCTGTAGAGCGCACCATTTCATCTGCATAGCCAATATGAACATGAATATGGTTCGTAACCCCTTTGATTTGTAAAAGCTCTAATACCAAGGACTCCACCATTTCTCGCATAGGCACGTACGCCTCTTCATAGGTATAGTTACGCAATAAAATCTGGCTATGCGAGATAGAATGCTTGATAGGACGATACGCATGGATATCTGCAATCGTACACGGCTCACGGCCCCAAGCATGATCGATGATGAGTTCAGCGTTAACGCCAAACTCCTTGTACAGCTTGGCCTCTGGAACCATGGTAATACCATGCAAATCATACGCGCCATACTTGTGCAAACGATTGGCTATGCCGTTACCAATCTGCCAAATGTCGGTCAATGGCTGATGATACCAAATTTTCTCTTTAAAGAGGCTTTCATCAAGATATCCTATAAAATCAGGCGCATGTTTTGCGAGAATATCGAGAGCAATCTTGGCAAGGAACAAGTTTGTTCCAATCCCAACGGTGGCATAAATCTTGGTCGCCTCTAACACCGCATCAAGTAGCATCTGCGCTAGCTCTCGAGGCGTTTTCTTGTAGAGCGGTAAGTAAGGCGTAATATCGATAAAATACTCGTCGATAGAGTATACATGTACATCCTCAGGTGCCACATAGTTGAGCAAAGTCCCGTAAATCTCAGCAGACGCCTGCATATACCGCTTCATATGCGGCTTCACCGTCAAATACTCAATGTGCGGAGGGATCTCAAAAAGACGACTGCGATTCTTAACACCTAGCTTTTTTAAAGCCGGTGAAATGGCCAATGTAATAGCCCCTTTGCCACGAGACCCATCAGCCACCACCAAAGGCGTTGTAAACGGATCCAGCCCCAAATCGGCACACTCCACAGACGCGTAAAAACTCTTCAAATCAATGCACATATACATTCGATCCGTATCAGCTGAACCCATACAAACACCTCCTCAAACCGCTAAATACCTGAAGTTTATAAGAATTACAAGAAGAATAATTTCTATGATTAGTATAACAAAAATACGGAGTATTTTCAAACATATGTTTGTTATTATAGTGGTAAATTTTGGACATAAAAATGAAAAAGTACCTACTATTAGACATCAAATCTAATAGTAGGTACTCTTAAGTACGCATATAACTTAACCCAATATGGTTTCTTTAGGACTTGTATAATAAACTAAACCCTTTTCACTACTATAATCCATGCTAGACTCTTTGCGGCTACAAAAGTGACCTCTAAGATCTATAGAAATCTTTCTTAACCACAATTCTTGTCGTTTATTGCTCAAAAAATCTTTCCGATTATCACAAGAATCAAATAATTCAAGAGCTTCACTTAAAACCTCGGACTGATTACAGTTTATAGCTCGAAGAGTAGTAAGGTAGTTACGTTTAAAAGTATCAAAGGCATCAACGCAATACTCACCTAACTCACTCAAAAACACGGTATACCCTAGCATAAAAATCATCATAATTTGCTCAAAACTATAATGAGATAGAAAAGAAATATAGAGATGATCAACACTATCCGTATTAGGTACATCAAACAAGGTGAAATCATTAATACAAGTATGATATGAGGGTTCCATTAATCTAGATACACAATCTAGTTCCAAGTAATCTATCGCATCACGCAAATGACCTTCCCAATCAAAGTCTTCAAACCACTCTGCTGCATCAACAATATCTTCCATGCCCATACCTTGGAAAACAATCTCCCTTAAGTCCTTTGACAACTGGTATTCATCAATTAAATCTATCATGGACAAATGATAATGCAGGCTCTCAAATACACCTAGACTAATACGATTATATTTATAAGCCTCTGCAGCACCTAATCCAACCATCAACAAATAAAATTCAATATTTCGTTTTCCACTAATAGTTAAATTCATCATACATAGGATGGAAACCTTATATTCCATCTCACAATACTTACATATTGTACGACACTAATAAAATCTATCTAGTACTATTATACACTTTAATAAGACTTATTTTCTACTAACATACCCCAAAACTTCTATTCCCAGTTCTTCCAACAATACAACGAAAACTATCTAGTGCCACTATATTGATGGGACACCTTCATATGTACAGTGATAAAAAGAAAGGACTATACTTATGCAGCGACATCAGGTCACGAGGAGCAAAGAAGTATAGTCCTTTCTTTTTAGTTAAAATGTAGCTATGTTACGGGGCCCCATCAATATAGGCACGCCCCGATAGTTTTCATTATTGTTCCGGTCCCATGTCTCGGAATTCCACGTCTCTAAATTGTGTTAATTCCCCAACGAATTGGAGTTCCACGGTACCGACGGAACCATTACGGTGTTTACGAATGAGGACTTCTGCATTGTCCCCTTTTTCTGAATTTTCATCGTAATATTTATCGCGGTACAAGAAGATAACGATATCTGCATCTTGTTCGAGGGAACCAGATTCACGAAGGTCAGACAGTACAGGCCGTTTATCTGGTCTACTTTCAACACTACGAGACAGCTGAGACAAGGCGATGAGCGGCACGTTAAACTCACGAGCGATCAATTTAAGGTTACGAGAGATTTCAGATACCTCTTGTTGACGGTTCTCGCTGCCCTTGCCGGAGTTGCGGCCTTGCATCAACTGAATATAGTCGACGATAACGAGATCGAGACCATGTTCCACCTTAAGACGGCGCAATTTAGAGCGCATATCTTGTACGGTAAGGCCCGGCGTATCATCGATAAAGAGCTTGGATTTACTCATGCGATCCGCTGCAGCGATAACCTTTTCCCAGTCAGCAGGGTCCATGTTCGCACGGCGCAGTTTTTCAGAGCTCACACCTGCCACAGAGGACAGAATACGACCAACAAGCTGTTCCTTGCCCATTTCTAGGGAGAAGAAGGCTACTGTCTTGTCGTATAGCATCGTTACGTTTTGGGCGATGTTCAAGGTGAAAGCCGTTTTACCCATCGCAGGACGGGCTGCTACGAGGATGAGGTCAGATTTTTGTAGACCATTAAAGACATGGTCCACATCTTTAAAGCCTGTTGGAACGCCTGTAATTGCACCATCATGCTGTTGCAATGCATTTAATTTATCTAAGTTAGATAATACAACCTCCCCAATAGGCGCAAATGATGATTCGGACTGTGTTTGACCACTTACGTCTAGTACCATTTGTTCCGCCTTGTTAAGGATAGCCGTTGGCTCATCTTCGCCAGCGTACGTCATGCCTACGATTTTATTCCCTGCATCGATAAGGCGGCGCAACTGAGCTTTCTCACTAATGATTTTCGCATGTTCCTCTACATTGTAGGACACCGATTCATTAGCCAAAGATGTAATATATGCAAGACCGCCTACCGCATCGAGACGCTTACGACGATCTAGCTCTTCACCAACAGTGATAAAGTCCGCCGTCTTGTTAGCATGCACGATTTCTAAGATAGCATCATAGATAATACGATGCGCATCGCGGTAAAAGTCTTCAGATTTTAGAATACTCGTCACTGTATCAACAACAGCGCCCGAGTTCGATCCATTGGTTAATAAGGCCCCCAAAACGGCCTTTTCCGCATCTAGATTATGCGGTGGAATGCGTACATCCATGATAATCCCCTTCACACAACCACTATGGATAAAAGAATTCACCATACTCAAAGAGCATGGTGAATACTATTATTCAGCTACTACGTTAACCTTGATAGTACTTGTAATTTCAGGATGAACACGAACGAGTACATCATGTACGCCTAATGTTTTCAATGGTTCTTTGATTTCGATTTTCTTTTTATCGATATCTACTTTGTATTGCGTTTTAGCTGCATCGGAAATATCTTTTGCAGTAACGGAACCGAATACACGACCTTCTTCGCCCATGCGAACTTTTACAGTTACTTCAACCTTAGTCAATTGAGCTGCCAAGATTTTAGCTTCGTCATTGGCAACAGCTTTATTGTGAGCGATGGATTCTTGCTTTTGTTTCGCATTATTTACGTTAGTTGCTGTACCTTCAAGGCCAAGACCTTTTTTGATTAATACATTACGGCCATATGCATCGCTAACTTCAACGATTTCGCCTTTTTTACCAACCTTTTTAACGTCTTCTAACAATACTACTTTCATTGTTGTTCCTCCTCTTGTTCTGCGGAATGAAGGGCTTCAAGAGCATGGTCTAAAATAGCCTTCTTCGCTTCCTCTATCGTCATACCTTGTAATTGGGCACCAGCCACGGTTCTGTGACCACCGCCACCCAAGGCTTCCATTACAACTTGTACGTTTACCTTACCTTTGGATCGAGCGCTAACGCCGATACCGCCATCATTCAAGGAATACAGTACAAAGGCTGCTTCAATATCTTCATTACTGATAAGCATGTCTGCACTTTGTGCAGCTAATGCCATCATATCCTTCAAACCTTCAGGAGCTACAGAAATAGCAATTCCTTCAGTTCGATTGGCTTCAAATACCATTTTAGCACGCAATTGAACAGAATCGAAGGTTTCAATAAATAATTGTTTAACGCGTTCAATATCTGCCCCTGCACGGCGTAAGAATGCGGCCGCTTCAAAGGTACGTGCCCCTGTTTGTTGCACAAAGTTCTTCGTATCAAGCACGATGCCCGCATAAATGCCTGTAGCTTCTGCTTTTGAAAGTTTTACGCCACCACCTGCGTATTGTACAAGCTCTGTAACAAGCTCGGATGTAGATGATGCAGTTGGTTCCAAGTATGTAAGCAATGGGTTTTCTACGAAGTCCGCTGCACGACGATGATGATCGATAACGATGCGTCGTTCAGAAATTTCAAGAGCCTCTTGAGCTGCTACCATTTTTTGGCGATGTGTATCGCATACAATGGTGAGCGTATTAGCATCTACCCAAGCTTTTGCCGCTTCAGGAGTAATAATATGTTCCGTCCAGAACTCATCCTCTTTCAGAACAGTCACCATTTTATCAATGGCGCTCGTTTCCTTTGAAAGTACGATGCGTAATTCTTTACCCAAGGTACGCGCAATAGCTACAACACCGACAATGCCACCTAACGCATCATAGTCTTCACGCTTATGACCCATCACAAGGATTTTATCGGAATCAAGCATAAGCTCATGTAAAGCTTGCGATACAACACGAGCACGAACACGGGTATTCTTCTCAACACCAGCTGTATTACCGCCGAAGAATCGGGTACTTTCACCATCCATAATACACACTTGGTCACCACCGCGACCTAATGCAATATCTAAGGCGGCGCGAGCACGACTAGAAACCTCTTTTACAGAGCCTACGTTCTCGCTAATCCCGATAGAAATCGTTGCAGGCACTTGACGGGGAGAAGGCAATTTACGGATTCTCTCAAGAATTTTAAACCCATCTTCCTCCATCGCATGAAGTGCACCACGAGAAATAGCAAAGGTATACATATCATCTTGGAAGTTACGAATGAAGCCTTCTTGTCTATCAATTTCATCCATAATAATGTTATTAATATCTGTCCAAACGCTAGTATACTCGCGGTCACTAAGACCTTTTGTCAATTCTTCGAGATTGTCGATTTGAATCATGCCCCACACAGGCTGATTTTCTTCGGCTTTAATACGGGCCTTTTCTAAGTCTGTAATATTCTTAAAGTAAAGCGCCATTACTGCATGCTCTGCCAATTCATCTTCACTATGAATATCTGGTCGTGCATCACGAGGATCAATGAATTTGTAAATAATTTGGAAATACTTATCTCCATACTGTTCCGTCATATATCCAGATTTTCCCCAGATTTTATCAATACGGAAGCCAGGCATAAGAGCAGACATTTTTTGAAGTTTATTCCAGTCTACCTTAACCCAGTCTGCAAAGACACTATTATTCCATACGAGGGTACCTTGTTTATTAACAAGAGCAATCCCCATTGGCAAGTTTTGTAAGGCAAAGTTCGAAGCTTGTGTGACGTTTTTCATCATCGCCCCAAACTGTTCCCTTGCTAAACGACGCCGGTTATGAATGGTGTTATAGTTAACCAAATACGCCGCTACCACGATAATTAAAGCTAGAATTGCAATGGCCCAATTTAGATAGGCCAACAATAATAACAATAATACGATAACGGTAATAATGGTAATTTCTAAACCTTCCCATTTCCGTTGAAAGGATTTCATAACGGCCTCCTTTCTATTACTATTGACGCGCTTTGTAACGTGTCCGTAAATCTAAAAACATATCTATGACACCAAATATGGCTAGTGCTTGACCAAAGAAAAAGGCATACACACCTAGCAGTATCCACTTCAATTTATTACTCATGCGGTAACTACTCATCAAATCTGCTAAAGCTGCAAAACCATGAATAGAACACATAGAGCTACCGAGGAGTAATACATTAGTACTAATGGCTATGACCCAGGAAGAGTCCATATTGATATGCGGCGTACCATATATACCAATAATGCCTAAAGCGTATAGCCCTGCACTCCAGACAGGCATCCTCCATTCTTCAATTGGTAAAAATCGAGGTATGGAGATACGTAATCGCTTACCTAGCCATATAGATATCTGAATAGTTATATAACTGTATGATACTGCAGCTATAGCTACAGCCACAAAAAACGCATCCTTCAAACCAGTAGCAAGCTTATCTACATTTTTTACAAATAAATCAGCTTGTTCCTGTGTGATATTAGGATTCGTCTGTAAGGCTTGATCAGCAATCATACGAGCTTGCTCGGTCATCTGTGTATCTATCATTGATAGAGTAATACCAGATACATATACTTGTGCCATTAAAGTTACTAATACAGCAACAAACATAGCAATACTAGGGAGTAGTAGTCGCTTAATCGTCCCTAAAGAAAGACGGTTACCTTCTCCTACCCCTACACCTACCGCAGCAAATAAGCCAACAGGTATACCATTCCATGGTCCAAACAAAACTACCGCTAAGAAAGTAGTAACAACAGCTGCCGATATACTATACTTGCGACCCCATTTTGTTCCAATTATGCCAATGGCTGCAGGTGTAACAAAAAATGATAAAAAAGCGAAAGCTGGTAAATACACACTAATAGCACTAAGGATGACACCTATAGCACTAACAAATCCTGTTTCTACCATCGCTCTTGTATTTGTTTGTTTCATAAATCTCCATTCTAAATAAAAGAAGATAGATTAATTGGTATCTTTTAATTATAACAGTTTAAAAAGGTAACTTCAAATACCCTATATAGTAG
>SKEU01001209.1_pt1 | contig 13354 bp, 10 predicted proteins | sample 4819571 | NCBI WGS metagenome assembly SKEU01 (sample SAMN11008801, study PRJNA524170) | human gut metagenome | biome: Human fecal sample; material: Feces; isolation source: fecal sample from pouch patient p8, p16 | host: Homo sapiens | place: Israel: Tel-Aviv | collected 2015-06-23
GTGGAAATGGAACCGCCGGCAGGAGAACCTCGGGTGTTTGTGATCGGTGGAAACGGAAGCGGAATTCCGGTGTACCGGAAACTGCAGCGCCAGGGAATTCCTTTTGCAACGGGAGTTCTCCATACCAACGACGCAGATTATCAGGTGGCAAAAGAACTGGCCGCCAGAGTGATCACGGAGAAACCATTTGAATGCATTTCCCAGGAGTCTTTTCAGGGAGCATTGGAAATCATGGAAAAATGCAGAGAAGTTTACTGCCCGCTGAAAGATTTCGGGACCATGAATAAAAAAAATCTGGAATTATTTAAAAAAGCAGAAAAATCCGGAAAATTAAAACAGATCTAAACAGAAAGCCGCTGTCAAAAGCGGCTTTTTCATATAATATAAATTACAAATATTTCAGCAGCTGTGTTATAATATGACAAGAACGACAGATCGTGAAGCGCTCGCATTCGTGGAGATGTAAGTAACGAAGAGGAATGTCCGCTTTACACCGCAAAAGTTAAGCAGATACAATCGATCCGAAAAAATATATGGAGGGAAGATCAATGAAAAAAAGAAACATAATCGCAGCTCTGCTCTGCAGTGCATGCCTTGTGGCAGGAAGTGTAAATCCCGTATTTGCAGATGCATCGAAGGTAGTAACACTTGGAGCAGATCTTACGGATGCCCAGAAGCAGACAATGATGAAATATTTTAATGTAAGTTCCGATCAGGTGCAGGTGATGACCATTACAAATGAGGATGAGCATAAACACCTGGATAATATCGCACCACAGTCCCAGATCGGTTCCAGAACTTTGAGCTGTGCCTATGTGAAGCCTACACAGTCCGGCGGGATCAAGGTCCGCACAGCAAATCTGAACTGGGTGACAGGTAATATGATCGCAACGACACTTTCCACATCCGGTGTGAAGAACTGTGAAGTAGTTGCTGCCTGCCCGATGGAAGTATCCGGAACAGGTGCACTTACCGGCATCCAGATGGCATATGAGAAGGCCAGTGGAGAGAAGCTGGATGAGACCAAGACGAAGCTTGCCAACCAGGAGATCGTAACCACCGGTGAGCTTGCAGATAAGGTTGGTAAAAATGAGGCGACAACAGTTGTAAACCAGTCCAAGATGGATGTGATCCAGAACGGAGTACAGAATGCAGATGAGATTCAGAATATTGTAATCAATGTGGCTGAGCAGAACAATATTTCCGTAAGCCAGGACGATATTGACAGGATCGTGTCTCTTCTGAAGCAGATCTCACAGCAGGATTACAATTATGATGATGTGAAGGAAACACTGGAGCAGGTAGATGCCAATACCACAGGCCAGACCTCTTCCTCTGATGATACGCTGGATGGCGAGAGCAGTGATGAAACCGTAGATGTGGATGCAGATTCTTCTGATGATATCGTCAACAATGTAAATGACAGCATTCTTGGTGACGATGTGATCCAGAGCTCCACAGAGGATCCGGGTCTTGAGGAAGAAACAGGAGCAGATTCTCAGGATACAAGCAATGAGACCGGAATCCCGGATGCTACCGACGACGGAACCTATAGCAATGAGGAAAGCTCGGACGAAAGCAGTACAGATGAAAGTGCATCCGACGAGAGCAGTACAGACGAAAGTGCATCTGACGAGAACAGCACAGAGGATAGTGCATCTGACGAGAGCAGCACAGATGAAAGCACTTCTGACGAGGCTGCATCCGATGAGACCGGAATCCCGGAGGCAACAGAAGATACAGAATCTTCAGAAAGTACAGAGGGCTCAGACCAGGCAGACAGTGCAGAAAACGATACTTCCGTGCTCAGCGAAGAAGCAAAGAACAATTATGACAAATTTGTCCTCTTTGTAAAAGGCGAGTATGAGGGAGATGCAGATTCCCTTCTCGCTGCAACGGAGGATACAGAGGCAGTGGCAACGGTAACACTGGATGAGCAGACAGCGAAGAGTGTGGCAGAAACTGTTGAGAAGGATTATTATGATATCCTGAAGGATGGTACAGAATCCTATGAGGCAGATGGTACAGAAAAATATCAGAGTACAGAGCTGAATATGATGGATCAGAAGCTGAAGAAGCTGTTCGGTATTGACAGTTCCCAGGAGGACACAGAGGCCACAGACGTGACAGCAGCTATTCTTGCAGATGTTCCCCAGGAAGATAAGCAGACACTTTATAAAGAAACCATGAAATATCTGGCAGGTCTTTACGGCGAGAACACGGACTCTTCTGAGGAATCCGCAGCAGAATAAAAGATTTACAGAAAAAGAGATAAAAAATACCGCAGCAGAGAAAACAACCTCTGCTGCGGTATTTTTTGTCGTGCCGGAAAGATATCATGAAAATTTTGTGATTTACGACAAGGATTTGTGTAAGCACTGGAAAAATGGATTTTTCTGTGATAAAATTGACCGTAAATCGGTTTTGTGGACTCATACATCGCAAACCGTGATAGGGAAACGAGAAAGGGAAAAGGTAGAATTTATGAGCCTGGCAGTAGTAACATTAAAAAAAGGCGAAGGCAGATTCCTGAAATCAGGAGGCCTCTGGGTATATGACAATGAGATCGCAAGCATCATGGGAAGCTTTGTGAACGGAGATATCGTTCTGGTCCGGGACTTTGACGGATATCCAATGGGAAGAGGATTTATCAACACCAATTCCAAGATCACAGTCCGTATGCTTACCAGAGATGAGCGTACAGAGATCAGTCCGGAATTTTTGAAACAACGTGTCCGCGACGCATGGGAGTATCGTAAGAAGGTAGTAGATACCGGAAGCTGCCGTGTGATCTTCGGAGAAGCAGACTTTCTTCCGGGTCTTGTTGTGGATAAGTTTTCAGATGTGCTTGTTGTACAGTCTCTTGCACTGGGAATCGACCGTCTTAAAGAAACGATCCTAGATGCACTGAAGGAAGTCCTTGCTGAGGATGGGATCCGGATCCGTGGAGTCTATGAGCGGAGTGATGCAAAGGTACGCCGCCAGGAAGGAATGGAACTTACCAAGGGATTTATCGGAGAAGAATTTCCGACACTTGTTCAGATTGAAGAGAACGGTGTGAAATATGAAGTAGATATCAGGGACGGGCAGAAGACCGGATTTTTCCTGGATCAGAAATATAACCGTCTTGCTATCCAGAAGCTCTGCAAGGGGGCGAAGGTTCTGGACTGCTTTACACATACCGGCTCTTTTGCCCTGAATGCGGGAATTGCAGGGGCACAGAGTGTTCTCGGTGTGGATGCGTCGGAAACTGCAGTCCTGCAGGCAAGAAGAAACGCCAGTCTGAACGGCCTGGACGGAACAGTGAAATTCCTCTGTGAGGATGTTTTTGAGCTTCTTCCCGAGCTTGAGGAGAAGGGAGAGAAATTTGATGTTGTGGTACTGGATCCTCCGGCATTTACGAAATCCAGAAGCTCTGTAAAAAATGCCATCAAGGGATACCGTGAGATCAATCTCCGTGCAATGCGTCTTGTAAAGGACGGCGGATTTCTTGCAACCTGTTCCTGCTCTCATTTTATGACGTATGAGCTGTTTACACAGACCATCGGTCAGGCAGCGAAGAATGTCCATAAGAGACTGCGCCAGGTAGAGTACCGTACACAGGCACCGGATCATCCGATCCTCTGGTCAGCAGATGAGTCCTATTATCTGAAATTCTACATTTTCCAGGTATGCAATGACCGTTAGGAACTGCCATCCGGATTTTTTTACGGAAATTTTTGGGCAGTGCCGTCTGGCAGTGAAAAGGAGATGCAGATCATATGAGAGACAAATTCAATAAATTTATGCAGGGACGTTATGGAGTGGATGATCTTTCCAGGTTCACCATGGGAGTCGCACTGGTTCTGATCATTCTGGCAATGTTTGCTAATATATTCAGCAGAACTGTCGGCAGCACCCTTGACATTCTCGGGGTCGCAGCGATCGTATATGCATATATACGTATTTTTTCCAGAAATATCCAGCAGCGTTATGCCGAAAATCAGAAATTCCTTCAGATGACGTCAAAGTTCCGTTTTCGCTTTAATAAAGAAAAGGATCTGATGAAGCAGAGAAAGACCCATCACATCTACAGCTGTCCGGGCTGCGGACAGAAGATACGTATTCCAAAGGGAAAGGGCAAGATCGAGATCGAATGTCCGAAATGCCACACAAAATTCGTAAAAAGGAGCTGACATGTTCGGATATGTGACCGTTAATAAACCGGAAATAAAATTCAAGGATTTTGATGTGTACCGTTCTTTTTACTGCGGTCTTTGCAGAGAATTGCGGGAGAGATACGGGATACCGGGACAGATCTCACTGACTTATGATATGACATTTGTGGTCCTTCTTTTAAGCGCTCTTTATGAACCGCCAACGAAGAAGGGAACCTCCAGGTGTGTGGTCCATCCGCTGAAGCCCCAGCCGGTGCGCAAAAATACAGTAACTGAGTACTGTGCGGATATGAATGTGATCCTTACCTATTACAAATGTATGGATGACTGGCAGGATGAACACAAACCACTGCGCTATGCATATGCAGGAATTCTGAAGAATTGCGGAAATATGCATATGTCCGCTTATCCGGAGAAGATCCAAAGGATCCGAAACGCACTAGAGGAGCTTTCTTCCCTGGAAAAACAGGGGGAAACCGATGTGGACCGTGTAGCCGGGTGTTCCGGACGTATCATGGAAGAGATTCTGGCCTTCCGTAAGGATGTCTGGGAATCGTCCCTGCGCCGTCTGGGATTTTATCTCGGAAAATTTATCTACATCCTGGATGCTTATGACGATGTGGAAAAAGATGCAGAAAACGGAAATTACAATCCTTTCCTTGAAAAATATAAGATAGAAGGGTTCGAGGAAGAGGTACGTCGGCTTCTTATGATGATGCTTGCAGAATGCTGCAGAGAATTTGAAAAGCTGCCGATCCTCCGATACGGAGATATCCTTCGAAATATTTTATATTCCGGCGTCTGGTGCCGCTTTGCGGCGATCGGACAGAAGCGCAGGGAAGAACGGGAGAAAGAGAAAAAATGTTAGATCCATACAGCGTGCTGGGAGTTCCCAGAAACGCATCTGATGATGAAATAAAAAAGGCATACCGGAAGCTGAGCCGAAAGTATCACCCGGATGCCAATATCAATAATCCGAATAAGGATCAGGCCGAAGAAAAATTCAAAGAAGTGCAGCAGGCTTACGAGCAGATCATGAAAGAGCGTGAGTACGGAAGTAGTTCCCAGAATGGCTATGGCGGCTACGGAAATTACGGTGGTTTTGGAAATTACGGAAATGCCGGTTCCAGTGCCTATCAGGATGAGGAAAGTATGCGCAGAAGGGCGGCCGCCAATTATGTGCAGAGCGGTCATTTTCAGGAAGCTATGAATGTACTGGATTCTCTTGGTCAGAAAAATGGGGAATGGTATTACCTGGCTGCTATGGCAAATATGGGAATGGGAAATAATGTAACAGCTCTGGATCAGATCCGTGAAGCAGTCCGTCAGGAACCGGATAATATGCAGTACCGTATGCTGCTCCAGAGAATGGAAGGCGGTGGCGGCTGGTATCAGCAGCGGCAGGATCCCTTTGGGGGAATGCCGACTGCAGAAGGGGATATGTGTGATGCCTGCTGCAGGACCATGGCCTGTTTCATGTGCTGGCCGGGCGGCTTTTTCTGCTGCTGATGCAGGAACAAAGCGGTCATCGATATCCCGGAATTGAGAATCGGAATATCCTGAGGCAGCATATCCATATGTTTGTAAGGCGGATCCTGCAGATCCGTTTTGCGATATAGATCGCAGAGGGATTTTTCTGACAGAAATTCACAATGCTGTCCGGAAAATGTCATACTGCAGAGAAAAAGAGGAGGAAATCGTTATGAGTATAAGAATTGGTATTTTAGGTTACGGAAACCTGGGACGCGGCGTGGAGTGCGCCATCAAGCATAATCCGGATACAGAGCTGGTTGCAGTATTTACCAGACGTGATCCAGAGACTGTAAAGATCCTTACAGAGACCGCAAAGGTTTATTCTGTAAAAGATGCGGAGAAGCTGAAGGATGAGATCGATGTCCTGATCATCTGTGGAGGAAGTGCTACAGATCTTCCTGTTCAGACACCGGAGTATGTAAAATATTTCAATGTTGTGGACAGCTTTGATACACATAAGAAAATCCCGGAGCATTTTGCAAATGTTGACAAGGCAGCAGCAGAGAGTGGACATGTAGGAATCATTTCCGTAGGCTGGGATCCAGGAATGTTTTCTCTGAACCGTATGTATGCAAATGCGATCCTTACAAATGGAAACGACTACACATTCTGGGGCAAGGGTGTCAGCCAGGGACATTCTGATGCAGTCCGCCGCATCAAAGGCGTAAAGGATGCAAAGCAGTACACCATTCCGGTAGAAGCTGCACTTGAGGCAGTAAGAAACGGAGAAAATCCGGAGCTTACCACACGCCAGAAACATACAAGAGAGTGCTTCGTAGTTGCTGAGGAAGGTGCTGATCTTGCACGCATCGAGGAAGAGATCAAGACCATGCCGAACTACTTTGACGAGTATGATACAACGGTACATTTCATTTCCCAGGAAGAGCTGGACCGTGACCACAGCGGTATCCCGCACGGCGGTTTTGTGATCCGCAGCGGAAAAACAGGCTGGAACAATGAGAACAGCCATGTGATCGAGTACAGCCTGAAGTTGGATTCCAATCCTGAGTTTACATCTTCTGTGATCGTTGCCTATGCAAGAGCTGCATACCGCATGAACCAGGAAGGACAGAAGGGCTGCAAGACTGTATTTGATGTTGCACCTGCATATTTAAGTGCCCTTGACGGAGCAGAGCTTCGCAAAAAATTCCTGTAAGGATCTGTAACAGATCTGTAACAGACAGGAGCAAAACTGCATAAAAGATCATATCCCCGGAGCATCAGTGAATATTTCTGATGTTTCGGGGCTTTTTTCTGCATAAAATCAACATTGGTAATACCTGGATGATGATTTTTCTGAAAGAAAAGGAAAGAGTTGACGGACCGTAAAGAATGTTATATAATATGGACGTAAAATTGTAACAAAATTGTAACGTTTACGATCAGTCGGACTTAAGAAATAGTAAATATCAATGATCTATCTATCAAAGGAAGGTATGTATGCGAAAATTAAGCAGAAAATGGAAACTCTGGGGACTTTTTTTTGTTCTGATGTTCTTTGCAGCCGGAGCAACTGTACATACAACGGCAACAGATGTACAGGCTGCGACCAAAAACGGCTTTAAAACAGAAAAAGGAAAGTCCTATTATTATCAGAATGGACAGAAGGTAAAAGGCTGGCTTACACTGAACGGGAAGAAATATTTTTTTAATAAATCCACAGGCGTGCAGATGAAGCGTTGGGCTAAGGATTCCAAGGGCAAACGATATTTTTATAATGTCAACGGTGCCAAGGGCTATATGGCTACAGGCTGGCTTACAGACAGCAAGAAAAATACCCGTTATTTTAATCCCGCCAGCGGATATATGACAACGAAATGGGCCACGATCAGCAATAAGAAATATTATTTCTACAGCGGCAGTGGTGCTGCAGCCAGAAGTGTATTCCTTACAGACAAGAAGAATGTGACCAGATATTTTACCAGCAAATGCTTTATGGCAAAGGGCTGGGCAACGAATAAGAAACAGCAGAAGCGTTATTTTGATCCAAACACGGGAGCTATGTATAAGGGCTTCAAGAAGATCGGCAGCGATACCTATTATTTTTACAGCAAGAGCGGCGTGATGGCTACCGGTTGGGTCACAAATTCCAAAAAAGGATATAAATATTATTTCGATCCGTCAACCGGTGTCATGGCTACGGGAACGAAGACGATCGATGGCAAGAAGTATACATTTGGCAGCAATGGTGTCTTGGATACCAACCCAAGCACTACTACAGCGACAAGCTCCAGGACTATCAAGAATTTCCTTGCCAATGCATTACTTCCGGTAGGAAAGACTCTTTACGTATGGGGCGGCGGCCACAACTGGTCGGATGCGACCAGAAAGGGCATCAGTCCAAAATGGAAACAGTGGTATGACAGCAATTCCAGCTCCTATAATTACAGATATTATATGGATCTCAGTGAAGCTACAGAACAGAAGGGCCTTGACTGCTCCGGCTTTGTAGGATGGTCTGTATATCAGATCATGCAGAGCAGATCCGGTGGACCTATGTACACGGATGTTTCCGGAAATCTTGGATCTTTGTATTCCGGCAAGGGAATGGGTACCGTTGTTTCCCAGGCTCAGCTGGCAAGCTCAAACTGGAAGCTTTATCCTGGGGATATCGGATACAACAGCGGACATACCTGGATCGTTCTCGGACAGTGTTCCGATAAGAGTGTCGTGATCCTCCACTGTACACCGAATGCCGGCGTACAGATTTCCGGAACACCGACACCAAGCGGAACTTACGGAAGCCAGGCGATCAAGCTGGCAGAAACTTATATGTCTAGGTATCCTGGAGCCAGCAAATATGACTATCATGAATCCAGTGGTAACTATATCCGAAACGGTGCATACTTCAGATGGAACAGAAGCACTCTTTCCGATCCCAACGGATATCTGAACAAGACAGCCAATCAGATCCTTGCAGATCTGTTCTGATCAGGATGTGCTGAAAGAAATTTGTATGTAACAAATAGCAATAAGAAACGTGAGAGGAGAACCTGAGATAACCCGGGTTCTCCTTTTTTAATGTCAAAATCATTAATAAATGTTACAAAGTTTTAAACTAATTAATAGAAAATCCTTGCAATCCAAATAACACTGTGTTAATATATAAAAAGATTGAAACAAGATATTGCAAAAGTATTACAAAGAAAACCAACGAAGCGGATGGTCAGATCCGCTGTATTAAATTAGAATCAGATTGCGAGGGTGAACAGTCATGAAGAAAAGGATATTATGTCTGACACTGGCGCTCATCATCAGCGGAGCACAGGTAGTCAGCGTAAGCGCAACAAGAGAAGATGAGGCAGCACTTCAGCAGGAGATGGATGCGACCAACGAACAGCTGAATGCGACTTATTCCAGATTGGATGAGCTTTCCTCACAGAAGTCACAGATTGAAGGCGAGATTTCAACTCTTGATGCCAATCTTGTAAACGTGATGGTTTCGATCCAGACACTGGAGGGAGATATCTCCAATAAGGAAGCCGACATTGCATCTACACAGACCAACCTTGAGAAGGCCAAAAATGCCAAGCAGAAACAGTATGAGGCAATGAAGAAACGTATCCAGTATCTCTATGAGAAGGGTGGAGACGATGCATGGTTCCAGATGATGCTGAATGCAGAGAACCTGTCTGACCTTCTTACAAGAGCAGAGTACACACAGAAGACTTATGAGCAGGACCGTAAGAGTCTTGAAAAATATTCCAATACGATCCAGCAGGTGGCAAACCTGGAGGCACAGTACACACAGGAGAAGGCAGAACTGGAGGGAATGAAGCAGGAATATGAGGCAGAGTCCCAGAACCTGCAGGCACAGCTGGATGAGAAGCGTGCCACATCCGCAGATTATGATAATGAGATCGCCTACGCACAGCAGCAGGCTACAGATTATGCAAACCTTCTTGCAGAGCAGACTGCAGAGCTTCAGAGATTAGAGGCTGAGCGTATTGCAGCAGAGGAAGAGGCAAGACGTCAGGCCGAGGCTGAAGCAGCAGCGAGAGCACAGGCTGAGGCAGAAGAGGAAGCAAGACGCCAGGCAGAGCAGGAAGCACAGCAGGATGAGGCGGACGAGAGCGAAGACGTACAGCACGATGAGGACGGCGACGTGATCGAGAATGCAGATGAGGATACTGCAGAAGATGACACCGAGGCTGTGGATGAAGATGCAGACAATGGTGAGAATGATGATGCGTCCGAGGATACTGAGAATACAGAGGATAATGCAGACGCAGATTACGATAACAGCACAGACGCATCTGAAGAAAGTGCAGAGGACACATCTAATGCAGAGGATACATCTTCAGACAGTGACAGTTCTTCTTACAGTAGCGGTTCCGGATCTTCTGTTGTGAATTATGCTACACAGTTTGTGGGGAATCCTTACGTATGGGGCGGAACAAGCCTTACCAATGGTGCAGACTGCTCCGGATTTGTACAGAGTGTCTATGCGAACTTCGGAGTCAGCCTTCCGAGAACCTCCTATGAGCAGCAGAATGCAGGTACAGAAGTATCCTACGCAGATGCACAGCCGGGAGATCTGATCTGCTATGGCGGACACGTGGCTATTTACATGGGTAATGGCCAGATCGTTCATGCATCGAACTCTCAGGACGGGATCAAGATCAGCAATGATGCTACATACAGAACAATTGTATCTGTAAGACGTCTTGTATAATAAGAACGTACAACAGAAAATAAAAATACAGCAGCCCGACAGCAGTTTGTCGGGCTGTTTTTGACGTCGGAAAAAATATTGAAAACCCATGGAACGGAGTGAACAGCAATAAAATATGCTCAAAAATGTATAAATTTTAAAAACAGTATTGACATATAATTAACAGGGTGTTATTATAATGTCAGTATAATTCCATATTGAACATAGCAAGTGCTGAGGATAGCTGACAGTTATATATTGATTATCAGAAGTCCACAGAAAAGGGAATCAGGTGTGAAACCTGAGCGATCCGGTCACTGTAACGGAGGAGCGAATCTCATAGTCCATTGTACGTATGTATGAGAAGGAGAGAGGAGCCATGATCCCGGAGCCAGGAAACCTGCTTGTTATGGCGAGGTTAAACTTCCGTGTAAAGTGTAACAACCATTTCAGGGACTCCGCACCCCTGGGACGTTGTCTACTTTTTTACGAGAGTAGGCATTTTTTTATGGAATGCGCCTGTTCATATGAATTATACATGATTAAATGGCAGGCGATACTACTCCGGATACATTCGTTCCCTCCGCGCACTCATGAACGGATTATATTTCTACCCCGGGGTGGCATCGCTACCTCTTTTTTATAGGAAAAAGTTATGTGTGGTTATGTCAGGAGAGGAGAAAAGAGCCATGGAGAAACCATACTGGGAAGGCAAAGAATACTCTTACTTCAGCCACAAAAACTGTGAGTATTTTCCGTGCCATAAAGGAGCAGATCCGGAGAACTTCAATTGTCTGTTCTGCTATTGTCCTTTATATGCACTGGGAGATAAATGTGGTGGTAATTTCCGCTTTACGGAAAGCGGGATCAAAGACTGCACCGAATGCAAGCTTCCTCACAGAAGAGAAAATTTCGGATATGTTACAGGTAAATATAGCGAGCTTGCGGAAATTGTACGGAAGCAGCGGGAAAAATAAAAAACAGGCCAGTTCAGATACAGGAAAATGTATATTCCTGTGTTTGAACTGGCCTGTTTTGTTTGGGGGACAATATCTGTTATCTGTCGGAAAAGATACAGAAGATCATTCTCTGGTTTGGAGAAAAACCTTGAGTCTGGGAATCTGGTTGTTGAGGATCAGCTGTTCCGGAAACATGGCCTGATGAACAAACTCAGCAGCACAGGTAAAATCTCCGATATGCTCCGGGCCATGGCTGTCACTGGAAAGAAGCAGCGGCAGATCATATTTGCGGCAGCATCGAAGGATCTCGAAACAGTTTTCTCTTGTGTCGCCACGATAGCCATAAGGTGCAAGAGAAGCTTCGTTGATCTCAAAGATCGTGCCGGTTTCCCTGGCAGCCCTTGCAAGCGCATCATAATTAACCGGGTAATGAGTGTTATCACTATGTCCGAGGATCTTTACACAGGGGTTTTTCATTACATTGATAAAAGCTTCTGTGTTTTCGGCTCTGGTACCGCAGCGGTAATTCCAGGCATGCATGCTGGCAATGGCGTAATCAAGTTTACATAATAATTCCTGATCTAAATCTACCGTTCCGCTGCGGTCAAGGATATTCAGTTCAATTCCGTAGAGTAATTCTACACCGAAATGTTTTTTGGGAGAATAGGTAAGGCTGCGGAAATAGGAGGAAGTTCCGGCTGCCAGAGTGCCGGGACCGTGATCAGTGATCCCGAGAAGCCGGAGACCTTTCTCGGCAGCTGCGCGTGCCATGTTGGTGATGGTACATTCCGTGCCGTGACCACTGGCGATGGAGTGGGTATGCATATCAGAAAGATACATAAAAATACACCTCTTTTACTGTTTGAGAACATGTGACAGAGCGGAATACGAATGTCCGCTTTGCATAAATTTTTTCTGAAAAACAAAGGAATTCCTATATAAATCTAAGTATGGCAGAGCAGAAAAACAAAGTCAATAGAGAAAAACATAAAAATACAAAAAACAAATAAAATCAACAGGGAACAACCGATAAAAACCACAAAAACAGCTAGAAACACATGTTGGATTTCGTTGACATCGAAGTAGGGGTAAGGTATAATAAAACTACATGAGCACATAGCCGGACAGGAGCGGTTCTGGAAGCGTAGAGGCAGACAGATCACCAGAAACAACCGGTTGTGAGAAAGGAGAATCATGGAGAAATTTCATATAGCAGATGTTCCGAAAACAGACAGGATCACACATCTTGTAGATAATCTTTATGCAAAGATGCCGGTGATCGAATCTGCCAGAGCAAAACTGATCACAGAGTCTTACAAAGCAACAGAAGACGAGCCGATCATCACCCGCAGAGCCAAGGCATTTGCCCACATCCTGCACAACATTCCGATCATCATCCGTGATGAGGAGCTGATCGTCGGAAGCAGCACTTTGGCGCCGAGAGGATGTCAGACGTTTCCGGAGTATTCTTTCCAGTGGCTGGAAGATGAGCTGGATACAGTGGCTACCAGAACAGCCGATCCATTTTATATTGCGGAGGAAACCAAGGCGGAGCTCCGTGAGGTACATAAATACTGGAAAGGCAAGACTACCAGTGAGCTTGCAACATCCTACATGGCACCGGAAGCGATTCTTGCCATTGACCACAATATTTTTACACCCGGAAACTATTTCTACAATGGTGTAGGACACGTAACCGTTAAATATGAAGAAGTTCTGGCGATCGGTTATGAAGGGATCATTGCCAAAGCTCAGAAGGAACTGGATGAGTGTAATGTAGGAGATGGTGATTACGCAAAGAAATCCCGTTTCCTGGAAGCAGTTATCATGAGCTGTCAGGCAGTTATCGACTATGCACATCGCTATGCCGAGCTCGCAGAGCAGATGGCATATCAGTGTCAGGATCCGACCAGAAAACAGGAACTCCTTCAGATCGCATCCAATTGTACACGCGTACCGGCGAAGGGCGCCCGTAACTTCTATGAGGCGTGCCAGTCCTTCTGGTTTGTACAGCAGCTGATCCAGATGGAAAGCAGCGGACATTCTATTTC